>WNFT01000649.1_pt1 | contig 29547 bp, 25 predicted proteins | sample 5400191 | NCBI WGS metagenome assembly WNFT01 (sample SAMN13153359, study PRJNA577476) | soil metagenome | isolation source: 80 cm saprolite under Madrone tree | place: USA:California | collected 2016-06-14 | reverse complement strand
AGCCGAGTCCAACTCCTCCGCGTGAGGACGATCAGGAATCAATTACAACTTTCATTCGCCGCGTGCGCTTGCCGATCACCGTCGTTGACAAGAAAGGACAATTTGTCCCCGGACTCACAAGGAACGATTTCTTGATCTTCGAAGACAAAGTGGCGCAACAGGTCGAGACGTTCTCGGACGATCTGGGCGAAACGCTGCCGCTTTACGTCGTGGTATTAATGGATACTTCGCCGTCGACTGCCGGTAAGCTGAAATTTGAGCAGGAATCGGCGATGAATTTTATCCACACGGTGGTGCGTCCCCGGCGCGATCGGGTGTTGTTTGCGACGTTTGATAACGAGATAAATTTGCGCCAGGACTTTACCGACAAACTTGATTTGCTGGACAAGGCGGTTGACGGCGTGAAGGGATTGGGGAGTCAAACCGCGCTCTTTGATGCTGTTTGGCAATTCTGCGACGAAAAATTGCGATCCGTTGCCGGCCGGCGAGTAATGGTCATCGTTACCGACGGCGAGGACACCTACAGCCGGGCCAACATTCGCGATGCCATCGATATAGCGCAGCGCACCGAGACCACCATTTTTGCAATCTCAACCAAGGCAGGATTTCTTTCGACTGTGCCGGGAGTTGAAGCCGGCCAGGTAAAGGATCAAAAAGATCGCGACCTGGTAACGCTGGCCGAAGAAACCGGCGGCGTTGCCTTTTTCACCGGTGACATGCTTTCGCTCGAGCGCTCGTTCACGAAGATATCCAAAGAGCTGCTCGCCCAATACCTGCTGACCTACAAACCGCTGAATGATCGTTACGACGGCAGTTTTCGCAAGATTGAAGTTAAACTTGCCACCGGGCGCGGTGATTTGAAGATAAGAACCAAACACGGCTATAAGGCCATCGCTGATAGTGTCAGACCATAAGCAGGCACGAAGATGTTTAATCAAGGATTAGGAAAACTAAGTTTGACTTTGGCTGTCGTGTTCGCCCTGGCGGCTGCGATGATCGCCAACAGGTCCTTTGCACAGACGCCGGCGGGCGCCGACTCTCAGAAGTCGAGAAGCAGGCGCGCGTCCGAAGTGCCATCGCCTACGCCACCGGTTAATCCAAAGGAGGACCTGCCACAGGAATCGGAAGATGTCATCCGCGTCGAGACGAATCTGACGAACATTTTTTTTACTGCTGCCGACAACAACAAAAGATTTGTAAACACGCTCAGGAAGGAAGACATCCGCATACTGGAAGATGGCCAGCCGCAGGAAATCTTCACCTTTCAGAAGAATGTCGATCTGCCACTCTCAATCGGTATCCTGATCGATACCAGCCGTTCCGAGGAGCGCACGCTGCCGGACGAAAAAGCGGCGGCGCGGACATTTTTGGAAGCAGTGATGCGCCCCGACAAAGACGAGGCGGCAGTCGTTTCTTTCACCGGCGAAGTCACGCTGGAGCAGGGCTTCACCGGCAACGTCGATCGTTTGCGCAAGGCGATCGATCGCGTGGAGTTCGTGCCACCGTCCGGTTACATAGGCGGCGGCGTGGTGGTGGGTGGCACGCCGCCAATCTCTGACACGAACCAAATGCTGGCAGGTTCGACCGCCATCTGGGACGCAGTCTGGGCCACCTCAAACGAACTGTTGTCAGATTCTTCAGCGGAAAACACGCGGCGCACCATCATTCTGCTCACCGACGGTTATGACACGATCAGCCAGGTGAAGATGCACGAAGCGATCGAACGCGCGCAAAAAGCGGACGCGCTAATCTATGCCATCGGCATTGGGGATACTTATCAGGGTGGAGTTGACGGCGGCTCGTTGAAGAAGATTGCCGAGCAAACCGGTGGTCGCGCTTATTTTCCCCGCAATGAAGGAGAACTGCGCAGCGCGTTTGTTCAGATCCAAACTGATCTGCGCGAACAATATCTCGTCGCTTACTCGCCCTCAAACAAGACGCGGGACGGCGCTTATCGCCGGATTCAGATTGAAGTGATTGATCCGGAAGTGCGCAAACAGAGTTTGAAACTTAACTACCGGCCGGGCTACTTTGTGAAGACTATCGACGGCTTGCTTCCCACACGCAAGCGGACCCAGCCCGACTAAGCCAGGCAGTCACCTCGATCATTGGTCCGGTTTTTTGCGCGCCTTAACGTCCGTGGAGATGATGGTGATGACGAGGCCGACGCCGGCGATGGCGGCGAGCAGGAAGAAGATCATCGCGAAGCCGGGATAGCCGAGGATGCGAAACGAAGTCTCGACGCGCATCAGCATAGACGCTCCGACGATGAGCGCGGCGAGGATGAGGCCTAGACTAATCCGGTTCGCTACTTTCTGAAGTCCTTCCAACACGATCTTCTCGTCAATCGCATCAACGTCAATCTTAAACTCGTTGTTGCCTATCGTATCCAGAATCTTATTAACTCGGCCCGGCAGTTTTTCCAAAAACTCCTTCAGTTCCACTATCTCGCCAACCAAATTCATCGGAGAAAGGCTCTGCGTCAAGTTCCGCTGAAGGATTTCGATTGCGCGCCGCCGAATGATTGCGGTTGGCTCAAAGTTTGGATCAAGAGTTAACACGATGCGGTCCAGATTTAGGAGCGCCTTGGCCACCATTGTGAACTCAGAGGGGAGACGAAACCAGCAGTCGGCGGAGATTTTGGTTATCTCCAACACCACTTTACCGGCGTTGAGCCGGGTCAGACTTGCCTCCGCATTCTCGGCGACCAACTCCGCGATGCGTTTGGTAAATTCAGCCTTTTCAAAACGGGACTTTGGCTCGCCCAGTCGAATCGTAACTTCCGCTGCCTCTTCGCCGCGCCCCTCGGCGATTGCCAACAAGAGGCGCAAAATGTTGTCGCGGAGGCCCGGCAGCACACGCGCTACCATGCCGAGATCCAGCAATGCAATCTGCTCGTCTTCAGTTATGAAAACATTGCCCGGGTGGGGATCGGCGTGCAGAAAACCGTCGAGCAGTATTTGCTTGAGGTAGGCGTGAAACAAATCGCGAGCGAGACCGGGCCCGTCAATTTCCATCAAGCGCAGCGGGCTTAAATCGGTGATCTTCTTGCCGGGAATATATTCCATCGTGAGGACGCGCGATGTGCAGAAATCTTCGATGGGATCAGGGATGACTATGTGTTCAAACTCGCGCAGGTTTTCAGCGAACGTGAGTAGGTTGTTGGCTTCCTGCTTGAAGTCAAGTTCGCGCAACAGGCTGGTGCGCAGGTCCTTCAGCATGTTTTCAAAATCGTAGCGCTTGCCGAGTTCGGTGTGCGCGTCAAGGAAGTGTGCAAACTCGGTCAGAGCTTCGAGGTCTGCGACTATAAGCTCGCGAATGTTTGGGCGTTGCACTTTGACCACCACCGCGCGGCCATCGCGCATGTGCGCGCGATGCACCTGGGCCAGCGACGCCGCTGCCAACGGTTCCGGATCGAAGTCGGCGAAAGCCTTGGAGATGCGGACGCCCAGTTCGCCGGAAACGATTTGGTCCACTTCCTCGTAGGAAAACGGTTCAATGCGATCCTGCAAACGCGACAGTGCTTCCAGGTAGGGCGCCGGTAATAGATCGGCGCGCGTCGATAACAGTTGGCCCAGCTTAATAAAGGTCGGACCGAGCCTCTCCAGATCCGCGGCGAGTTCTTCTGCCTCAGGCCGAGTTTCGGCCAGTTGCATCTCGTCCAGCTCGAGGCTGTCGTCCAGACCATCCTGTTGGACCAGATCTGAGCGCCCGTACTTGACGAACAGTAGGGCGACATCTTTGTATCGTTTCAGCCGTTCGGGTTTAAGCGAAACCATTCGTATGCAGTCCTTTTGCGGGTGATTATACTAAAACTTGGTTCTATTAGGCGTTAACGGTGGTGCATCCAGCAATTCGTGGGCCAGCTATCGGGCGCGGGTTTGTTTGGGGGGAAGAAGCGAAGTAAGTGAAAGGCCTGGAGATTAGTTGGCGGTGACTTTCGGCGCAGTCGCTGCCAGGGCTTTATCGATCGCGGCTCGCAAACCTTCAGGACTCAGCACGGTCAGCGCGCCGCCGTTGATAAAAATGGTAGGCGTGCTATCGACGCCATACTTTTCGCCGTCGTCGATATCATGCCGGACTTCAGCGGCGTATTTGCCGCTGTCGAGAGCGGCATCGAACAGTGTCCGATTCAAACCGAGATCGCTCGCGTATTTTTTCAGTGAGGGCACATCGAGCGCGTTCTGGTGTTTGAAGAGTAGCAAAGCATATTCAAAAAACTTTCCTTGTGCATTGGCCGCGTTGGCAGCCTCCGCTGCTTTGCGCGCATTTGCATGGGCCAACAAAGGAAAATCGCGCACTACGAACCGGACTTTATTACCGTAACTCTTCAACACTTCATCGAGGATCGGTTGCATAGCCGCGCATGAAGGACATTGAAAGTCAGTAAACTCCACGATCGTGACCGGAGCGTTGGCATCGCCGCGCGCTGGGTCGTCGTCAACACTAATCGACTGCACCAGCGTCTCCGGCTCAGAAATCAACAAGCGAACGTTGGCTTGCTTTCTCAGCCTTTCCGCCAGGGCACTTTCGAGTTTTTGCTGTTCCTGATCCTGTAGATAGCTGACAATTTGGCTGCGAACAGAATCGAGTCCGCCCTGAATGCTGCTTTGGTTCTCGGCATAGAATTTCGAAATCTCCGTCTCCGACGGTTGATGCGTCTTCTCGCTGATTTCCGAGCGCACCAGTTCTTCCGGCGCAACGTTGCGACGATTTGCTTCCGCCAGCAACAACAAATTGTAGATCGCCTGGTCCAGGGCTTGCTTTTCCACCAGATAGGTACTCAGGCGAAGCTTATAAACCATCGGGCGTAGGCGCTCATCGATCATCGCCGCGGTTATAGTCTTGCCAGCCACTGTCGCCAGCACGGTAGCGGGCGGCAGGGTCGCGGCGTTGACATCAGCACCCTTTACAACCGGCAGCGCCGTGCGTAGTCGATTCACCAGGTCCCCAGATAGGCGTGTCTCTTTCTCGCCGAGCAAATAAGCGGAGACATCTTTCTTCATCGTGTCCGGATCGCTCTGCTTGATCGCATCGCGATTGTCCTCGATAAACTTATTAATCTCGGCGGTCGTCGGTTCGGTCAGCTTTCGCTTTACTTCAAGGTCGTACAACTGCTGGGCTGTCATTTTGCGGCGGGCGGCTTCGGCCTCGAGCAGTAACGTGTTGACCTGGAGCTCCAATATTTGGCGGCGCGCTTCGGCAATTTTGTCATTGAGGCTTTCAACCTCTTCGCGTATGCGCGGATCAATCTCGGCGGTCGTTACGTTTTGCCCGTTCACTACGGCAAGCAGCACGGGTGCCGCAGGCGCTCGCACTGCGGTGGCGGCAGGCGAAGGCGCAGCTACTGGAGCCACAGACCCAGGCTTTGCGGCAGCCCGTCGGACCGGGCGTGGTCTCCGCGTCTGCGCGTTGGCGCTTGCCAGCGCAAACAACAAGATAAGCAGTAACGAAACAGTTTTCGGTTGATTCATTTAAAGTGCTGGGCCGACTGGTCGGGTTAACCGATGATCATTGCAGTGACGTTAGAGCGCAAAACAACGGACGAAGTTGCCCGCTCCGAACTTCGAATCAGGATGGAGATCTGGTTGGAAACGGAAGTCTACGGTACGTTTTGGTGACCTAACGGTATCGAATAATGCTGCGCCGGCGACGTTTTACGGGCCTTCGCGCTGAGAGTAAATCCTTGTGGCGGCCGTTAAGAATAAAAGCCAGCCCCTGGTGAGTAACTCCCAACATACGGGCGGCCCGCGTTACGCTGCCGTCGGATGCCGCCAGCGCCCGGCTAATCAAATCGGCCTCATAGCGCAGCACGTGTTCTTCGAGTGAAACGTCGATTGAAAAACCCGGCGAGCCTGATACTTCGGAGGCCCGTTGCGAATGGTCCGCCGTCTCCAGGCGCCCGCCATCGTTATCACTGCTCTGCTTAGAAACAGAAGCAGCCTGCGTCACAAGAAAACCGCGTGCAGATTTTCCGAGCCGATTTTGTATTCCGGGATTCTGCGAGTTTCCCAACTCCGACTCAGCAATCCGGTAGTATGCAAGAACCTCCGCGAAGGGAAGTTGACTAGCTAACTCCTCGACGATCGCCAGCGCGGCAATTCCTCCGCTTTCCGGATCGCCGGCGTCATGGGCCACCCGAAGTGCTTTTTCCATCGTGGCGCGTGCTTTGGAAAAGTTGCCCAAACGCGCCAACGCTGTCCCGTGCGTAGTCAATGCTTCTGCCAGCAGCGAAAGCTCGTCGCCTTCTTTCAGCGCCTGTACGGCGCCGCGCGCCACGGTCTCTGCCGCAGTAAAACTGCCACGAGCAATCAGCGCACGCGCCCGGGTGTCGTCAACCTGAGCCACCATGCCCTTGTCGTTTAGAACTTTGAAAAGTGAGCGCGCGCGATCGAGATGACTCGTCGCGTCTGTGAAACGACCCAAGCGAACAAAGAGATAGCCAACGTTGTTTTCAACCAATGCCTGAAAACGTTTGTTGCCGGCTTTTTCGGCGTGAAAGCTTGCGGCCGAGTACTCCAGCAGCGCCTGGTCAATGTAATCCTCGCTGTTGTTTGCGAGCCCGATGTTCTTCAGAACCGTTGCGTACTCATTGTGAAACTTACCTTTCAAATTGTCGTTCGCGCTGTCGGCAAAAAGTGGAGCTGCTTCTCGATGAGTTCCGAGTGCATCTTCATAGCGGTTGGAAACTCTTTCGACGATGGCGCGATTCAGCAAAGCGCGGAGCCGCTGTTCGCTGTCGAGATTACCGAGCCGACGCAGCGCATCGTCAAGCGTGACGCGGGCCTCATCGATTGCGCCTTCGCGCCAATAACAGATGGCGAGATCCACTCGAGCTTCAGCACTCTGCTCCGGCAGTTCCAACCGTTCGAAAGTGCGCGCCGCCTGTGAGATGAGGTCCTTAGCAATTTCCTGGGCGCCGGGTATCTGCCCGGCGCTACCAATCCAGCCCGACAATGTGCCGGCCCGCAACAGGACCTGCGCAGCTTCCAGCTCGGTTAGTCCGTCTAGTTTGGGAAGGTCGCCAATGCGGTTCCAATAAGGACCCATTGCCTGGCGAGCAGCCTCGTATTCGGCAACTTCCTCGAGTGCTTTTGCCCGCCGGCAAACCTCCAAAACGGGCTCTTCAACCTGGGTTGAGATAGCGTTTTTCCGTGGTGAAACCATAGAGTCTATTTTCATGTGAGGCTGCTCCTTTACTTGCGATGCAAGAATCCTTGCAAGAGAGTTGACATGTGGCTATGATGCGCGTCGTTTAGCGATCCCGCAGTTGGCCTCCCACCTTAGTGCTCAACTGCCTTTATCAATCGATTAACCCGAAAAAACCGAATTGGAGAGAAAACCATGAAAAAGATGAAAGCGTTCTGCACGGCAACGGTTCTGGCTCTAACCCTAAGCGCTTCTGTGTTTGCGGGCGACATCGCCAGCCCGGGGGCGGCGCAGCCTGGTGATATTGGCACGTCCGGCGCCGTTTCCACAGCACCCCCAACCGTATCCCCTAACGAAACAGCTGTTGTTAGCAGCGGGGACGCGGGTGTCCTAAGCGACGTGCTGCTTGCGCTGCTGGCGATGTTCTAAAGCAGAATCAAAGAGCGCACGTTCAAACTGATTAGAGTTTTGCTTTAAGCCAATCAGAACTTGCCGGGTATCTTGCATGCCCGGCAAGCGAACTGTAACCAGGCGAATGCTACCTTCATAGCCGACGGGAAAGCAAGAGCTAGTTGAACGACCTGCGCCGAGAGGATTGATTTTAAGATGTAGGTCAGTTCGTATTGGCGGCGACAAGTTTGCGGACAGTTTCCAAAGTGTCGGCCTCAGCAGGCTGTTTGTCGGGACGTAAGCGCAGAATTCTCGGGAAGCGCAACGCATAGCCGCTCTTGTGCCTTTTCGACGGCTGAACGCGATCGAAGGTAACTTCAATAACAATCGCAGGTTCAACCAGGCGGACACGGCCATGTCCGAACTGCTGAATCGTGTGTTCGGTAAACCACGCCGTCATTTCGGCTAACTCAGCATCGGTAAGTCCCGAATATGCCTTACCGATATTAAGCAATTCGCCATCATCTTCGGAACGACGTACCGCAAACGTATAGTCCGAAAGCAAGTGTTTTCTTTTGCCATGGCCCACTTCCACTGCTGTGACCACGACATCGAGCGTGGCAATGGCACGCTTCAGTTTCAGCCAATCACGGCCACGGCGGCCGGGCTTATAGAGAGACGCAGGACTCTTGATCATTAAGCCCTCGTTGCCGCGAGCTCGTGCCCGATCAAACTCTTCGTCTAGTGCAGCCACTTCGCTGAACAACTTTGCCGATGAAACTCGAATGACCGAATCCTTAGAGACAATTTCTTCCAGGATTCGGCGGCGCTCATTTAGTGGTTCGTCTGTTAGTACTCGGCCGCCGGCGTACAAGAGGTCGTAAGCGACTAATACGACTGGTACTTCCTGGAGTAGTTTTTCTCCGATAGTTTTCCGCCCTAACCTTTTTTGCAGCTCACTAAAGGCGAGGATCTGCTCGCCAACGGCGGGCACGATCTCGCCGTCGATAACGGCGTCGGTTTTGATATCACCTAGCGGCGCTTCCAACTCAGGAAAGCGATGGGTGATCTCGTCCATGGTCCGCGAGTAAATTGCCACTCGTCCCTCGCGGACATGCGCTTGAGCGCGGATGCCGTCAAATTTGTCTTCAACAAAGAACTCGGCTGGCATAGTGCGCGCAATGTCTGCGAGATCGGCCGCAGGCGTGGCCAGCATGAATTTGATCGGGTGAAACAGGCGCATGCTTACGTCCGCCAGATCGTTCGCCCTCGAGCGCACTGCCGTTTCGCCAATATCACCCAGCAGCATATTGACCTGCGACACGCGCGCGAGTGGCTGGGCGAAAGCGCGCGCGATCGCGTCCTCGACCAGACTTTCCCGCAGTCCAATTCGCAAATCACCGGCGAGTAACTTAATCAGGTACTTAGCTTCGAGCGGCGTGGCGTGGCGCAATATTGCAACCAACAATGCAGTTTTATTTTTGATCCCTCTTGTGTCACTTAATTGAGTGATCAGTGATTCAGTTTCTGCAAGCGTTATCTCTGCCTTCTCATATAAATGCTTTGCCGCTTTTACTGACTCGTAAGCAGCTTCGCCGGCGTCGCCGAGGCGCACATAAACAGGTTGAAGTTCCTGAAGACTAAAACCCGTTGCTTCGCTGAGGGCGGTACTGATGATGCTGCCGCCGACATTTGTGGTCCGTGAATCGTTCAGCGGAAATTGATGCCCAGCGAAGTAGCGCGCTGCCCGTGATAAGTCGGCGTCGTTAAGTTGCTTAAAGTAGTCTCCTACCAAAGCTGCCTTCTCGAGCTTCTTTGTGGTCGCAGAAACCTGTTCCGCAACTTCAGCCAGACTTTGAAGCGAAGCAGCGGGGACCGTCTTTGCCGCACCGGGTGGTTCTTTGGTCATGGAAGCAGTCATCGAGTTGTTGGCAGACTTAAGCTTGCTCAGAAATATCGATTTTGATTTCAGTGTTTGCCTGAAACCAAGGTTGCGCGAGTGTGCGAGACGGTGTCAAGCGGGCTTTTCTCGAACACAACTGGCGAATTCGTACGCCCGGGAAAGCCGGGGGGTGGTATATTTCTGCTTTGTAGGGCTGCAGGTTACAATCGTTTCGCACAGTGCGGCGTTTAGAGACAACCGAAAGGAATTTTCGAAAAGTGGTTTTCCTAATTCTCGAATCGCTTGGCAGTACCGAGCTGCTGTTCATTTTGGCCATGGCCCTGATCTTCTTTGGTCCACGCAAGCTGCCGCAACTAAGCCGCTCGCTCGGCAAAAGCATGGCAGAGTTTCGACGGGCGTCCGAGGACTTCAAACGAACCTGGGACCGCGAGGTAAGCATGGAAGAAGTGAGCAGTACTGCCGTCACGAACCAGCCGGCCGGTAACTTGGAAGAGAACTCGATACTGGCGCCTGCGACCGCTGTGCGGTCTTTGCAGCCACCAATGATCGAGGCCATCGCGCCGGACCGCGCAATCGCTCGCCAAACAATCGATAACGACGATCCAGACTCATCTGCCGTTGATTACGCCGAACCGGCTTCCAGTCACTCTGAACCCTTGCGCAAGCGCGACTGGTTATAAAGCAGCTACACCTCGATAGCGATCATTAATGTCAACATTTCTAAAAGCGCGCGCTGCCGGCCGGGGTAAGGAAGAAGAACTTGGCGGGCAGATGTCCTTCCTGGAGCATCTCGACGAACTGCGCAGTCGTCTGATTCGCTCAATCCTGTTTGTCTTTCTCGCGGCGACGGTCTGTTGGTTCGTCTCTGATCGTATTTATGCTTTTCTTGCAGTGCCCGTCGAACGGGCGCTTGCAGAAGCGCAAAGGCGCCAGGTTCCAATCAATGGCTTGACCGGGAACGAGAGAATACTGCCGCTTACTTCGGTTCAGGAAAACGATGTCGGCCGCTACATCTTTCCCGCAGAGACGAAGCTGGGAGCCAGCGTGATTCCGGCCGGCGCTTCCGTGATGGCGCGAGCGGTAAAGGATTCGCAAGGGCAACTCGGTCTTTTTACTGACGAGCCTTTGTACGCTGGAAATACGATCATTCCCAAAGGCGTGCGTCTGCCGGTAGATTTTAAGGCCCTGCCGGAAGCGTATTCCGGAATCAGTGACAAGTTAATTGTGACCAGCGCGATGGAGCCGTTTGCGCTCTACATGAAAGTATCGTTATACGGTGCGCTCTGTTTATCCATACCTTTCTTGCTCTGGCAAATCTGGGCGTTTGTTTCGCCGGGTCTCTATCCGCACGAGCGCGCATACGTCACCCCTTTCATCGGGCTTTCGTCAATCTCGTTCGTGCTTGGAGCAGCGTTTGCCTATAAGATTCTTTTTCCGCCCGCTGCAAAATATCTGCTGGGTCTGGGGCAAGACTTCAGGTTGCTGCTAAAAGCTGACGACTACTTTGATTTCATAATCATCGTGATGTTGGGCATGGGCGTTGTTTTTCAAATGCCCGCAATTACCTATGTGCTGGCGCGCATCGGCCTGGTTACCGCCGGGTTTCTAATACGCATTTGGAAAACATCGATAATCGTAATTTTGATTGCAGCGGCCGTGCTGTCGCCCACGAACGATATTCCAAACATGCTTTTATTCGCCGCGCCAATGTTCGCGCTTTACATAGTTTCGATATTTGTGGCTTGGATATTCAGCCGGCCTCGCAGCGCCGGCTAACGGGCCAGGATTCCCCGTTATTTGCCGGAAAAAGGCAACGAAATCAGTCCTTTCCGGCATCTTGACTGTGTTCTTAGCGAGACTTTAAAATCCCTGGCTCTCGCACGGCTCCGATTCGTCGCGCAACTGTTTGAGTTCCAGAAATTAACAGGAGTTTAGTTATGTCTTTTCCGAAAGCCAGTGTCCGCCTGGTTCTTTTCCCGCTCGTATTGGCCGGCGCCAGCTTCCTTGGCTTCGCCCAGGACCCTCGCCAAACTCAGGATCCAATGGAAAAACCTCACAACGTGAAGCCGGAACTAAAGAAAGCATACAAGGATTGGCTGGAGAAGGACGTCACCTACATCATCACTGATGAAGAGCGCAAGGCCTTTAAGAAACTTGCAACCGATGATGAGCGCGAGAAGTTTATCGAGGAATTCTGGCGACGGCGCGATCCGGATCCGGATACGGACGAGAACGAATTCAAAGAAGAATATTACGAGCGCATAGCCTATGCCAACGAACACTTCGCTTCAGGAATCCCGGGCTGGAAAAGCGATCGCGGCCGCATCTGGATTATGTATGGCAAGCCTGACGAACGTGAAACGCATCCGTCGGGCGGTTCCTACGAACGGCCATCATATGAGGGGGGCGGCTCAACCTCGACTTATCCTTTTGAAACCTGGTTCTATCGCTATCTCCCAGGGGTTGGTTCGGGAGTTGAAATCGAATTTGTTGATCCAACGGGCAGCGGTGAATATCGAATCGCGCGTAACCCGAATGAGAAGGATGCATTGCTCAACATTCCCGGCGCCGGATTGACGCTTTCCGAACAATTGGGACTTTCGAGCAAAACGGACCGTGTTACCTCGAATGGCCAATTCGGCATGAATAATTACCAGCGCGAACAGGACAGTCCGTTTGCTCGTTTGCAGTTGCTCGCGGATCTAAGCCGTGCACCGCAGATCAAATTTAATGATCTGGCAAGCGCCGTGAACACCGGCGTGATTGAAGAGAACCCGCTAAATTTCGATCTTCGCGTGGACTTCTTCCGTCAATCGGATGAACGGGTAATTACCGCGTTTACTATTCAAACTGAAAATCGGGACTTGTCCTTCACCGACAGTGGCGGTCTACAGCAGGCCCGTATCAATATTTTCGGAAGGATCACATCTGTCGCCGGCCGGCGCGCGGGAATCTTTGAGGATCCGGTAATCACCACCGCTACCACCCAGGAACTGACCGAGGCGAAGGAACGTAAGTCTGCTTACCAGAAAGCGGTATCCCTGGTGCCTGGCACGTACAAAGTTGATGTCATCGTGCGTGATGTCACATCTGGAGCCACCGGCGTGCGCCACGTTGGTTTCACTGTACCGAAGTATGATGTGCAGAAACTTTCGACATCTACTTTAGTGCTTGCATCGAAACTTGAAAGCCTTGGTGATCAGCCCGCAGTGGGACAATTTGTCATTGGCCAGACGAAAGTGATTCCTAACGTTTCAGGAATCTACCGTCGTGGCCAGCCGTTGGGCGTTTACCTGCAGATCTACAACGCGGGCATCGATCAAACTACGCTGCGTCCCGCTGTCGATGTGGAATATGTCCTGATGAAGGATGGCAAAGAGATTGGCAAGCAGGCCGAGAACTGGCAGGGCATGAGCGATGCCGGTCAACGGCTGACACTGGCGCGGCTGATTGATTCGCAACGACTGACGCCCGGCGACTATGAGTTAACGATCCGAATTCGCGACCGCGTTTCAGGCCAGGCGCTGACGCCTTCCGCGAAGTTCTCGATTGTTCAGTAATTGAGATTTACGGCAAAGGTGAATGGTGATGGTGGCGGATGCCACTATCACCATTTGTTATTTGCGCCGCTGATAGCTCTCCCTGACTGTCCCCAGCTTCGTATTTCCCTGAACTGAGTTTTTCCGCGCATCCATCACGTCAACCTCGAAACCCGGAAATGAAGGGCGGAATCGCTGTGTCTTCCAAGTCTCGACGGTGATATCGTTTTCCGCGGCGCGGTGATAAGAGTATTGCGGCAGGCCCTCGCGGTCGCCACGCACGTCAGCGCCTGTGAGGTGAAGGATGCGCACACGAAAGCCTTCAATGCGCTTAATCTTTCGCTCGACGTTGGCAATTGAAGACATTCTTGTTGACCCGATTATAACTTGAACTGTGGCCCAAAGCTTCTGCTCGCTAACAACACAGCTGGAGCGCGCTAATTCGGCGTCGCGCATGCGGATGATAGAATATTAATGCAAATGGAACAGCCGGTTCACTTGTTGACGTTCACCCGGAATGAACTTGTAGAGTTCTTTGCGCGCAGCGAGGAACCTGCATATCGTGCGCGCCAGATTTTTTCGGGTCTGCACCAGCGCCGGCTGCAAAGCTTCGCAGCCATGACGGACTTGCCGAAAGCCTTGCGCGTGCATTTGGATTCAATCGCAACAGCTTCAAGTCTTACGATCGAATCGCGTTATCTTTCGGAAGATGGAACCCGTCGCTTTCTGATGAAGACGCATGACAACCGGCCGGTTGAAACAGTTTTCATTCCCGAAGAGCGCCGCGATACTATCTGTTTCTCCTCGCAATCGGGTTGTCCTCTGCAGTGCACTTTTTGTCTGACCGCGCAACTTGGCCTGCTTCGCTCCTTAAGCGCCGGCGAGATCGTCGAACAAATAATAATTGCGTTAAATGATGCCTACGGTGTTGGTGTGAAGCCGCCGCGCGGAATAAATCTGGTAGGCATGGGTGCCGGTGAACCGTTTCTGAATTTCGCTGAGCTGATGAAGGCGCTTGGCATCATGGCCGATCCATACGGACTGTTCATCGTTCCCAATCGCGTGACGATTTCAACTGCCGGCGTGGTGCCGCGCATTCGCGAACTGGCAACGATGGCGAATCGGCCACACCTTGCCATTTCATTAACGGCGCCAGGTGACGAGCTGCGCGATGAGTTGATGCCTATCAACAAGAAATGGCCGCTCGAGGATTTGTTGGGCGCCTGTAAGGAATTTGAAAAGAGTCTGAAGCCCGGCGAACGAGTGACTTTTGAATACGTAATGCTGGACGGCGTCAATGATTCTGACGAGCAGGCAAGGCAATTGGCTAGCCTGCTGAATCGCCACGGCCTGCGCGCGAAGGTGAACCTGATTCCACACAACCCGGCGGACCCGTTGCCGTACGCGCCGTCGTCAGCAGATCGGGTCGAACGGTTCAAAACCATTCTTGAGTCGAAGGGCATACCCACCTACGTGCGACGACCGCGCGGTAGGGACATTTATGCGGCGTGTGGCCAATTGGCGGCGCGAAGGGAAAACAATCCGACTCTCGCGTTAAATTAGAACGCAATCAAATTGAGACACTGCCTGGAATTCTGAAAACAAAATGCGATCAATGATTCAACTGATACTCTTGATGACCTTGCTCATCGCACCGGCGAATTTCTTCGCCAAACCGTCGCCACAGTCGCCCCCAAACATTGCGGTCACCTCCGCACTTGCGGCAGACAAAGTGCAACGCGGTCGAACGGTGCAGGCGACAGTGGTAATGGATATTCCTTCCGGGTTTCACGTCAACTCAAACCGGCCGCTGGAAAAGTTTCTGATTGCGACGCAGCTTAAAATTGAGGCGCCAAAAGGAATTCGCGTGGGTGCCGTCATTTATCCGCGCGCTGTTTTGCGCAACTTCAAATTCTCGAAAAATAGAGTTTCAGTTTACGAAGGACGAGCGACAATGAGGTTCACCGTGATGGCGCCCGCGAATTTTCCGACCGGGACTTCAGAATTGAAAGGGCACCTGCGCTTCCAAAGTTGCAACGATGAGGTTTGCTTTCCGCCACAGACGCGCGACGTCAGTTTGTGGTTGACCATTAAGAACTGACGCTTTGGAGTGCGGCGGTTCGATGCCCTTTTTGGACTGCGGCGGCTCGACGCCGCTTTTGAGTTAGCCTTGCGATCTCATAAAAGAAAGTCGACTCATTCCAGAGGTTAAGGCGGCGTCAAGCCGCCGCGCTGCAAAGCGGCGTCAAGCCGCCGCAGTCCAAAAGGGGCGTCAAGCCGCCGGAGACCAAAGCGGCGTCAAGCCGCCGCACTCCAAGGCGTTGTCGCTTTCCTCAAGGCTGGGTTCTTCCGATCACAGACATTAGTCTTCCAACCTTCCCGTAAACATTCTTCTCGCGCCGGTAGGAGAAAAAGAGATCCGTGCGGCACATAGTGCACAGTGGCGCGGTGTAAATCTTCCGTTCGTCAACACCCGCCGCAACCAGTTGCGCACTATTCGCCTTTATCAAATCAACGCAGGCATGATCTGCGCGGGTCGGCCTGAACAGCACGACTGAATTTGCAAAAAGTTTGCCGAACGCATCGATGACGTCGCTGCCAACTTCATAACAACAAGCGCCTGCTGCCGGACCAATAGCGACGACAACGTCCTCCAGCTTGGTCTTGTAATTGTTCTTCATCTGCGAAAGCGCCTTGGTTGCAACTTTCGCGACTGTGCCGCGCCAGCCGGCATGGACCGCGGCAAAGGCGCCAGTTTGCGAATCACCAATCAGAATGGGAACGCAGTCGGCAGTTTTCACTCCAGCCATTACTCCGCGCACGTCGCTGACAATCGCATCGCAGTAAACTGTATCGCCGCGCGCATCCCCGGCAGGCTTGGCATCAAGCCCGCGGTCAACTTCGCGCACATCAGAGCCATGCACTTGCCAGCAGCCGGCCAGCAGCCATTCGCCTTTAAAAAGCTTGAGAAAGCGGCGTCGATTCTCCAGAATGTTTTCCGCTGCGTCCTCGTCAAAGCCGGCCAGGTTAAGCGAATTCTCCGGCATGGAACTGACGCCGCCGCCTCTGGTTGAAAAGCCATTGGCGAAGCCTGCTGCTTCCAGCGGCGCGCAAACAAGGGCCCTGACACCGTCGTGCTCGCGCCAGTAGAAGCCGGCATGTTCTAATTCCCGGTCGCTTATGATTGTCTCCATCGGCATAGACATTATCGAAGTTGCGCGCATTCGCGAAGTGCTCGAGCGCACGCCGCGTTTCACTGAACGCGTCTTCACCATGGCCGAGCGCGCCTACTGCGACAGTCGCGGAGCGGTGGCTGCGCAGCATTATGCCGCGCGCTTTGCGGCAAAAGAAGCGGCGTTGAAAGCGCTGAAGACCGGATGGCGCGGCGGGATTAGCTGGCAGGACGTAGAGATTAGTTCTTTAGAAAACGGCGCGCCGGTTCTGACTTTTCATGGGGAAGCGAAAAAACTATTTGCAGCTTCAGGAGCGACCGTTGCGCATCTTTCAATATCGCATACTACTCAACATGCGATTGCGCAGGTCGTGCTGGAAAAATGTTGATGGAATGAGCAACTATGAAGCTCACCAATACGTTCGATTACCATTTCCAAAACCCCGATGAATCCCCCGTAGGCTACGAGGGACGCAAGCGACTAGAACTTGGAAGAGAGTTACTTTCGGTAAAGAAAATCTATCTTGATACAAAATTCTGGCTTTTCCTGCGCGATATCCGCACGGAAAGAAGAACCCATGAGCAGTTATCGCTTTTGCTTGAACTACTGAGTACCTTGGTTAAGGATGGGTTGGCGATCTGTCCTATCAGTGCTGATACCTTCATAGAAGTCTTCAAACAAACTGACAGTATCACTCGTAGTGCCACGGTCGAGATTATTGACGAGTTATCAAAAGGGATAGGTCTCTTGCAGCCGGAAGAGCGCATCAAACTAGAGCTTTTGCATTTCGTCCGGGAGAAGACTCAAGGAGCCAATTCCGTTCATCGGTTGGACGAATTAAGTTGGACGAAGGTCGGCAATGTTTTAGGTTTTTCGACTCCCGGGTTGGATGAATTATCTGCTGAATTGAACCGAGCTATGCAAAAGGCTTTCTTGGATCAAATGTGGTCTATAACACTTACTGACATGTTGGAGATTCTCGGGTCCGATGCTGCATCCGTACCCCGATTCAATGACATTTCTGATCTCCAAAATCGTGTAAAGTTCGACAATCTTTCCGATTATTCATCCTTCAAGCAGCTTCTTCTTGTTGAACTGGCCGGCGTGCTCGAAGACTACAAATCGACATTGTCTGATTTGATCCAGTACCTCCGTGAATTATACCAAGGTGAGGAGGTTACTAACGCCGGACCAACCGGTGATTCCGGGGACTGGCTGACAAATTTGATATATCGGGGATTTGAAAAGAATAAGATCAAAAACGACTTACCATCGTTTCGAATAACTGCTGGCCTTCATGCGGCGGTACGCTGGGATGCCAAGCGCAGATTTAAACCAAATGACCTGCACGACTTTCACCATGCGGTCGCGGCATTACCTTATTGCGACTTCTTTTTAACAGAAAGAAGTCTAAGGCACTTGGTCAATGACAAGAACTTGCAATTCTCATCACTCTTCCGTTGTCGGACATTCTCAGATATATCCGACGCGCTATCAGCCTTGTCTCACATTGGTGGCCAGAATTGACTTTGGATTGCGACGCGGCTTTGCCGTCCGATGTGCGGAAGGTCTTTGACCTTCCGGAAAGCATTCACAAATTCTTGGGGCTTCGCCCCTGTGTTCTCCACCGAATTCGATCAACATCCATCCGCAGAGGCTCATCCTCGGCGTCTAGGTGCTGCCAAATTCTCGCGCTAGACCAAGGATAATCAATTGCTCTCTCCACCAGTCCTGCTCTTACCGGATTAAGATGAATGTAATTGACTTTTTGCATGAACATCGCCTCGCTGTAAATTGAAAATACATTCTTCTCTTTTTGCCAGAGTGAATAGCTATGCTTTCGTTTCCATTCCTGATGCCTTAATTTCGCGAGCGATGTCTCATACTTCTTCTCCTTCAAATAATCAATCACTCGCCGACCTGTAACTCCCTTGAGGTAACGAAGGATGTCAGCTGAGTTGTTTGGACAATTAGTGAGTAGGTGCATGTGATCCAACATGATCACGTAAGCAAAGAGTAAGAACCCGCCAGAATTTCGAGCTTCATCAACCGCCCGGCAAGCAATATTCTTGATGGTGTCGGTTTGAGAAACGGGTAATCGGTCTTTACTGACGATCGTTATGTAAAGAGCTTGTGAGTCTCGTGAGACTTGAAATTTATCGGGAGCCATCTTAATTAGGGGCATAGCCCCCAAGAACAAGGGAGCTTTACGGAAGGTCAAAGACCTTCCGCACATCGGAGGGCAAAGCCCAGACCCAATTGATAGGTGATCCGACGAAACTTGGAAAGTAAGCCAACGATCCCTTCCGTTTCAGCGGTATGCAAGGATTTATTTATTGGTGGTGGAAAGGGACTATCTGAGGTCGTTAGTGAGCATCCTTCTTCCTCGCGCATCCAGATCAACGCGAGTCTCGCCCATTGGATACAAATTCTTCGCTTGATAGGTTCGATTCGATCTGGAATGTTGAGCTAGGATAGGTTCATTTTCGGATTCGGGCGAGGCCGCCCCATCAGTTGCAGACCCAAGCGAATCAGGTAGATTTCCATGACGATAGCATTCAAGGTTCGGCGCCAGTTTCTCAGTAACCGCAATCAACTCGCGATGAGGGCAACTCAGCGTTGAGAGCAACCCGTTGTCAGCATCAATCTCAACAAACTCTATTCCTTCCGGGCAGTCAAAATTCTTACCGCCCAGCTCCGGCCTTTCGGCAACCGCGCCTTGCATAAAGTTAACCCAGGCGGGCAGTGCCGCCTCGGCGCCGGTCAATCCAAGTTGCTGGTTGTCATCAAAGCCGATCCAAACAACGCAAACCAAATTCGGCGTGTAACCCACAAACCAGCCATCGCGTGACGTGCCGGTTTTCGCCGCGAAGGATATTCCCTTCAAAGCACCGCGGGCCGCGCGCGCTGTGCCATGATCGACAACTGCTTCCAGCATGTTTGTAATCATGTAGGCAGTTGTTGGACTAATTACCTGCGCACTGTTGCCACCGTTGTTAAGGTGAGACGCGGGCGGTTCACCGACGCTGGCAATGACTTTTGGTTCAACGCGATGGCCGCCATTTGCGAAGACAGCGTAAGCAGCAGCCAACTGAAGCGGCGTCACTTCTTCGGTCCCAAGCGCCATCGCTGGATAGCGTTCCGGGCGGGGCAAACCAAAATCAGCGGCGAGATTTGCAATGCGCGCCAGGCCTGTTTGCAAAGCGACATCTACGGTAACCACGTTAAGAGACTTAACCAGTGCCGTACGCATGGTTACGTCGCGCAGCGAATAACCACCAGCAAAATTTGCCGGCCGGTAAGTCTTGTTGCGGTCATAGACAAATTCGCGGGGCGTATCGCTGAACGTTTGCACGGGCGTCATGCCGTCTTCCAGCGCGGCGGCATAGACGAAGGGCTTAAAAGTCGAACCCGGTTGCCGTCGCGCATCGGTAACGCGATTCAACTGCGACTCTGCATAGTCATGCCCGCCAACCATCGCCAACACGTTGCCGGTTTTCGGATCGAGCGCGATGAGTGCGCCCTGCGGTTTTGCCGCGCGAGTTTTGTAAACAGCGGCCAGATGATCCAACTGCTGCTGCAAGGCAGTTTCTGCGAGGCGTTGCAGATCGAGATCGATAGTGGTGTAAATCTTGTCGTGTGCCGGTTGCACCTCATATTGATCTGATATGCGATCGACATAGTCGACGAAATACGGGGCAACCGATGCAAAGTTCTTCGCCGGAGACAGGTCGAGGTGCTCTGTTCTGGCGTTGTTTGCCTGCTCGCTGGTAATCCAGCCGTCGCGAAGCATTGACTCCAGCACGCGTAGCTTGCGAGCTTGCGCTGCTTCCGGGTGATGCAGAGGCGAGTAGCGCGCCGGCCCCTGAATCATTCCGGCGATCGTTGCCGCTTCCGCAAGCGAAACGTCTTTCAACTCTTTTCCAAAATAAATGCGCGCCGCTTGCCGCACACCTCGCACGCCGACGGCGCCGCGCTGGCCCAGATAGACCTCGTTGCAATAGAGCGCCAGGATGTCCTGCTTGGACAGTCGTTGCTCCAGCGCCACCGCAAGCATCGCCTCGGCGTATTTGCGTGCGAAAGTTCGCTCCGAAGAAAGATAAGTATTCTTAACAAGCTGTTGCGTGATGGTTGAGCCGCCCTGGCCCACTCGATCTTCGCCGGCGTTGCGCACTAGAGCACGTCCAATTCCCAGGACATCGATGCCCGGATGTTCGAAGAAGCGCTGATCTTCTATCGCCAGTATAGCGTGGACAAGCAGCGGCGGAATTTCAGCGTAGGTCAGATTATCGGGTTCACCCGTTTTCGACGAAAGATCGTTGGTGAGTACTTCGGGCGCAAGGGCGAATGTTTCGAGCGGACGGTTGTCGGCAAGTAACGCTTCGATCTCACGATCATCCTTAAAGAGCACTGTAACAACTGCCGGCTGATTTCCATTTGTTATGGCCGGACTAATCTCGATGGTTGAATTGGTTTCGCGAAAGCTGCCGCTCCAAACGTTGCCGTTCGGGGAATCCACGTAACCGGCGCGCCGCAATGCTTGAATCAGATCTTGTTTGCTTAACTTCTCTCCGCGATCGATGGTGCGCGGCGCCGCGTAAAGTCCGGGGCGGCTGGTGAGATAACCCGTTGCCAGACGCGCGTCAATGATTCGTGAGTAGTACTTGTACGAGCGCAACAAAGCATCGGCGCCGAATATTGTCGCGACTACGAGTAAGGCAAAGATAAACCGGACAACAAGTTGTTTGCTGGTAAGCGGTGAATCGGGCAGGTGATTGCGAATGGCAGCCGCAAGTTTGCGCAGGGAAAGACGTCTCGCCTCGGGAGTGATAGATGTTACTTCAATGGACATGAAGAAACAGAAAAGTCTAAGACAATCCGGCGTTTTTTGCCGGGCAGCCCTTCAGTGCTTCGCAGTTTTCCGAATGCTTTTATATACGGTTAATAGGAGTGGGATTCTTAAGTTTGTTTCGCCACGCGCTTAGCGGTGCTCTATAATGCGGGCACGCAATTTATCCTGCTTGACTGGTCGGGGGTTCCTTCTATGCCTGAAGCAAAAAACGTTAATGCGTCTGCCGGTGATGTGTTGTTACTCGTCGGCACTATGAAGGGCGCATTCATTCTTCGTTCGGACAAAGCGCGCGAAAATTGGGAAGTGGGCGGCCCGTATTTTCCGGGTCGAGCGATTTACGCTATGGCTTATGACGATCGCCAGAACCGCAAGCGTCTGTGGGCGGCGGTCAACAGTTCGTACTGGGGATCTTACTTAAGTTCGTCTGAGGACCTCGGAAAAACATGGACTGAACCGGAAACTTATGGCGTGAAGCTTCCCGAAGGCACTGAAGCGTCGGTGAAACAAATTTGGCAGATCGCACAGGGCCATCCCGGAGAGCAGGACACACTCTACTGCGGGGTTGAGCCTGCGGCCTTGTTCAAGTCAACTGACGCCGGCGCATCGTGGGCGCTGGTTGAAGGGCTGTACAACCATCCGCACCGGGCGCAGTGGATGCCAGGTGGCGGTGGACTCTGTTTGCACACCATCCTGCCTGATCCTTCAAATCCCAAACGCTTGTTCGTGGCGATCTCAACCGGCGGCGTCTATCGCACAGATGATGGCGGTGAAAACTGGCAACCGCGGAACCAGGGCGTGCGCGCGCAGTTCCTGCCGCCGGAGCAGAGATTTCCGGAATGGGGACAGTGTGTGCACAAGATTGTGAGCCACCCTTCGAGCCCGCAGCGGATATTCCTGCAGAATCACTGGGGACTCTATCGCAGCGATAACGGCGGTGATTCGTGGAACGACGTCGCTAATGGCGTGCCTTCCGATTTTGGGTTTGCGATGGAAGTAGATCCTAATGATGCGAAAAACGTCTACATCATTCCGCTGGAGTCGGACGAATTTCGTTGCACACCGGAAGGCAAGATGAGGGTCTATCGCACGCGCGACGATGGACAATCGTGGGAAGCACTGACGAACGGGTTGCCGCAGGAGAACGCTTTGGAAACAGTTTTGCGCGATGGCATGTCGGCGGACAGCCTGAAACCTACGGGAATTTATTTTGGCACGCGCAACGGCAAATTGTTTGGATCAAGAAATGGCGGCGACTCCTGGAACGCAATTCTTGAAAGCTTGCCGCCGGTGGTTTGCGTTAAAACGGCAGTGGTTCAATAGTTCAGACTTGAACTGCATGCACCATGCAGACCTTCCTGTCTGTCCGCTGTTGTCGTGGAATATATGGACAGGCAGGAATGCCTGTCCTACAAATTATGAAAAGACTTCTAATAATTACGACAATCGCGTTTTTCGTTTTCACGCTGCCGTTCGCAAAAGCGCAGGATAAAAAAGAGCCGCAGTTCAAACTGGTCCAGTTTCAGATGGCGCTGCTCAAGCACGGTCCAAAGTGGACCGGCGCCAGTAACGCTCGTACGAAAGAACTCGAAAACGCACAACGCGCTTATGCGAATTCGCTGATTGAGTCGGGCAATGCTGTAATCGCCGGTCGTTTTGATGATGATGGTGACATTCGTGGCATATACGTGCTGCGTACCACGTCAGCGGACGAGGCAAAGGCCTGGGCAGAGAATAGCCCGGTGGTGAAGTCGGGTCAGCTAATCGCGGAAATGCACCCGTGGTGGTCGGAAGATGTGATGAAGAAAACCACGACACCCGAGAAATTCACCCGCGCCTATCTCGGCTTTCTTTATCGCGGCGATAAGTGGACACCGGAGAAAACGCCCGCGACTGAGGAACTGCAACGTGCGCACCTGGCAAACATCATGCGTCTTGCTGAAATGAAGAAGCTTGTCGTCGCCGGACCGTTTGGCGATGACACACCGCTACGTGGCATTTTTGTTTTTCGCGTCGCTTCCATAGATGAGGCGCGTGAACTCGCGGCCACAGATCCGGCCGTGCAGGCGGGGCGGCTGAAGATTGAGATGCATCCATGGCTGGTCCCGGAAGGTATTTTGCCGTAGCGGATTTTGGCGAGCACGAAGCGCAAACTCCTTGCAAAACGTAAACTGTTGGTTTGCAGCATAGCAATCTAAATCATGATCACTTTCAACGTAGCTGGTTTCCTGACGGACTTCGCAAATGGGCAGAGCCGTATTGTTTTAGAGTCATCGCCTGCAACTGTAGCCGAGGCGCTCGACAGCTTGTGGCAACAGCACGTGGGCTTGCGTGATCGGGTGGTAAACGAGCGCGGCCAGCTTAGACCACACGTCAATATTTTTATTAATGATGAAAATGTCCGGCACAAGAAGTTGCTTGATACTCCCTTGCCTGACACTTGTGAGATAACAATTTTGCCCGCGGTCAGCGGCGGCTAACTCGTAAATCGTGAATCGCGAATCGTAAATAGAAAAAGCTATTGCGTTTCACAACTTGCCCGCCGATGCTGGGCTCTTACCATTTACGATTTACGATTTACTGCTTTATGAAGGCTTCCTGGAACAATGCGGTGATAGCAGAGAGCGACGACACAGTTGTCGTTGAAGGCAATCACTATTTTCCGCGCGATGCGGTCAACAACGAATATCTGCAACTGAGCAGCAGCCATACAATTTGTCCCTGGAAAGGCGAGGCGAGTTACTACAATGTAGTGGTTAACGGCGAGATAAACGGCGACGCTGCGTGGTACTACCCGGACCCCAAACAAGCCGCCGCGGAAATCAAGAACCGCATCGCCTTTTGGCACGGCGTCACGGTGGAAGAATCGTAAATCGTAAATAGTGAATCGTAAATCGTGAATAATAAGAGCGCTTGCGTGGCGCGATTCGTTCGGCTTCATCGGCCATGGCTGAGAAGATCCGGCAAATGGAGCCGGATGATCTGAAGCGAGTGGTCTGAAGACGTGTTGCCGCAGATTGAAAACTTTCTTGAGTCGCCGGAAGAGAAACGTTTGCGGCGAGTACGAGCCGGGGCAGTCGTTGCGGCCACCGGCATCGGTGCGGCGCTGCTAATCTTCTTGTTGAGTGTTGGATCTCACGACCTCATCCCGTTTATTGCTCTGGGCGTGATTACTTTCCTCATCGGCCTCGGCATGATCATTAATGGTCTCGCTTTCACGATTCCAAGAAAGAGATTGCTCGATCGAACGGCAGCAGCAAAAGCGCAAAAAGAACTCGAAATGAAAAATGGTTCCTACCAAACTCCGATTGCTGCTTCCCTGGGTGGGCAAGGTCAAACGACAAACGATCTCGTGGCCGCACGCCCTTCAGTGACCGAACACACCACGCATCAACTAAAGCGTGAATCGTGAATCGTGAATCGTAAATAGTCAGAATTCGCCCCGTGAAACCATCGGACGCACCGATCCCGCAGACTGGAAAGGTGGGTTTACGCCGCTTACCTTTGTTGTTAAAGATTGAAATCTCTAATGTCCTGGAATGGAGTTTCGCGATTATCAAAATCCGGCCGGTAGTAAAAAGCTGAACCATCAAACTCCTGCAGCCAGCCTTCTTCCATTCCGAATTCATCCAGCAGATTCGTTGCTCGCAGCCACTCCGTTTCCGAAACGCGCCGCGACAGCAATACATAACGATTGTTAGTTGCGGCCTGATGCGTCGGGTAGTACTGGGCCATCAGTGAAATTGCCACGCGCGGACTCAGCTCGTCTCGAATCCATTCCAACGATTCACGAATGCCGCCAATTTCATTTGGCAACACCAGCAAACGGATAATCAGACCGCGCTGCAATACTCCGTGCGCATCAAACACCAGGTCGTCGCCGGTTTGTCGATACATTTCCGCGATTGCGCGCCGCGCGTGATCCTTATATCCGCTCACCTTAGAATAGAGATAGCCCGCGTCGTTTTCGGCATATTTCAAATCAGGCAGGTAAACGTCAACGATGCCATCGAGTAGCCGCAACACCTCAACCGAATCATAAGCGTTGGTGTTGTAAACGATGGGCAGATGCAAACCATTTTTAGCGGCGATGAGAATGCCCCGCGCCAGCTGCGGCGCGAAATGAGTCGGCGAAACGAAGTTGATGTTGTGGCAGCCTTTGGATTGAAGCTCGAGCATGATCTCTGCTAAACGCTCGTGCGTGATTTCGTTCTTCAGTTGTTCCTTGTGAGTTTGCGAGATCTGGTAGTTCTGGCAATAAGCGCAGCGCAGGTTGCAGTTCCCGAAGAAAATGTTGCCCGCGCCACGTGCGCCGACGAGCGCCGGCTCTTCACCAAAATGAGGCGTGTAGGATGAAACGATCGGCAGCCGGCCGGAGTAGCAAGCAGCAATTTCGTTATTCAGTCGATTGTTAAGACAATCCTTCGGGCAAACGGTGCAGCGCTCGAGCAGTGATTCAAGCGCTGCGACGCGCGTCGCCAGTTCGCTAGTCTGCAGTAGATTCAAATACGAAGGTTGTTTCATCCCGGTTGTCGTTCCCACTCCTTTCCTATTTTCGCGCTCGAAAATGCACGAAGTGTGGTTTATGTTGCTCAACTACTTCGGCGGGCGCCGCGCGCGTCGTCTGCCGCCAGATAAAATCCATTTCCGCGTGAATTGTGCTTAGCGCCAGCCGCGCTTCGAAAATCAAAAGCATGCTGCCGTAGAAGAGGAAGCAAGCTCCGAGTAGACCAACGATGACCGGGACCAGGTTATAGCGAGGTTGGTTGGGTACGAAAGCTACCACGCCAATCGCGACGCTGGTTGCCACAAACATCCCCAACGCAAGATAAAAAGTAACCATCGCGCGTTGCAGGATGCGAGCGCGGCTGGTGAGTTTGTCGAGTTGCGCGAAGATTATTGTCTGCCGGTCCTTAGTTTCATCGGCGCCCTTGCCGAAAAGTTCGTCCAATTTGTCTGACAGCGCACGCACCCGATCAACTACGCGACCCAACCGGTGCGAGGTGGAAAGAATCATGCTGCCGCATGCAGAGATCAATACCGCCGGCGTAATCATTGCCGTCAAAACGGCCACCGCTGAAGTCATATTCATCGCGGAAGAGTTATAAGGGCTGTTCAGGAGAAGAGCAACTTCGTGAGATCGCGCGCTTACAATTCAAAAAAAGGGGGCAGATACCAGGTCCGCCCCCGTATGCCAGTAAGCGAGGCGGGACGAATCCCGCCTGTCTTCGCTACCTGGCAACTGTTGGTGTCGCCACGGTCCACACCTGGACTGGTCCCAGGTTGACGTTGATCACCTTCACCGTGTAGATGCCCCCCTGCGTCACCGGCGTAGTAAGCACCGCGACTCCGTTTACCGCATCTACGATTTGCAGCGTCAAGCCCGTTGGACTGACCAGCGCCAGCTTCACGGGTAGGTTCCCGCTCGTTTCGGCCACGATCGAAAGCGCGCGGGCATTCGTTCCGAGAGTGACATTGCTCTTCGACTCCTGGCCAGCATTGACTGACGAGTCGTTGCTCGTGCTTTGTCCCGGACCGGCAGCAGGCGTGCCGGTGAACGAACTCTGCGTTGTGGTCCCGCCGCTTGAGCCTCCAGAATTCGTGACCACCTGCGGCTGTACCGTAACGGTCAGGCAGAAGCCGTCGACGAACACGCTGTCCGCCATGTTGCGCAGCTCAAAACGGTGCGAGCCCGTCGCCAGTCCTTCGTAACGCGCTTCATAAGGCACGCCGCCGCTGGCAAACTCGGGCGACTTGTCTGAACCCGCAGTTCCTTTGTAACTAATGGTCCCGCGCGAGACGCCATCGATGAAGACTTCCGCAGTGCCACCTTTCGTGCTTTTGCCATAGCGGTAACTAAACACGCCCGTACCATTGGCCGGGATGCTGAAGTCGATTGCAGCCGTGTGGCTCGGCGACTTACCCGAATGCCAACGGAAATGTCCGGCGCTGGCGTTCGTTGAAGTGCCATTGTGCCAACCGTCGGAATACGTGATGCGCGCATCGTCGTCTTCCATGCAATCGGTTACTGGTCGATTGTTGGCCGTGATTTGCACCTGCGCCGTATTCGTGCTGGTGCCGCCGTGCGTGTCGGCCACTGTTAACTTCGCAGTGTAGATTCCGCCGGCGTTGTAAGTGTGCGCAATCGTCGCGCCTGACTGGGTCACAACCGCACCGTCGCCAAAATCAAAGGTGTACGATGCGACTGAATCTCCCGCGTCCGGATCGCTGGAAGCAGATCCGTCGAAGTTCACCGCCAACGGCGCATAGCCGCTGGTTGGCGTTGCACTCAAAGCCGCTGTTGGCGGACGATTGGTGACATTGATTTCAACCGTCGCTGTGTTGCTGGTGAAGCCACTCGAGTCTTTGACAGTCAAACTCGCGGTAAACTTCCCGAGTTGGGTGTAAGTATGGGCGATGTTTGATGCAGGCACAGTTACCGGCGCCGAACCATCGCCAAAATCAAACGTGTAAGTGAGCGTGTCGCCCGCGTCTGGATCCTTTGATCCGGAACCGTCGAAATTAACGACCAGGGGCGGTGCGCCGGAGGTTGGATTTGCAGTCAGGGCTGCGGTTGGTGGACTGTTAATCGCATACTGCGTGCCGCCACGCGTAACGTCTGACTTAGCGCGATCATTTCTGTCGACTGCGTTGTCGTCGCCGGTAGTGAATGCACCACCGCGCAATCCCGCCAAAATAGATCCTGGTCCAATCGGCGTGTGGCCGGCTGCCAGCGTCGCATTCAGTTTGCTGAGCGATACCTTAACCGTGATTGTACCGGCAGCCGAATCGAAGGATCCGCTATCGGCAGCGCCAACGTCCGTGTAAGCAATAAATCCCCGATATTGATGTTGGCGAATGGCGGTTCCAAAAGTGTAAGTTGCAGTGCCAAGCGCATCCGTCGTCGCGCGCACAAAGAATTGATCGCCACGATCGGAAAGACCGAAGCTGTAATCGCCCGTTGGGCTGATACGCGAATCCGGCGCGTTGGCAGTAAAGTTCATGCGCCAGTTTGATAGCGGCGGCACTACAGAAAGATCTGAAACCTTCATCGTTGCCACCAGCACGGGATTGCTTGCCGTGCCTTCGGTTGAATACTTCACTGACAAAATGTCCAGCGGGTCATTCAACGGGAGCACTGTAAGCAGTCCTGTCTTCGAATCCTGCGCAAAATCAACGACCTGCGGCGCATTAGCTGGCCGCGGCGTCGGTTGCGGCAGTGCGCTGCCGTTCACCGGAGCTGGAATATCGGCGCCTTTTACGCCGGGACCACTGATCTGACGCGCGACATAAACGTTGCCGTCGAAATCATTGTGATCGTCGGTGTATGCGACAACTGCCGCGCCGGTCGGATCAAATCCAATCTGGAAATAATCCAGCAGATTGCGATTTGGCGCTGCGCCTACTGTCGCTAACCCGCCTTCCGAAATGTTGCTGCCGTGGATGAAGTGGTCGCTCAGTTCAACCTGACGGAAGACTGGATTGGCATCCGTCGCATTTAGACTTTGCGCGAAGAACACTTTCCAGTCAGCATTATCGTTGTTCGAAGAGGCAGTGGTGCCGTACCAAACAACTCCGATAGAAGCAGACGTTGGACCAGTTTCCATCCAGGGAAGAATGCCAGTCGCGGTTTCCGGTCCATCGCTAACTCTTACTGCCGGACTCCAGGTGTTGCCTTTGTCCTTCGACCAGCGAATGAATACGTTGTGGTCATCCGAATAGCACGCGTACACAGTGCCGTCTTTCGCGGCCTTAACAGTGAAGAAGATGTGTGCGCTACCGCCACCCGCCACGTTGTGAATAGTGTACGTGAGTGGCTCGAGTCCGGGAGCCTGCGGCACCCCGACTGCCACCACGCCGTTTGCGCCCGATAACCGGGTCGAGCGTGCGATACAACAAGTAAACGGAATCTTTACCAAAGAATTCCATCCACTGCCGATCGTCGGCAGGCACGCCGCCTGTCACGTTACCGGCCGGATTCTTGGTAAAGGTTTGGCCCTTATCAGTCGAGCGTGCCGTGGAAACGTTGGCGGCTGTCAAACTGCTAAAGGCAAGGTAAGGTGGATTGCCCGGACTCGCTTCATCGAAACCGACCGCGAGATCAACGTCTCCACCGCCATCCGCACCAACTTCTATTGATTCGTCGGGTGAAAATTGATCCGGCTGGCCCCGATAAATAGGGTTGCGCATGAACGGATCGTAAGTTGGACTATTCGGATTGAGATCGAAGTACCACAAATCGACGCCGGCCGGTACACCGCGTATGCCGGCGACGTATGTGTTACCAAACTTGTCTACGCGGAGACTTGGCTCACCGTCGCGACCGGCTACCGAAGCACGCGTAGCCACGTTTGGACTGAATGTGATGCCGCCCTTTTGGTAAACAGGGACGGGCGTAGGAATTGGTGTTGGCGTCGGTGTTGCCGTCGGCGCGAGCGTGCCATCCGCTGTAAAGGTACCTGTATAAGTGTACGGCGGCTGCTGTGGTACGCCGTTGGGAGTTGGAGTTTGACAGATCTGCACCTGGTACTCTCCGGCAGGAAT
>WNFT01006974.1_pt1 | contig 29549 bp, 27 predicted proteins | sample 5400191 | NCBI WGS metagenome assembly WNFT01 (sample SAMN13153359, study PRJNA577476) | soil metagenome | isolation source: 80 cm saprolite under Madrone tree | place: USA:California | collected 2016-06-14 | reverse complement strand
CCTTTGAGCGCAGCATCACCTTCCCCAAACCCATTGACGCTGACAAGATCGACACCAGCTTCGAGCATGGTGTCCTCAGCATCTGGGTGCCGGTCAGCGAGGCCAGCCGCCCGAAAAAGATCAGCATCACGGGCGGTCAACCCGAACAGGTGACCGTCGAAGCTAGCAAGCAATAGCCAGCCGGGAAGGAGGTGGGCGTATGTACCAGCCAGTCATCGTGGCGGGAACCTTCGCCGACCTGGAACGCGGTGTGCGCGACCTCTGTGAACAGATCGATCAACTTGCCGAACATGTTTCCGAGGAGGACCGTGCTTATGCAGCACTGGCGAAGGAGAATCTCTGGAAGATGTATCAGAACGCTCACAAGCGTGCTCTTGCCCGCACAGGGCTGAGGCCATGAACAGCAATGCGTGCAAGCCCTTCTTTAAGGAAGGGAAGCGCGCATTGCTTCTGACGAACGACAACAAACGTACGTATGAAAGGAGGATCAAACCATGATGATCGCGATTGGACTCTTGCTCTTGCGTCTGACACTTGGACTCATTTTTCTCTTGCATGGAGCGCAGAAGCTCTTTGGCGTCTTTGGTGGGCACGGTCTGGCCGGAACGACGCAGTTCATGAACATGCTTGGGTTACATCCGGCAAAGTGGTGGGCCACCATCGCAGCCTGGGGAGAGTTTGTGGGTGGTCTGCTCCTGGTGCTGGGGCTGTTCACGCCACTGGCAGCGCTGCTGATCGTGGCCGTGATGCTGGTAGCTATCATGAAAGTGCATGCTAGCAAGGGCTTCTGGAACAGCCAGGGAGGCTATGAGTATAACCTGGTCTTGAGCGCTCTCGCAACGGTGCTCGGGCTCGTTGGTGCCGGGGCGCTCTCCCTGGATGCGGTGTTTGGTCTGGGCGCGCTGAGCCCTACCCTCTTCTTGCTGGGCCTGCCGCTTCTGATCCTCTTGGGAGTGCTGGTACACCAGCCCACCAGTGCCTGGTTCCAGAAGCGATGGCACTCATCACATGCCTAGCAGAGGGTGCCCTGGCCAGGCTGCCTCTCTTCTGGCGCGTTCTCCCTGGTGCTTTGTGAGGCCGCACCAGCCACCTCACGGCACACACAGAGGAAAGGCTCGCAGAACGGGAAGAGAGAAGATTCGATTTTTACAAGAACACTACCTATCACTGTGGTGATGAGGCTGCCAGGCAATGAGCCTGGCAGAGAAATGCGTCGAAACAGCAAAGAATGGAAAGGAGACAAGCAACATGGCGATTAGCACCCGTACTGATGTAGATATCCAGACCGATGTCCTGGAAGAATTGAAGTGGGATGCGCGCGTCCGACCGAACGAAATCGGTGTCGCGGTCAAGGATGGCATCGTCACGCTGACCGGCTGGGTCGATTCGTATCTGAAAAAGATGGCTGCCCAGGATGCCGCTCACCGCGTTCATGGCGTCAAGGCGGTCGCCAACGACATCGAGGTGCGCCTGCCCGGCTCTGCCGAACGCACCGACGCCGACCTGGCCGCTGCCGTGCTCAACGCCCTCAGGTGGGATGCAGCCATTCCGACTGGCACCCTGGACGTGACTGTTAGCAAAGGCTGGGTGACGCTCAAGGGTGAGGTCGAATTCGGCTTCCAGAAGAGCGATGCCGAACGTGCCATACGTCACCTGTCAGGTATCAGAGGAGTCACCAATCTCATTGTGGTCAAGCCTCGTCTGTCGCCAAGCGACCTGAAGCAGCAGATCGAGAAGGCGCTCGTGCGCAATGCGGAGACCGATGCCAGCCGTATCACGGTCGAAGTGCAGGGCGGCAAGGTCATCCTGCGTGGGACGGTCCGTTCCTACGCTGAGAAACAGGAGGCGGCATCCTCCGCCTGGTCCGCGCCGGGTGTCAGCGAGGTGGATAACCGGATTGTGATCTCGCCCATCCTGTAATCCATTGCCAGCGAGCTGATCCCTTGACAGAGATGAGGGCATTTCCTCACCAGCGGGTCTCGCCCATTGCTGGGCGAGACCTCGCTTGGGCGAAGAAGACCAGGTCACCACGCTTGCCCAATTCCTGAGCGGTCCAAGTTGGGGTAGCGCAGGTACCTCTATGATATGGAATGAAGAGGCAGCAGCAAGAGCAGGAGGAAGGAGATGCAGAGCAGCATTATGCGACAGTTGCGCGGGTCACAGGGAGCGCAAGTTACCGGCAAGCTCCCAGTTGTTTTCGCACTCGCAGTTGCCGTCATGGGCATCATCAACGGCCTGACGGTCCTGCTGCCAACACGCCCAGGGCGGCTCGCGCTGCTGGGGAGCCTGCTGAACCAGCTGGCACCGTTTGCTCCCTCGATCTTGCCTGTTCTTGACACAGGGCGTACGCTGGCGCTCATCCTGGGCGACCCGATTTGCCCGCCGGAGGCGACCGAGCGAGTGACGCGGGGGTTCCTTGATCTGTGCGCAGCCAATGACTGGCAGGTGGCATTCTACCAGGTGCATCCCGAACACCTCCCCACCTACCGGGCCCTGGGTCTGCACGTCTTCAAAATCGGAGAGGAGGCCCTGCTCTCTCCGCAGACGTTTACCCTCTCTGGCTCGGCCATGGCCAATGTGCGCACCAATTGCCGGCGTGCCGAACGGGAGGGCGTGACCATCCAGTGGTACGACGGGATGCCTCCCAAAGAGGTGTTAGAGCAGTTGGAACCCCTTTCAAGCGCCTGGTTGGAGCGCAAAGCAGGCAAACACGCGGCGGAAATGGGCTTCAGCATGGGGCGGCTCGACGGATTGGTGGAGGCTGCCGCCCGCGCTGACGCTCTTGCCGAAACGCAACTCGCTGGAGAAGACCTTCCGCATGATGCGGTGCCGCGCCTGGTGACAGGTGTGGCGACCGAGCAGACGGGACGCGCTTGTGCCTTTGTTACCTTTACCCCGATCTATGGGTCGGCGCGTACCTGGGGGTGGGCAGTAGACCTGATGCGACGGGCGCCGGATGCTCCTCGGGGAGTGATGGAACTGTTGCTGGTACGAGCAGTGGAGCGCTTCCGAGAGCGTGGAGCGAACGTCGTAAGTCTAGGACTGGCGGCGATGGCCGATACGAAGCAGGAGATGCCGCCGATGCAACGGCAGTTCGCCAGCCTGGTGTCTGAACAAATGCAACTGCTGAAGACCCACCGCTCACTGTTTCACTTTAAACAGAAGTTTCGTCCCTGCTGGGAGAGTCGGTATATCGTGATCAGCAGCACCTTGGCGTTGCCCAAGACCGCGCTCGCTCTCCTGTGTGTGCATCAAGCGTAGGGTCGTTGTACATAGCAAGAGCATTCAGAGGATGAAGGAGAAGAATGACAAGGCATTGACCTCGGAATTATACTGACGCCAGGCAGTTTGTGCAGGAACTCGCGCACCTGCATATCACCTATCACAAGGAGACGCAGGCGTTCACGAACGAATGCTCCTAGTTTCGACCGTCTGCTCACGCAGATCAACGATGCTGAAGTCCCCCTGGGTGAGACTGCCCGGCATGACCACTAAGGAGGTGCCCAGCAGTTCACGCTTCGGCTCCTTCCCACTGACGAACACTAGGCGCGGCCTATAGCTTTTGATCAACTCGGCCAGCATAGTGCTGCCTGACTCATGGAAGCCCTTGTGCTCTGGCGGGGTGCTGAAGAGGAAGACTTTCTGGTAGTCTAAGGTGCCATGCACCCCGTGCAGATACGGATAGATCAGTTCAATCGTGGCTGCTTCACGTATATACTCGACAATGGGCACGTCCTCTGGTCCAGGCAGGTAAAACGTCGGCAAGCGCGTCTGAGCCAGCGCCTTGAAGAGATGGCTGTAGGCGCGCGTCGTACCCCTAGGAGCCAGGCTCCCAAGCACTACCACCGCTTCAGCACCCGTCTCATCGACCTGCTTGACCAGGCGTTCTACGGCCTCCAGATTGCCTCGCGGTTCTGCTGTTGCCACAATTCTGCTGACGAAATGACGCATGGTGCATTCCTCCTTATACGTTACTATTGAGTTAGGAACTCTCGGTCCAGGGCCGGAGCAAGCAGTAGACTTGCTCCTATAAATTGTCGAACGCGCCGTCATCTCCTGCTACGTATCGGCCATCGCCATCACTCCCAGGCTGACGACTTCTGCCCTACGAGCGCGGAAACGCTCAATGGCTCGCACAATCAAGAGTTCTGTGACCCTGGAGGACCATCGGATGCTCTGCGCATCAAAGATGCCCTCGTCTCCCTGGAAAGAGCCCCGTATCCTGGGGCCCCTCCAGGATGAGCGTCGGGAGCTGCCTAGACTTCGCGGTACTCTCCCTCGACCGTCCCAGGTTCACCACCAGGTGCTGCCCCGGATGTTCCATCGCCCGCGGTTGTTCCAGGTTGACTGTAGGCCTCCTGGCCGATGCGCTGCATCGTGCGCTCCAGGTCATCGGAGGCACTGCGAATGCGCGTGAGATCGCTTCCTGCAAGCGCATCGCGCACGGCCTTGACCTTGTCCTCAACCTCGCTGCGCAGGCTCACCGAGATTCTGCCACCCATATCCTGCAGCGTCCGCTCGGCCTGATAGGCCAGGCTGTCCGCGCGGTTGCGCGTCTCGATCTCCTCGCGGCGCTGGCGGTCTTCCTGCGCATGCAGTTCGGCTTCACGCACCATGCGCTCGACCTCCTCCTTGGAGAGACCGCTGGAGGCAGTAATCGTGATCTTCTGCTCGCGCCCAGTTGCCTTATCGCGGCTCGTGGGGCCGGTGCAATGCCTTCCAGGCGGAAGCGACCCAGGCTCTTGTTATCCCGTGCCAGTTCGCGCTCGCCTTGCAACACGTGAATCTCCACGGCTGGCTGGTTATCCTCTGCCGTGCTGAAGATCTCGCTCTTGCGCACCGGAATGGTCGTGTTGCGCTCGATCAACCTGGTCATCACGCCACCCTGAGTCTCTACCCCTAGAGAAAGCGGCGTGACATCGAGCAGGAGCACGTCCTTCACCTCGCCCTTGAGCACGCCCGCCTGGATCGCCGCGCCGATAGCCACCACCTCGTCGGGGTTGACGCCCTTGTGCGGTTCCTTGCCGAAGATCTTGCGCACCAGCTCGACCACCGCGGGCATGCGGGTCTGTCCACCCACCAGCACCACCTCATTCACGTCGGATGCCTTGGTCCCCGCATCCTCCAGCGCCTTCATGACTGGACCACGTGTGCGCTCGATGAGATCGCCGACCAGCTGCTCTAGTTTGGCGCGCGTCAAGGTCATCACCAGGTGCTTGGGTCCACTGGCGTCAGCCGTGATGAAGGGCAGGTTGATCTCTGTCTGCATCGCCGAGGACAACTCGATCTTGGCGCGCTCTGCCGCTTCCTTCAGGCGTTGGAGTGCCATGCGGTCCTTACGCAGATCAATGCCCTGGTCTTTGCGGAACTCGTCGGCCAGCCAGTCAATGATGCGCTGGTCGAAGTCGTCACCGCCCAGGTGCGTATCGCCGTTGGTCGCCTTGACCTCAAAAACGCCCTCACCCAACTGCAAGATGGAGATATCGAAGGTCCCGCCGCCCAGGTCATAGACCGCGATCGTCTCATCGTTCTTCTTCTTGTCCAGCCCATAGGCCAGCGAGGCGGCCGTGGGCTCGTTGATGATGCGCAAGACCTCGAGGCCTGCAATGGTGCCCGCGTCTTTGGTCGCCTGGCGCTGTGCGTCGTTGAAGTAGGCCGGTACCGTAATCACAGCCTGGGTAATCTTCTCGCCCAGTTTGGCTTCCGCATCGACTCGCATCTTTTGCAGAATCATGGCCGAGATTTCCGGCGGACTGTATTCGCGTCCACCCAGCACGACACGGACGTCCCCGTTGGGGGCACGTGTGATCTTGTAGGGCACGCTCTTCATCGTGCGCTGGACCTCAGGGTCATCGAATTTGCGCCCCATGAGCCGCTTAATGGAAAAAACCGTATTTTCGGGGTTGGTCACCGCCTGCCGTTTGGCCACCTGGCCGACCAGGCGCTCACCGCTCTTGGTGATCGCCACGACGGAGGGCGTCAGCCGTGAGCCCTCGCTGTTCTCCAGGACGGTCGGCTCACCAGCCTCCATGACCGCCACCACCGAGTTGGTGGTTCCCAGGTCAATGCCTATTACTTTTGCCATTACTTCTCGTTTCCTTCCTCTCATCTCTCATGCTGTGTTCGTAAGCCCTTCACGGGCAAGCGCACGCTGATAAGCACTGCGGTACATACGCCAGAGATCCTCCTTCGCCAGCTCAGCGTAGGCACGGTCCTCATCCTCGGGAACATGCTGGGCAAGCCGATCGATCTGCTCGCAGATCTCACGCACTGCACGTTCCAGGTCGGCGAAGGTTCCTGTCACAATAATTGGTTGTGCCATACTCTCACCTCCTTTCGGCTCATCCCGCCTCAGGCTCCCCTTCCGCTGCTGGAAGGGAATACTCGGGTCTCTTACCTCGCCTGGGTGAACACATATTAGCGTGTGGGAGCGTCTCCGTGCTGCCCCCATACACATGAAGTTAAGAGCAAGCCCGTCATCGTCCGTAGGGGCGAGGGTGGTGGGGCGGCGCGGGGAGGGCCTTTATGGTCGCCCGCGTCAGCCACTCTCGACGAGGCACGGCGGGCGACCATAAAGGCCCTCCCCACCCATCTCCTCCCCGCTCGCCCCTACGGAACACTTGGCCACGTGCCTGTCCCTCTGCCCTTAACTTCATGCCTATGGGAGCGTCTCCGTACTGTCCCTACACTTCGCTCACCGCGGAGGGAGCACGTGCGACCACGACCTGTGCAGGACGAATGACACGTTCTCCCAGGGCATACCCCGGCTGGGTAACGTGCAGGATCGTTCCTTCAGGCACATCTGCTCGCGCCTCAGTCGTGATGGCCTCATGCCGGTGTGGATCGAACAGCTCACCAGGTGTGCCGATCTGTCGCACGCCCAGTTGGTCGAGCAGCGTCGTGAGTCTTCGCGCAACCAGGAACAGGCCCTGCACCCAGGGGTGCGTGGCCAGCTCTGGTGGTGCTGCTCCCAGTGCCCGTCCAAGATCATCGAGCGCCGGTAACAGGTGGGAGAGCAGCGCACTCTGAGCTGCAATGCGTACCTCAGCCTGCTCCTGGCTCATGCGACGCCGATAATTCACGAAGTCCGCCTGTGTTCGCCGTAACAGGTCCAGGCACTCTTCCACCTCCTGCTGCTCTGCGGGTAGGGGCGGGGCTTGCCCCCGCCCTGCTTCTATCTGAGCCGAGACGGTAGCGGAATTCGGCTCGCCTTCCCGTTCTGGTTGCTCTGCTGCCTGTTGCAGATGTCTGCGCTCCTGCTGTTCCTGTCCGTTCTGCTGCATGACACTTCTCCTCCATCCTCGCTGTCGTTTACTTCTTCCCAGCCCCGACAGCTAGCGGCTATGCCTGGCCGCCTTTGATGCTGATCTTTTTCGGGCGGCTGGCCTCACTAAGCGGCACCGAGATAGTCAGAAGCCCATGCTCATAATGGGTTTCGATCTTCTCAGCGTCAATCGGCTTGGGGAAGGTGACTGTTCGCTCAAATGACCCTGTTCGGAACTCTCGCATTAACCAGGTGGGCTGCCCTTGCTGGGTCTCTTGCTGCTGCCCTTGCTCATGCTGAGAGCTGTAGTGCCCCCTGACGGTCAAGGTGTTCTGATGGACCGTCAGATCGATATCTTCTGGTTTCACCCCTGGCAGGGAGACATCCACTTGATAGCCCTGCTCCGTCTCGCGAACATTCATGGGAGCATTTGTACCACGACCGCCGAACTGACTAGCAAAGCGTGGGAAGATAAAGCTATCCTCGAACAGGCGGTCCATTGCCTCGCGCAGGGAGAGAAAATCGTTGCGTGGGTTGTAACGTGTGATGTTGGTGTCTACCATAAATGGTGCTCCTTTACTGAACTGATGAACTTATTCACCGAACATGTTAGTTCGTTCTTACGACGATAGTATATTCGGCTGAATATTAGAATAGCGCAAGCAATATATAAGAAGTTTGTTAGAAATCTTGACAGTGTTGCTGTCAAAGCTCATTCTGATATCCGCTTATAACGTAGCGTTCATAGGCTGCGTGGCCTCTCACATCAGGCCCTACTGGCGCAATAATCACACTTACCAACGCTAGGATTGGTGTACACGCGGCACGGCAGCAGACGTCTGCACTCCTGCTGTTCCTGTCCGTTCTGCTGCATGGCACCTTCCTTTGCTCTTCCGTCACGGCCACTGCTGCACGCGGCACGACACCACGCTTTCATCAATGGTGGCGTCGTGCCGCGTGCAGCAGCTATTTTGTGTGTCTGATGTACTTCCCAGGCACTTTATCCTCAGCTTCAACGCCCGTCGGAATCATGACCGGCAGCAGATCGGCCTTGGGATCAACAACCAGGACATTAATGACGGAACGCACGCCAGGGAAGTGCCGCACGATCTCTTCGGCTACGACCTTCTGTTGGCTCGTATGCACCGCCCCACTCAGTCGTACCTCCCCCAGGTGGGGGTAGACGCCAATCGGCAGATCACGCGTCCGTGGGTCCTGCGCTAAAGCCATTGCCAGGTCGGCGGCGAGTCGATCATCACCAACCAGATTATTCTTGATTTCCAGTAACCCGGGAACACCCAGGACTTGATCCTCCACAATATCAGCACGGAGCTGACTGGAAATATTTCCATCAAGATAGAGGACACTATCAAGGACATGAATGGTGATCCCCTTCAGATCAATATGCAGGGGAGTGAGATCAAAAAGGGCACGTTCAACTTCTTCCTGCAGCTCATCATCGGGGCGATAGGGCGGGAGCGCCTTCAGTGTTGCATCTGGAATCGTCACCGTCACGTGTCCTGGCGCTATTGTCGTGACGTATTGCTCGCCCAGCAAAGTATCCCGTCCTGGGCACAGATGGTGAACGACAAGATAGGCCAATGCTCCATTCTCTGGATGCACTGCGACCAGGAGCAGTGTCCCTTTCTCGGTAGGGTTCTGATTTATCGCGGGCCGCTCTACCAGAGACCGGTGATCGAGCACTGCCCCTCCAACGGCTGCCTCGCCTGCAGCAGCAAGTTCAGCGAGCAAGACCTGCACTTCCTGACTCGTGATGCGAAGCATGACACCGTCACCTGTCGCCTCAGTGACGGTGTCGTACGGAAGGTCGACCGTTTTCCCAAACAGATGACCCTGTTTCATGCCAAGATGGGTCAGGCGATGGGCCGCGGCATCAAAAACGACGTGCGCCAGACTCCCTGCTTCCCCGTCGGTACATACGATCTTCCTACCGAAATGAAACTTCTGCATCTCGGAGATGCGGGTTGATGTCTTCATCCTTCCAACCTCAACTGTATCTCCTCCCCAATATCTGCAAGAACGTGCCCAAGCATTTCCTTAGAGCGTGGCCCAGATGATGCCCCCCAGCGCGTTGTAAAGGGACTATTATCTTTGTTGTTGCCCTGCCCCGGCGGTTACCTGCTGCGGTTGATCCTGCTGGCTGCCCGTGATACTGATCCGCTTCGGGCGGCTCATTTCACTGACGGGAAGCAAAATCGTGAGGATCCCATCCTGGAACTTCGTTTGGATATTGTTGGTATCGATAGGCTTGGGGAAGGTGACCGTCCGTTCAAACGAGCCGGAGACGATTTCCCGCGAGAGCCAGTTGTGTCCCAGCCGATGACGCTCCATCTTGCCCTGCTGGGCCTGCTGGGCCTGCTGCGTCTGTTGTCCTCCGTCCTGCCGCCCCGCCTGTGGTTGGCCTTGCTGTTGCTGGCCCTGCGTCTGACCTTGGGGCTGGTTCTCATGCTCGTTCTGATGGCTGTAGCGCCCTCGAATCCTTAAGGTGTTTTGATCAACCGTGAGTTCAATATCTTCCGGTCGCACCCCTGGGAGCGCAACATCTACTTCATAGCCGTTATTCGTCTCACAGATGTCCATAGGTGCCATCAGAGATGGTGAGCCAGGCATCGAACTGGGATTCACAAAGCTCTGTTCGAATAATTGATCCATCGCGCGGCGAAGGCTGAGTGCCTCGCGGAAGGGATCATAACGAGTAATCATAGATCTGTACCTCCTTGTGTTCGCTATGCTATCTCATCTGTTGTTTCCTTCACGACGGTGAACCAGGTCCAGGCTTCAGGCAGACCGCTTCAGAGGGGTCGCTCGTGTTGAGACACGCTTGGACAACCGAGCACCCCCTCATTGGTGTGCTGAATCTGCGGTGAAAGACCCGCCTGCAAAGAGACTGCCTGTTTGTTATGACGAGGTCTTCTTGTCCTCACCGCATAAAGTATAGGTCGTATTTACTACTTTGTCAAGTATTTATATTATCTCAACTACTATTTATACGAAACAAAAATATATTTACTATAGATATTACCTCAACTACTACTTACACGAAACAAAGTAACTACTCAGGTGCCTGATTCCTTGCCACACGTCACGTGCAGTGAGGAGTCCTGAGTAGTTACAAAATATATTTCTGATTCATAAAATAGTAGATGAGACAATATAAATATTTGACAAAGCAGCAGACACGCCGTATACTTTGTCCAGTGAAGGAAACTGCCTGAAGCGGGCGCAAGAGTACTACTAGTGACACTCCGCCGTGGCTAAAGCCAGCGCGGCTTCTTCTGCCTCTCCTCTGTACGCGAGAGACTGAGAAATGTGGCGTAGCCACGACTCGGTGCCTCTCGTAGTGGAGGAGGAAAAGCTGAGAGAGCGCCTCCATTCAGGCGTCTTCTCTCCTGGGCGGTGCCATGCCCGTTCTCATCTTCGTGCCTTGCCTAAAGGGAAGAATGGCCCACAACTCAGGCTTTTGGCATCGTGGAAGAAGAGAACACCCGCATCTTTCGACGCTATCCCGTGGGAACATACCCACACGGGCGGAGGCTTTTCCTTGGTGCTATTTTTTGAAGACGCTGCACTTCCTAAAGCCGGTGCTACGAAGTAGTTCGTACCTTCGCAGTGTCGAAATAGCGTTGCACAGTGGTGAACACGGTAGTGTTTTTACCGCTGGCCCTGCGCCAGCGAACCCGTACACTATTCTGTTTTTCAAAGTACTACCGAGATTATGCCGCAAATGCCGTAACTTTACAAGTATGTGGTATAATCCTGCTATGAATAAAAAAGATGCACCACATACGCTTTCCGTTCGCTTTACCACGGACGAGAAAGCCATCATGGCAGCGCTGCGGACGTTCTACGGACTCAGTTCGGACAATGAGACTCTCCGTTTCGCGCTTCGGGCTGCCTTGCGTGAAATGGAGCAGGCAAGGGCTAAAGCCACACACACCTAACCACGGATTAAAATACCGTGGCTTGCGGCGGGCTGAAGCCTGGATACTGTCAAGCCAGAGGAGAAGAACAGTATGAACGATGACATTGATAAATGTGCCCGATTGCGTCGTCTACATGCACACCTTGTCCACGAAATAAATATGCTGAAAGTAGGCGTCAATGAAGAGGAACGCGAAGGTGTAGTGAACCCAGTAGAAACGATTAACGTCATCGAGAGCCTGCAGCAGGCACTCCATACGATCCACCTTGAACTGCAAAAGTGCCCTGGACATGTAGAGTAACTCCTCAGGTCTCTTCTCTTTAAGACTCCTCACTGCACGTGACGTGCTCGATAAATCGCCCACACGATAAATCGGCACTCTACGGCAGTTCGCAGGGATTGGGTGGTGAGTGCAGGCTGTGCCGCTTGCGGCGGCACAGCCTGCACTCACCACCTAAACAGGAAGTATCTATGTTGGCTACGGCATTTGCTGGATCATCGCCTGCCGATACAAGACAGAGAGCGTGATAATGCCGATCACTCCGAGCGCCAGCGTTGATATCGGGATAGGAAAGCCGGGCGGGACGGTAAGGTACACGGTGAATGGCAGCCCATCCCAGAGACCATGCAGGACGGAGACGAAGAGGTAGGCCACGATCACGGGGATGGTGATGCGAAAGTGGTGTGGTGCACTCTGGCGGAACAATACAGCACCAAGAATGCCGGTCCAGACCCCGTGGCCAAACGGCGCGATCAGGCCCCGGATCACTGTCTCTGTGATCGAGGCAGCGATATGACCATGACTGAGCAGCAAGGCTGTAAAGGCATAGCCGGTGCTTTCCAGAGCTGCAAATCCCATGCCAACCGCTCCTCCCAACAGTAGGCCGTCCATCTGCGAGGTGTGAGTCATCCGCCGCGCCAGAAAGGCCACCGCTGCGATCTTGCATCCCTCCTCAATCAGTCCAACAGCTAGCCCACCACCCAGGGACAGACCCTGAATGGGGTTCGATGGCGCGGGAACCACCAGGGATTCGAGTATCGATGCCCCAAGCACACCCAGGATCCCACCGATGCAGAAACTTATCGCAACCGTGTCTAGCGAGAGCGAGCTGATATGCTGGTGATCGTACAGGAATGCGATGAAGACGATCGGCACCAGAAAGTTCCCAATCAGGATGACCGTCGGGTACAGGTTGATGTTGTTGGTCAGCACCATGACAATTGTCGTGGCGACAAAGAGGGCCAGGCCGATCAGCAGGGCACGCAGCCATCCTCGACCACGACGTAGGGGAGGCTGGGTTGGTGACATCCACACGTTTTGAGACATTTTTCTCATCCTTCCTAAGCCATATGCTCCTGTGCCATGAGTGCTGTGCGCAAGCGGGGCAGTGAGCGATAAAAGTAGGCCTTCACTGTGGGCACTGGCATCTCGAGCATGCGCCCAATCTCTGAGAAGCTGAGCTCCCTGGAACAATGCAAATGTATAATCGAGCGAGACTTCGGAGAAAGCGCGAACATGGCTCTTTGAAGTGTGCATTGCAGGTCGCATCGCTCCGCCATCTCCTCGGGCAGTGGCTGAGAATCCGCTATGAACTCTAGCGGTGACAGTTCCTCCTCACTGCTTTCACGCTCCAACTCAGAGAAGTAGACCATGCGCCTGCGCTGTCTCGTACGCAGCTCAGAAAGGCAGCGATTGCGCGCGACCTGAAACAGCCACCCCTTGGGTGACACATTCGCTCTCAGTGTTGCCAGGGAGGTATAAAGTTGGAGGAAGACGAACTGCACCACATCATTGGCCTGCTCATCGTCGTTGAGAAACCTCCGAATGTAGCGAAGCAATGGGCCGTAGTATCGACCCACCAGGGCTTCAAAGGCGTGCTCGTCGCCTGCACGGGCCTGTCCTACCAGGACACTATCAGAAATTCTTGCCTCCTGCGGGGCGCAGTGCTGCTGTACGTATCGCATCTTCTCTTGCCTTTCTGGTCCTCCTGTGAGCCCCAGCATGCTTGTCATTCATTTCCTATCAGGGAGTCGCGCTACTTGCCTGGTTGCACAGCGAAAACAAGACGGTGAAACAGGGCCAGGCTTAAGGCTGCCCGTTGGTTCCAACAAGGTCTTCTTGTATTCATCATACCAAGTATACGTCGTATCTGTCAATTTGTCAAGTATTTATATTATCTCATCCACTATTCCTATGAACTAAAATATATTTTCTCTAGAAATGATGCTTTGTAAGCATTTCAAGCACCCTCGCGCGGGATGTCTCATGGGAGGGCATTTGCTCACTCAAAGGCCCAGCCAGCAGGGTTTGGGGCCACTCTCCAGTTGAGGCGCCTCATTCTCTCTGGTCCTAGTATAAGGAGGAAGCGTCATGAAAGCGTTATGAGCATCGTCATGAGCAGTGGCCCCAAACCCTGGCCAGCTTCCCCTCTTTTTGCCGTGAGGAAATACTCTCTCATGAACCTACCTGTGAGCGGGGGCTTGAAATGCTCGCATGGCTTCTTCTCTACAGAAAATATATTTTAGTTCACAGAAATAGTGGATGAGATAATATAAATACTTGACAAAGCAATTGCCACGATGTATACTTGGTGCGGTGAAGATAAGAAGACCTTGTTGGAACCAGCGGGCAGCCTTCTTTGAGCGTGCCGCTCCTTAGGAGCGACACAGGAGCGACACCAACAGATTCCCATGCAGGTCAAATAGACCGCAGGCACACACCCAGGCTGTCAGGCAATGAGCCTGGCAGAGCGAATGCGTCAAAACAGCAAAGATTGGAAAGGAGACAAGCAACATGGCGATTAGCACCCATACTGATGAAGCTATCCAGACAGACGTTCTGGAGGAATTGAAGTGGGATATGCGCGTGCGGCCGAACGAAATCGGCGTGGCAGTCAAGGATGGGATCGTCACGCTGACTGGCTGGGTCGATTCGTATCTGAAAAAGATGGCTGCCGAGCAGGCCGCCCACCGCGTTCATGGCGTCAAGGCGGTCGCCAACGACATCGAGGTGCGCCTGCCCAGCTCTGCCGAACGCACCGATGCCGACCTTGCTGCTGCCGTGCTCAACGCCCTCAGGTGGGATGCAGCTATCCCGACTGGCACACTGGACGTGACGGTTAGCAAAGGCTGGGTGACGCTCAAGGGCGAGGTCGAATTCGGCTTCCAGAAGAGGGATGCAGAACGTGCCGTCCAGCGCTTAGCAGGGGTCAAAGGAGTCACCAATCTCATCACGGTCAAGCCTCGTCTGTCGCCTACCGACCTGAAGCAGAACATCGGTGCAGGGCAGCAAAGTCATCCTGCGTGGGACGGTCCGTTCCTATGCTGAGAAACAGGAGGCTGCGGATGCAGCCTGGTCAGCGCCGGGTGTCACCGAGGTTGATAACCGGATTGTGATCTCGCTCACACCGTAATTCTTGCTTCATTACCAGCGAGCTGATCGCGCCTGGGCGACGCCGATCCATTTCAGTGAATTAGTATCGAGTTTTTCTGGTAAACGAGCGTAACTACTCAGGACTGCTCCTCGCCTGCGGCGACTCGCTCAGTTTGGTGGTGCGTGCGGGCATTGGCGCCCGCGGGCGCCAATGCCCGCACGCACCACCAAACCCCTGCGAACTGCCGTAGAGTGCCGAGCAATCCTGCCTGGGGGGCAGGTAATGAGAGCACCATACGCATCAAGTTAAGGAAAAGCCCATCAGCACCCGTAGGGGCGAGGGCGGTAGAGTGGTGCGGGGTGGGCCTTTATGGTCGCCCGCGTGGGCTTCTCCTGACCCAGTCAGGGGGGATCTGCAAGGGACGGCGGGCGACCATAAAGGCCCACTCCACCCATCCACTCCTCACTCGCCCCTACGGAGCACCGGCCTCCTGCCTGTCTTCGTGGCTTCTCCATCCCTTAACTTGATGCGTATGGGGCGCAGGTAATGAGAGCACGGTAGGCCACCGATTTATCGAGTGGAAACGAGCACCAGTGGTTAGACGAGTACCTAGTTCAGTATACGCTGAAAGGAGACGATCCAGATATGGTAGTGCAGACATGGCTTGAAGCAGCAACCTATCCACAGGCGGCCGATGCGCAGGCTGCCGTCGCAGAACTGCGACGGGAAGGATTTGAAGAGCAGGATATCTCTGTGCTCTACACCGATGCAGGGCACACCATTCGGGCGGGGATGGTAAATGGAGCGCTTTGGGGAGGCGTGCTAGGAGCTTTATGGGGCTTGCTCTTTCCCCCGATTGGCCTGCTGGTTGTCGCAGGCCCGATTCTGGGGGTATTTATTTCGGGAGTGGGACTGGCCGCTGCAGGGGCCGTCACGGTGGGTGCTCTGGATGGGCTCATCACCGCCCTTGTTCACCTGGGGATGCCTCGCGAGATGGCCACGCGTCTAGGCGAACGTGTGCATAAGGGGGACGCTCTGGTGATTGTTCATGCAGCTAGCCAGGATCGGGCAGAGCGAGCACGTGCCATTCTCGCGGCCCATCATCCGCGAGGCGAGGGTGCCCAGGTGCCCGCGGGCGTCGTTTCTGTGCCTCCCACGGCTTGATACGCCTCGCGTTTGGGGTTTTGAGCAGATATGTTTCCATCAGTAAGTGATAACAGCAAATACCAAGAACGACGAGTCATGGTTTGGGCTGGCGCTGTCCAGCTCGAAGGTGTCTTGAGCATCCCCGCGGGCGCTCATGCTCTGGTCGTTATTGCCTATGTTCGCGTGGGCAATTCGGAGCATATCCTGGGCGACCTGAACGACCTGGCGGATGCGAGCCGCCGGGCAGGTCTTGCCACCCTGTTGGTGAACCTGCTCACGCCGGAGGATGAAGCGTTGGACAAAACGACGGGCTTCTTCCGCGAAAATGTCGACGTGCTTCACCGGCGCATTATGGGCATCACGAACTGGCTGATCGCCAATGACGAAACGCAAAGCATGGCCATTGGGTGTTTTGGTGTTGGTGTGAGTGCTGCCGCTGCCCTTGCTGCCGCCGCCAAGCGGCCCGATGCTATTCACGCCATCGTCGCTGTTGCCCCACGCATCGACCTGGTGAGTTCATACCTACCCAGAGTTGTGACGCCAACGCTGCTCATCGCTGCCGAAAGAGATACGCAGGCACTGGACATGAGCCGCAAAGCATTATCAGAGCTTACCTCCGATACGACACTAGGGATCGTGACAGAGGCCAGGAAACGCGGCCTTGCCCACACGCTTGAGACCGTCCCAGGTGTGGCGAACGCCTTTGAAAACGAACTGGCACTACAAAAGGTGGAACAGCTCGCGACCCGATGGTTCGCACGCTACCTCTAATACAGATTCCTTCCTGGCAGATGATTTTCCAATGGAGGAAAGGAGTCTATTTGCTGTGCCAACCTACGTTATCATTTTGAGTCTTGCAGCTAGCATCCTCGATATTTTGGGGGTGATACTGCCACCCCCACCACTGCTCCAAGAAAGCCACTGAGCAAAAGGCGATCTTTGGAAACGAAGGAAGACAGGTTCATCCTGCGGCAGTTCGCAGATGTCCATGAGTCATCCCGAATTTTGTAAATGATGAGTTTAAGAGAGAGGAGAAGACGAGAGAACCAAAGCCTCCATCAATCCATGAAGAAAGGAGGTGGGGAGCAGGGAAAGGCCAGCAGATCAGGCTCATCGCCGCACGCCAGGCAAAACTTGCCCTGGACTGCCCAATGAAGTCGTGCAGCCCTGCGATGGCCCGCGGCCCGTGATCCTGTTGGGGAGAGGAGGCTGGGGCTGGTCTTCACAAAGAGCGAAACGCTAGATGATGGTTACCAGAGCGAGTGTTCGACGTGGTCGGCTCAAAGCCGCCAAGCAAGGCGGATAGCGTTGCCACAAGCGACTGAGTGCACTGCGCAGCCGGTAGAGCGGGGCGCGCACGCGGCGCAAGTGCCAGCCCGTGCGATGACAGAAGTAGCGCAAGAGCCAGCACCGTAGCGGCTCATAGCGCGGCTCCAGCAAGTGCAAGAGAAAGGCATAGGCCAGCGTCGCCAAGGCCAACAGCTTCTCGCGCTCGGGCCTCCTCCACAGCCGCGGACTCTCAAAGGCCAGTTCGCTTTTGTTAAAGCGCCAAGTCACTTCAATTTGCCCGCGGCGCATGTAAGCAAACGCGACGCCCCAGGCGTCTTCGTCGGTGTTGATGGGCTTCTCGGTCAACAGATACCAGGGAGTGCGTCCCTTGCTGCGGCAGACCACCAGCCACAAGGGCGACTCCGGATGCTCCGGATGTCGCACGGGCAGGGCCAGCACACTGGCTTTGACCCACTGCGCCCGCCGACTATCCCAAATGGTGCGCTCCGACCAGCCGCGTTTGCCCAGGGCGATGCGCCAGGCGAGGCCTCGATTGCCTTGCGCATCGAGCAGCTGGTAGTCGGCACGCCAGCGCAGCACGAAGCGTAAGCCAAAGGCCAGCAACAACCCCAACCAGAAGGCTCCGGCGAAGCCTTGGTCGAAGATATGCACGACCATCCGCCCCCATGACACCAGGGTGCGCAACAGCTTGCCCTCCTCATCACGTCGGAAGGAGGCATGCACGCCGCGACTGCTCCACCAGCGCATGGCCGCCAAGCGGGGAGGACCCAGCTGAGCGACGCGTCCCACCAGCACCACCGCTAGCCAATGCAAGCCCGGGACCATGATGGGTCGGGTGGGCGGGTTGTAGTAGCCTGGCTTGATGTGGCGGAGCGCGCTTGGCCTTGCTCGAACGCACGGCGCATAAGTCCTCCGAGGCCTGGCTTTCCGGCTTCTCCCATTCACTGCCATCCCAGATGGCCAGCCCCTCTTCGCCTTGCTCATGCCAGATGTGCACCTGCTCACTGGCTTGTTGCCACAACTGGTCCTCGACCACCTGCGCCCGCCATTTGGGCGAATGCAAGAGATTGCTCAGGCGCTTGGTCCCAGGCTTTCGCCTGCTCTGGGCTGAGCAGGTAGCCACCCAATTCGCTTAAGAGCAAGCCGCCCACGCGATCGCGATAGGCGAGGATCACCTGGATCGTTTGCAGAAAGGTGCGCACCAGCCGTTTGTCCAACAGCCGATCGAGCGTGACTAACAAGGGAAACAGAAAGACCGCCAAATCGCCGGCCAGCCCTTGTGCCATCTGCTGGGCCTCATACAGGGCCTTTTAAAAGTTGGGACCAAGCAACAAGGCCAAGGCTTGGTCGGGATGAGCATTAAAGGTACGCAAGAGAGCAGCGAGATTGGAGACCTTGAGCGAGTCGGCCAAGGCGAGCACGGCATTGTTGAGGGCGGCGAGCACTTGCGGGGCCTGACCAGAGCGAACCCAGGCCGGGCATCCTCACCTAAGGTGACATCGCGTCGATAGTGCAGGTGATTTTCAATGAGCCAGTGGGCGCGATTGAGCTGCAAGAGGCGGGCGGCATCAGCGAGCTTGCGAGGCAAACTACTCAGGCCATAGACGACGCGCCTCGCGTGGTTTGGCCCTTCTTGGTGATCCGACGTTCGATGCGAAAGACTTGGGCAACATCAGCCCAGTCGCCCTCGAAGTAGGCGGCTGCCAGTCACAGCTGGTGGTGATCTGGCGCACCTCCAGGCGTCCGTGGCCTTTGGTGCAGGTCTGCGCGCTCTGCCAGTCGCGGCGGTCGGCCTGCGGGTCCTCAAAAAAGAGCTGCAGATCCTCATACAACTGCGGCTGCCTCGCGCTTGACGATGAGCAGGTAGTGGCTCAGCCAGCGCCGCAAGAGCGCACAGAAGAAGCGTTGGGTGTGCATGGCATCGGCGGTGACGATGCGGCCTTGCACGTGGCAGGCCTGCAGCCACGTTTTCACGGCGCTGATCTCATTCTCTTTTTGCTGCACCTGATGCTGAGCTGAGACGACTCCAGTGCAGGTTTCATAGAGGGCCAGCAGATGCACCGGCCCTTGGTGGGCCGACTCATGCGGTCCCCGTCCCGCGCAGCGTTTTGCCATCCAAGGCCAGATGCGCTTTGGTCTCTCGACCGTCCTGGCTAAGCAAGCGGCTGGGTTCCGACCCGCAGCGCTGCTTACTCTCGGCTTGGGTAAAAAAGTGATAGATCACACTGGTCACCTCCTCGGCATCCACATGTTGTAAGACGTAACTGTAGGTCGCCACACACGGAAAGCGCGTGCTGGGCAGATGCAGAAGCTTCGCCAGTTCCTCTTTGCGCTCGCGTACCCACTGGCTCACCCCACTCAAACTGGTTTCCGCGGCTCGACTTGGCTAAGACGATCAGCGTTAAGATCAGCGCCAACCGGTAGCGCACTCCGCGTTTCTTGCGTCCATCTTTGACCTGCTCAAAGGCCTCATATAACGTCAATGCCTCGGTCTCACCTGAGACGTGGCTCTGTTCTATCCTGGCTGCTAATGTGCTATAGTCCATCTGAGTCTCTCCTTGCTAGTTGCGACACTGATTTTTCGCCAGTATAGCAAGGAATGGCTCCCTTTTCTTCTTTTTCCTCCCTTCTTTAGACTTTTGGATGCCTTCTCTCTTTCCTTCTAACTTTTAAAAGGCCCTGGCCTCATACGGGGGCACTTGCGCGGCTTCGGGCGGGATGACATACTGAGTTGACATAAAGAACACCTCCTGAGAATGCGTTGGATTTTCCTACTTCAACTGTATCTCAGGAGGCTTCTCTTGGCTAACTCATCAATAAAATTCGGGATGACTCATGCGCTCATTCGTCGAGCAATACCAGACTTTCTGCGTCAAAATAGCGTGCTTGAGGCTATGACGAAGGAATTGAGAGCCGACGAGCGATTCACCTACCTTGCGACTACTCCGGTGGGTGCAGTTACGCTCCTCGTAAGCCGTTCGGACAATACTCATGGCAAACCCGTTGTCGAAGGATGGTGGGATGAGCGACTGACCAGTACCCAGGTGATGCATTTGCTCGTCGGCTCTTCTAGAGAAGATGGCAAACAGCAGAGTGGAAACGAGGGCTTGTTGACAGCACAGGCTCATGCCGGACGACTACGCCAGACACTTCGTGCAACAATGCAAACATTAGGCGCATCAGATGGGGTCTTGACCCGCCTGGCAACCTATTGCCGAACAGCGGGTGTACGACGGCTTGTGATTGTCCCCTGCGGCCTTCTGGGTTTGTTGCCTCTCCATGCAGCACTCGTGCCTCGTTCCTCGACAAGTGGGGTGATAGAACCGTTGGTGGATGTGGTACAAGTGAGCTACGCGCCCAGTGCCCGTATCTGGGCGACAAGTCAAAGACATGCAATAAAATATCCTGCCGAGAAGATCAATGCGCTGATCGTCGGTGATCCACAGCCTCAGTCTGAGGGAGCCCCTCCATTACCAGGAGCAAGAGATGAAGCCCAGGCCATCAGCACACTTATATCTCAGGCAGTTCACGGTCGCGTATCCACATTTACAGGAGAGGCTGCAACCCTCTCTGAGGTGCTAGATGTGCTGCGAGGACAGGGGGCCACATTGACCCACGTCCACTTTGCCTGTCATGGTTTGGCTGAACTCACCAATCCACAGACTTCGGGCGTGTTGCTTGCTTATGAGGCGCGGCTGATGACACGCGACTTACTGGACCCAGTGGTCGTTCGTTTTGCACAGTTGCGCCTGGCGATACTTTCAGCTTGCCGTACGGCACTTGTAGGTACGGAGCTCCCTGACGAGGTCGTGGGATTACCATCCGCTTGGTTACAAGCAGGGGCAAAGAGCGTGCTGGCGAGTCTGTGGCCGATAAGTGATAGCAAGACCGTGGCACTAATGACCAAATTTTATGAATTGCATTTGCTTGATAGGTGTGAACCGGTAGACGCACTTTGGTTGGCGCAACGTTGGCTGCGGGGACTGCCGACATGGCGAGAAGATTGTCGAGCAGCGGGGGCAGCACAGGCTGCTGAAGGGCCAGAGGTGGGCAACGTCATACATAGGCTAGCGCTAGCTCGTGGGGAGATAACACTACTGGACGACTTAGAAGATTCTGAGGAGAGCATTGAAACGATGGAACGCAATGTGGTAGATAGGATCATTGGTGGTACCTCTCAAGGTAACGAAGTGAGTCAGGTTCCTACCATTGCAAGTAAACATCAGTTTTGGGAGAATGCCAGACACTGGGCAGCGTTTGTGATGTATGGCACTTAGGAAGCGGATGGTTACTCAGCCACTGAAACTGAAGTCACTGCTGCCCTGGAAGCCTTCATTGATGCTGAGCATGGGGAGGATTTCGCCACATCCTTGAAGCTGCCGAGCGCACTTTCGCGAGGGCGCGGACATTCGTGTCGGTTGAGCAAGGATTATAAATATCTGTCGGAAAATGAGGAGGCATGGATCTACACCGCCATGATTCCTCTGATGCTGGCACGTTTAGCGCGAACCCTCTCCTGAGACCTTTTCATACACGTTCTTACCATGCTGGCACCAAACGCTGAACTTCACCCGAGAGATCAGGCACCTCAACACCCAAAGCCTCACAGAAGGCTATCGCTTGCCGAGTCGCCGTAACGACAGCGAAAGGCCCTTGTGAGGCCACAAAGGAAGACCATACCTCTACTCCTTGATCGATATTGACGGCTCCACTGCTATGCTCCAAAAGTCGCCGATAGCCCAGCGCTTCACCGATCTTCATCAGCCGATAGCGATCCCAGCACTCCATCCGATCACACCAGGCCTGACCTACTGGGTCAAAGCGTACTCTGCGTGCATAAGGGTGATGAGGACAACGAGCCTTGTTCGCGGCAGGAACCTCTACCTTTTCCTTCTTTCTACGTTCGTGAGTGCCATTAACACCAGCAGGATTGTTATCATTGGTCTCATCTTGGAGCATCGGCGACTGATTACCATGATTACGATTGATGACACTGATTACAGTAGTAGCACGACTGCTTTGTTGAGATGCTCCTTCCGCTTGAGGAAGTGCGCAGGCTGCAGGTGCGTGCGGTAAAGAAGCAGGTTTCTGCATATCGGATGGGCCTGATGCAGAAACATCATGAGCAATCGCATCACCGTAATCAGTATCATCATTGTAATCAATCGAGGATGGGTTATGCTCTTCGACGTGCTCAAACTGGCCTATGGCTCGCAGTGTTGAGGTTACAGAGTGATTACACTGATTACGGGCAATGTCTTTGGGTACAGCAAAGTAGAGATTGTTGGTATGCCGGACCTCGCCCGCATCTTCCATCTTGCGCAGGAGTGAACGAGTTGTATGATAATTCTTATCAAGCGCCTCTGCTACCTGCCGTGGGCTCATCCCTTCAGGAAGTTGTTCAGTGAGCAGGTCAATCATCTCCTGGCGTTCCTTCGTGCGTTTGAACTCCTCGGCGTTTCCTACGAGTGTCCACACGGCCGTGATCGAATCGAACGTGAGGGCAAACTGCTGCTCGTGTTCGATATCACGCCCGGTGACAAACAGGCTCGCCTCACCCTGGCCACGCTCTCGTTTGAGGATCAGTGCGCCATCCACGGCCCCGGTCACGCCAATCGAGCCGGTGATCTCGTCGAGGACATCGTCGGCACCCATTTTGCGCAGATGGTGGACCGCCAGCACGGAGACGCGGTACGTATCCGCGAGGTACTTGAGGGGCGTCAGTGCCTCATAATCGCCCTCGTACTGAGAACGCTGGCGACTCTGAGACTGTGGCGAGATCTTTGCCCAGGTATCAACGACTACGAGTCGCACGTTTGGATGTGTCTTCAAATACTCCTCTAAATGTTTGAGGCCTCCCTGGTCCAATCGCGGCCAGGAGAGTGCGAACTCAATTCCGCTAGGAACACTCGTCATAGAGGCAAGCAACTGCTTCGCACGCGACTGCAAGCGACGTTCGTTGTCCTCCAGGGCCAGGTAGAGCACCTCTCCTTGTGTGACGGGTTGTTTGCCAAGGGCAAAGCCACCAGCGGCAATAGCGAGGGCCACGGACAAGGCGAACCAGCTTTTCCCGAGTTTGGGTTTGCCAGCCAACAGGGTCAATCCTTCCGGCAAGATGTCGGGGATGGCCCATCGCACTGGCGGCAGTTCTCGGGCGAGTAACTCTTGTAAGGTGAAGGGAGCTGGTTTGTCATCAGACGACGGTGATGTTGGTGGCGTACGCGTGATCAAGAGCGGTTCAGCACGATCCAACGCTTGCTGAAATGCCGCTTTGAAGCCCTTCATATCTTGCTTGTGGAGATCATTAGGATCCTTGGCATCAGCACACGAGACGACGAACGCTTTCCCAGGCCATTGCCATGTTTCGAGTGGCTGTTCCATGGCTTTGACGAACTTCGCCCCTGCCGCATCAGGCTCTCGTATAATATACAGCCTGTCGATTCCAGCAAGATAGGACCTTGCCAGTTTACTTACCATCTCTGCACCTGGTAGACCGATCGCTGGGAAATGGTGGTACCAGAGCGTCCAGCAATCAGACTCTCCCTCAACGATGACAAGATAGCCTGCTTTTCTGGCTTCTTCCAGCCGTTCCAGGCCATAGGGAACGATCTCGCCTTTCCCTTTGCTCCACCGTGATCCCTCCCTGGCTACCAGGGCTGTTCTGATCCGGTGCCGAGGTGCTGGTGTGCCATCTGACAAGTGATAGAGAATCTGGAGGCCTCCGGTTGTATTCTCTGTGACGCCGAGGCCAGATGCGGATAGAGCAGTGGGAAACAAATCAGCAACGCTGATGCCCATCGCTTCAACAATCCTCTCGAGGGAACAGCCAGCAAAACACTTGAGGAGAATCTGGCCTTCGTCCCCCAGGCCAATACTGAGACTGGGAAGGCAGTCTTTGCGCGCAGGTATGGTATTCCAGCAGAACAAGACCTTCCATCAAGAGCATGGTCGGCAAGAGCACTTTGGAACACTGCTCAAAATGCTGCGTTTGCAGTGGCGTGTCACCCAGGAGGAAGTAATCATCCACCTTCCGGGGTGGTCTCAGACGATGTATACGCGACTCGAAGGCGGAAAAGTCGCTCCCGCCTTCGATCAATTACATGCGCTTTACTCAGCGCTTCGTCTGGCAGGGATCGAGTTTACGCTCAGCGATCGCCGACGTTTCATCGCACTTGCACGTCAGCGAATTGAAGGAAAGAAGACCCATCTTGAGCATCGATCGGATGTTGATTGGGCAGAACTCTGGTACCAGCTGGCGCGAGTGGACCTTCTTCCTGTGGACGCTGTCGAACCTTCCGACACCTCGCCACTACCCGCACCAACGCAGCCTCTGCCGGCGGACATCCGTCATTTGGTTGGACGCGAGGAATGGCACACATCCATCGTCAGCTACCTTCAAGGATCACTGCCTAAGAAATTGGTGGTGATACAGGGCCCAATGGGTATAGGCAAATCGAGTGAACTCAATCGGCTGGCAAAACAGCTGATGCGAGAGGAACCATCCAACCACCAGGTGATCTTATGCGAGTTGCCCCCGGTGGAACGAGGCACTGGTCCCGGGGTCGCTCTGGAGGTTTTTCTTGCGACGGTGCTGACCGATATAGACGCTGCTAGTGCACAACCTACCACGCTCTCTCTGGATCAGCGCATGGCTGTCGTGCTGCAACACCTGGAGAAAGCAGAGAGACCTCTGGCCGTGCTGATCGATAATGGAGAAGGGATGCTTGACGATGAGGGCTCGCTCGCGGCCTGTTGGGAACACTTCCTGGCAAAGTTCCTGCGCTCACGGCACCAAGCAACGATCTTTCTTGCCACGCGCGAGTGGCCAGGCTGGTATGGGCGCGAGCAGTCGTTTGTTGTCCAGACTGCCGTTCCTGCCCTATTGCCAGACAAGGGCGTGATGCTGTTGCAACAACTGGGGTTAGAGTGCGTTCCCGTGAAATGGTTGCAGGAAGCGAGCGAGAAAGTGGGAGGGGTACCACTCGGCCTAGAGTGGCTGGCAACACTGGTCAAGAATCCCCTGGACCTGGATGATTGGGAGGCCTTTGACTTCGGAACAACTCTCGGGGAAAGCTCTCCTGGTGGCAACGGCAGAGAAGATGCTGAGATCATTCAGGCCCTGCTACGACTCCTGGCAGAGCCGCACATCTTTGGTGGGACGCTGGCAACTAAACTCCACCCCTTGCTAGAGAAGATCATCGGCAAACGCCTCTCCTCGGAGGCGCGGGGCATACTGGAGGTGCTGGCGGTCTCGTACGTGCCGCTGGCGAAACCGGCGCTCAAAGTACTTTGTGAGCGGCCGAGCCCCATCAGAGAGTTGCGTTGCGCCTCGCTCCTGGTGGCCTATCCAGACCGCGTGCAACTCCTGCCCATGGTCGCAGCAGCGGTAATTCGTCGACTCTCAGCCCAGCAGATGCATGAGGCGGAACAGCGGCTGATCGAGGCCTATGCGTCCTGGTTGCAGGAGGACATCCGGTACGAGCGCGAAGGAGGCATGGTGGTTGCCGAGCTCGCTGTGCTTCTCCTTCAGCATCATCGACTGTTGGAGGCCGCTGAACTCCTCATTCGCTACGGCTGGCTCAGCTTCAACCTGGGGCACGCATCTCGCCTCGCCCGGCTCGCTGAGGATGTGTTGCAGCGTTTTGACTGGCATGAGAACGAAGAGCGTGAATGCGGTGGTCTGCTGCTCCACTACTTTCTTTCCCCGTTTCTTGGGAAGGTGATCGATGCCAGGAGACGCCTGGTTGATTACCAGCGTATTCTTGAAGCTATCGTCGCTAGGAAAATAGTGCTGCGCCCCCCGACCGAGGTATACGTAACGCATCATTTGATGGTAAGCTACATGAACGAGTTGCGATTTCAAGAGGCCAGGGCATTGCTTGATGCCTGCTGCGAGCGACTCGCGCCGCACCTGCCATCCAACGTCGATCTACAGGCGTCGCTGTTGGAAAAGCGAGCCTTGCTCCTGGGCAGGTGGAGTGAATGGGCACAGGAGGAACAGGGGGATACGCAAGCAGCACAAGGGCTCTTAGATCAGACCATCGCGCTCTACAGGCAATGCACAGCTCTGCTCTCAGCTGCCGAAGAGGAGATGCCTTCTTTGAAAAGCAGCCCGCTCAAGAAACGGTTGGCCCGCACGCTCAACAGTCTCGGTTATCACCTCAATAAGCGAGGGCAGTTTGAGGAGGCACTCCAGGTGACCGAACGGGGCATTGAGTTGAAAGAACAGGGGTATCTTGAATTTGGAGGACTGGCCGCCTCTTATGGGGAAAAGGCGCAGATCCTTGCAGGACTTGGGCGATTCCGGGAGGCCCTGCTCTTTGATGAAAGAGCGCTCCAGGAGGTGCAACGTCTCGCTCAGGCAGGGCATACCTCCTCGCAGGAGGAGGTGTGGATTTACCTGGTGGACCGTGGGCGGCTCTACCTGCAATTGGGGAGGATCGATGAGGCCGAACAGTTGTTGAGAGAGTCCATCCCGCACATTCATGCACGACGGAGAATATATCAGATGCGCGCAAAAAAAGCGTTAGAGGAGATCGAGCAGTGGCGTCTTGCGTCCACATCTCCTCACTATCAGTTGGATTGGCGCTGGGTAGGGCGGTTTCGCGAGCTCGCCTCGTTCAATGCCTTCGGGTGGCTGGCACCCGCGGGTCCCTTGACGCAGGAAGAACAGGCGGAGTGGGACAGGCTGTTCCCACAAAGGACAGGCGAATCATTACAGAAGCGCTTGGAGGCTCTCCTTGCCGAGACACGTCAGCGTGAGCTGGCGAAGGCAATTGCCGAGCGGCGTGAGCCGAGACTCTGGTATCCTGCCATTCCGATTGATGAGGTTCGAGCGCGCGTCGCGTCCCTGCTGCAACTGGATGGAGAAGTCAGTCACAGCGAGCCAAATGCCATCGTGCGCCGCCTCTACCATGAGGCAATAGAGGAACAGGTCCAATTCCTGTGTCTGATTGAGGCAACCTACCAGGGGGATAGTCAGCGGTTCTGGGAGATCAATCGTTGGCTGCATCCGGAACCCACACACGAGGAAATGGATTATACGCTCTCTCGCGTGAGGCGCTTACTGCTGCAAGGGTTCATGTGCCCGGAAACGGGGGATGTCAGCCAGCGGCTGGTCAGCTTGCTTCGTGAACATCTCTACCTCTCGCTGAACCTATCACTCGATGGTGAAGAAGCCCAGGAGTTACAACAGGATAGCCCATTGTCTCCCTCTCGTACAGGACGAACGGTTGCTCCCGAGGTGGCCAGGCGATTCTTTGAAGCAGTGCTGCACGAGAGCGGGTATGAAGGGTGGCAGGTGATCATCGATCCCAACGCGAGCAGTGCGCGTGTCGAATCGGGGTTACGACATTTCTTTCTGCCGGCGAACCCGCTCTCGGTCGATCAAGTGAGGGGGTTCCTGGCACACGAACTTGGTGATCATATTGCTATTTCCGTGGCAGGTGAACGCTCTCTGCTTGGCCTCCTGGGTATTGGCACGAAGGGATACCAGGCCACACGGGAGGGCCTCGCCCTTTATGAGGAACGACAGACAGCAGCGCTTCAAGGGAGGACGTTTGATGAATCGAGGATATGGTTGGGAACGCTGGCAACGGGGCTGGCGAGGGGGGTTATGGTGCCTCCGCAGACGTTTGCGTCGTTGTATGCATTCTTCGAATCCTTCTTCCTGCTCTACCGACTGCTCAAGCGGCCGGACGAGGGGAAAGAGGCATCTCAAGAAAGAGCGCGGCAGCTCGCTCTATCCCGCTGCCTGCGTACCTATCGAGGGGTGCCTGATCTCGGGCAAGCAGGAGTATGCTACACCAAGGATGCACTGTACCTGAGAGGCGTGCGCATGATAGAGAACGCCTTGGGGCACGATGTGGGAATGCTTGACCGTCTAGCAGTGGGCAAGGTCGCTCTGGAACAGCTACCGGATCTTCAGGAACTGGGCATCGTTGCACCCTTCCAGTCACTGAAGAGGCTTGCCAGCGAGCAGGATCTCGAGTCTTACATATTCTCCTTTGAACGGCCTGAAGATCATTCCATCCAGCAAGGATGAGTCATATCTCTATGCGGCTCATGCGCTACACAGCGCAGGCATCACAGTAGCAGGTCACTTGATCCTGGCTTTTGTCGTCGATGAAGAACCGGGAGCCTGCTCTCCTTACGGGACACACTATCTCCTGGAGCGAGGATTGCTACGCGGGGATGCCGTAATCATCGGAGAGCCTGGCAGCGACAAGATTGCCACAGCACATCGCGGTCTCTACCGTTTCCGCCTCAAGACGCAGGGCGAGGCAATACATACAGGTTTAAAAGCATGGGAGCAGGGGAGACGGGGGCGCAATGCGATTCTCGATATGGCGCGTATAGCCCTTGCCCTTGCAGATTACTCATTGCCAGCTATTCGTTCAGAAGCCTTTCCTAACCGCAAGTCCGTCCTGACTTTTCCCACGCTCATTCGTGGGGGCAGCGGCATTAATGTTGTTCCGGGCTGGTGTGAAGCCTATGGGGATGCTCGCCTGCTTCCCGGTATATCAGCAGATGATGTCAAAAGGCTCATCAAAGATCAACTCGATAGGCTTGCCATCGCAACCTATCGTCTTGATGACGTTCTTTTCGTACCGGCGGCAGAGACGGACCCACAAACCGAAATCGTGCAGACCCTCGCCACCGCAGCAGAAACGATCACTGGTGTGCGCCCTCGATTAGAGGGAAGTGGCCCGGCTTGTGATGGCTGGATGTTCATTACAAGAGGTATACCAACGGTGTGCGGATACGGTGTCACCTGTGGTGGTGTGCATGGGGCAGATGAGTGGGCGGATTTAGAAAGTTTGCGCAAGGTGACGGAAGTCTATGCAGAGGCTATTTTACGCTACTGCGGAGAAAAATAAACCTATACAGCTATCTGATTGCGTAATGTTCAGCCAGTAGAGTAGAAGCGCATACTCATGTATACTATCCTTACCTTTACTTGATGGCGAGAAACCACCAGGCACTTTTAGAGAAGGGAAACTCGTATGCTTCCTGATTTTCAGGCACTTGCAAACGCAGACTACTGCTACCTCACCACGGCAGGCCGCGTTTCAGGTGCCCCACATACCATTGAAATCTGGTTTGCCCTCAATGGACATACCCTCTATATGCTTTCTGGCGCTGGTGACAAGGCGGACTGGGTGAAGAATGCTCTTTACTTGCCAACGGTACAGGTGAAGATCAACGACATTGTGTTCCCCGGGCAAGCGCGCCTGGTCAATGACGAAGAAGAAGACGCTATAGCGCGCAGACTGGTCGCCGAGAAATATATCCCCCGCAGTAGTGATGACCTCAGCGACTGGTCTCGCAGTGCGCTCCCCGTCGTAGTGGATCTCATGACCTGATGATGGAGCGCCCTTCCAGGGATGTATATCCGCACTAAAATTGACTAATCCACGTACCATCAACGATGAAGCGTACATTTTTCTTGAGGAGGCACCATCCAAAGGGGAACACCTGTCATGTACACCAAAGGCCTCTATTGACCACTTTAGTATACTAGAGCTAGCCA
>WNFT01000624.1_pt1 | contig 29603 bp, 26 predicted proteins | sample 5400191 | NCBI WGS metagenome assembly WNFT01 (sample SAMN13153359, study PRJNA577476) | soil metagenome | isolation source: 80 cm saprolite under Madrone tree | place: USA:California | collected 2016-06-14 | reverse complement strand
GAACGGCTTGCCGTGGCGCTTATGGCTGACCGTCTTGATTGCCGCGGTGCCGGCCGAGAAGGCACGGCTGCGCGGATCATGCTCGACGTGGCGGCCGAGCCGCCCGGCACCGTCTCGCTCTTTGATGATTTTCGTGATGATCTTCATGAGAGGTTCCCTTCATGCGGTCCCTTTCTTGAGGGAAGGTTCGACCCGAACGGTAAAGACACTGCTAAAGGCGATGTGTCTTCGTCTTCGGACCGCTTGTGCCACCGGTTCGCGCCGGCCGATGGTCAGCGCCGTGAAGGCGGCGAGGATGCAGCGAACGCCGGCGAGAAGAAGGCGGACAGGTAACTGGAAAGTTCCGTTCACGAAACGCCGGCGCCGAAGGCCGTGGCGGCGGCGCCCAACTGATGGCCGGCGAAAATCCAGCCGAAGACGAGATTGGTCGCGGCCGCCTATCTCACGACGACCCACCGCGACAATATCGACAAGTTGGTGAAATTCATGCCCGGCCGCTCCACGACCGCGCGGCAAGAGAAGGCGCTGGCTGCGATGGCGGGACTCATCGGTGCCCTAGTCCTCTCGCGCGCCGTCGACGATCCGGTTTTTTTCGAGGAGATATTGAAGGCCGCGGCCAGGACCATCGGCGGAAACTCGCCCGCCACGGGTGCCCGCGCCCGCTAACTCATTTCACGGCGCCCAGGGCGAGGCCACGCACCAAGCGGCGCTGCGCCTGATGGGCGAAGATCACGATAAGCGTGGCGCCGATCACACCGGCCGCCGACATAGAGGCCCAGTCGGTATCGAGCAGGCTCTGCGCCGTTTCTACGCCATGTGTCACCAACATGATCTCGGTCAGCACCGCAACGGGGTCGCCGACATTCTCATGGCCGCAGATCAGCGGATATCTCAGATCCCGCTCATGCGGCGTGCCCGCATATTGCTTGCTCTCCCCCGGAAGGTGTGCTTGTCGCTGCCGCAAATGCCGGAAAAGTGGACCTTCATGACGACCGCCCCTGGCCCAGGATCCGGCATCGCAAATTCGCGCAACGCGATGCTACCGGGCATTTCGGTGACGGCGGCGCGGACCATGGTCATGCGTCGATTCTCCTTGTTCTGGACCGCGCGCTAAGGGCCGCCGCCGGAAGCCGAGGGGAAGCCCTGAACGCCCAATCTCGGGCTCGCATGCCGCGGCTGTCAAGCAAGCGGCCATTCCTGGGACCCCGACGACCGGTCGCTGTGCTCGGCTTGACGTCCCTTGCATGGGGAGCTAGCGTAACTGCCTAGTGGATCGTTCCAATTGGACCGGGTTACGCTGTGAAAATCGGTCTCTTTACCGACGCGATTTGTCGTCTTTGGCTGAACGACGGCGCCGCCTGGCGTGTGGGGCGCGGCTATTCGCCGCCGCCGCAGTCGAGCAAGACCTGACCGCTCGGACGGGCTTGTAGGGGGCAGCGCCTAAATGGACGTTCGCTACCTGCAGGTCTCGAAGTCGTTCGGCTCTTACGAGGCCCTTGCACCGCTCGATCTGCATGTCGCCGACGGGCGCTTCCTGGCACTCCTCGGCCCGTCCGGCTGTGGCAAGACGACGGCGCTACGGTTGCTCGCCGGACTCGAACGTCCGACGAGCGGGCGCATCTACATTGGCGAGCGGGACGTCACCTTCGCGCCGACGAAGGACCGGGACATCGCGATGGTCTTCCAGAGCTATGCCCTCTACCCGCACCTGAAGGTGGCCGACAATATCGCCTACCCCCTGCGGGTCCGTAAGGTCGAGCCGGCCGAGCGAAGGCGGCAGGTGCTCAAAGTGGCAGAGCTTCTGGGCCTCGAAGACTACCTCGAACGGCGCCCCGCGCAGCTTTCGGGCGGGCAGCGCCAGCGGGTTGCGCTTGCCCGTGCCATCATCCGCCGCCCGCAGGCCTTCCTGATGGACGAGCCGCTCTCGAACCTCGACGCGCAGCTGCGTCTGCAGATGCGGATAGAGATAAAACGCCTGCAGCGCGAGCTTGCGGCGACGATGCTCTACGTCACCCACGATCAGGTCGAGGCCATGACGATGGCCGATGTCATCGCCGTCATGCACAAGGGCCGGCTGCAGCAGCTTGCCTCACCGGCAGAGGTCTATGCCCGACCCGCCAATCTGTTTGTGGCAACATTCTGCGGCTCGCCCCCCATGAACGTGCTCACGGGCGATGTGGCCGATGGCGTGTTTTCACGGCCATCCGGCAATGTGGCGATGCCGGCCGCCGGTCACCACGGCGCGGCAAAGCTCGGTTTTCGTCCGGAGCATGCCGAGCTGGTGGAGCGATCCTCGAACGGATCGCTGGCCGGCGAGATCTATGTCGTTGAGCCGCTCGGTAACGAGACTCTGGTCACGATCAAAACCGGCGACGCGCTCGTGAACATCCGCCAGCCGGCGGACTTCTCGATGCCGATCGGCACCGGCTGCGGAGTCCGACCCATTGCACGGCACTTGCACCTTTTCGACGCAGAGACCGGCGTAGCCCTCAAAACCGGACTTGCGAATGCCGCCTGACGAGCGAGGGACATTGATCTAGCGAGTTCACCAACAGGCCACCAACTGGGAGGATAAAATGAACGATAAAAACAAGGACACCAACAAACTACTCAAGCGGCCCCTGCGCCGTCGCGAGCTTATCAAGGGCGGCCTAGCCGGCACGGCCCTTATTGCCGGCAGCGGCATCTTCGCCCCGCGAATCATCCGCGCGGCGGGCGGCTCGATCACCATCGGCAGCTTCCAGGACAACGCCATGGCACCGTTCCGCGACTACTTCGTCAAGCAGTTCGCGAGCGAGACGGGCATTGCGGTCAACTACAACGAAACGAACTACGACAGCTGGTACCAGAGCTGCAAGAACGACGGCCTGAACAAGACCGGTGCCTACGACATCTATGTGATGGACGACAATTGGGTGCCGGAATTCGCGGCGGGGCATATCGTCAAGAGCCTCGATCAGCTGGGATTCAAGGTCAATGCGGACATCCTTCCAAAGGGACTGGAGATGGGGTTGTGGCCGCCGAAGACGGGTGCGCGCATGAAGGACTTCGCCAGCGCGAAGCCCGAACTCTATTCGATCGTCATCATCGATGACGTCGAGATCCTCTATTACCACGCGGATCATTTCCCGACTGTGCCGGAGACCTGGGACGATATCTCCAAGGTGGCGCAGACGACCAAGGCTCCCGACATGTACGGATGGTCTCCCCGCGGCGTGAAGGGCAACCCGATCATGATGACCTACCTGCCGCTTCTGAATTCCTATGGCGGCAACTTCGTGAACGAGGATTGGACGCCGGGCTTCGCGGGGCCGGAAGGCGTGGGCGCGCTCTCCCGCCTGTTCAGCTTCATCCCCTATATGCCGGCAGGCGTGGCCGAATACGATACCGACCAGGAAGTGCAGCTGATGCTCGAGGGCAAATGCACCGCGCTGACCGAGTACACCGGCTTTGCCCAACGCGTTGACGATCCGGCCTCCTCGAAAGTCGTGGGCAAGATCAAAATGGCCACGACGCCGAAGCAGGCCAAGCACGGGCCCGCGATCGGCACCTTCATCGCAAGCGTCTCGTCGGGGTCCAAGAATCCGGAAGGCGCCGTGCAGTTCCTCGAATGGTTCACCTCGAGCAAGGTCCAGCTCGAGTTCGCACGGAAATATGGCGGTGCTGCGGTGACAGGCTCTGCCTTGACCGATGCGGAGGCCGTGCAGAAGCATCGCTGGCTGCCGGCGATCGCCGAAGCCGTGAACACCTCGGTCCAGAAACCGAGGACCCCGGACGAACCGAAGATGGAAGACATCCTCGGGACCGCCCTGAACGAAGCGCTGGTTGAGGCCATCGCGACGAAATCGAACTACGACGCAATTGCGCAGAAGCATCTCCAGACTGCCGCAGGTCAGATTACCGACTACCTGAAGCAGCAGGGCGGTTACTTCTAAGCCTTGAGCCTATCGGAAAAAGCTGTGGAGGAACGCGAGAGTAGGGTACAGCGGCAGCGCGCGGCCGCCGTGCCCTACCTCCTGCTTCTCCCGGCGTTGCTTGCTCTCGCCGCGATCTCTCTATACCCGACCGTCGACGGTGTCCTTGCCAGCCTGCACCGATACCGCTACGGCCTCGATATGGGCTTTACCGGCGGGGACAACTTTGCCGCCGTCTATATCGATCCGGTCTTCTGGAAGGCGATCGGGACGACGACGTGGTTTGTCATTCTTGCGGTCGCGATCGAGACACTGCTGGGGCTGCTGCTGGCGCTGGTCGTCGCCCGCGAACTGCGTTTCTCGGGGCTGATACGCGTGACGCTGATTCTGCCGATGACGATCGCGCCGGTCGTCGTCGGTGTCATCTGGCGGCTGCTCTATGCCTCCGACATCGGCGTCGTCAATCCGTTGTTCGAGCTTTTCGGCTTCGAGGCGCCGAACGTGCTGGCCCATCCGCTCACGGCCTTTCTAGGTCTCATCGCCGTCGATGTCTGGGAATGGACGCCGCTGCTCTTCTTGATCATCCTTGCCGGTCTGCATTCCCTGCCGCAGGATCCGATCGAGGCAGCGCGCGTCGACGGCGCCAGCGCGATCCAGGCGTTCTTTCATCATACGCTGCCGCTGCTTCGGCCGGTATTGCTGGTGGCGGTGGTGCTGCGCACGATCGACGCGGTCGGCACCTTCGACCAGATCTATGTGCTGACCAAGGGAGGGCCGGGTACCGCCACCCAGCTCATCTCCATCTATGCCTACAACACTGCCTTCCTCTTCAACCAGTACGGTCGGGCGATGGCGATGCTGATCGGCCTGCTCGCCTGCCTGTTGCTGCTGATGGCGGCTGCGGTGCATTTCATGCGGCGCAGTTCGGAGATCGTCGAATGACCGGCCGGGAACGACTTGGCACGGCGTTTGTCTACCTCACGCTTGCCGTGGCGATTCTGCTCGCCCTATTCCCCTTCTGGTGGATGATCGATACCTCGCTGAAGCGCCCGGTCGATATTTTCTCCGGTGTGGCGCTCTGGCCCCAGCAGATCACCTTCGGCAACTACTATCGGCTGTTCAACGAGTTTCATTTCGGCTCGTTCCTGCTGAACAGCATCGTCATCGTGACCGCGTCGGTCGGGATCAGCCTGGTGATCGGCACGCTCGCCGCCTACGCGCTCGCGCGGTTCCGCATGCGTTTCGGTGTGCGCCGCATGACGCTGATTCTCGTGCTGCTGGTGCGCATGCTGCCGGGAATCCTACTCTGCGTGCCACTCTATATCGCGCTGGCGAAATGGGGCCTGCTGAACACGAGGCTCGGCCTGATCCTGATCTATGCCGGGCTCAATACCAGCTTCGTCGTCTGGATGATGCAGAGCTTCCTGGAGGAGATTCCGCGCGATATCGAGGAAGCGGCGATGGTCGATGGCGACTCGCGGCTGACCGCGCTGTGGCGCGTCGTGGTTCCGCTGGCCGCCCCCGGCCTGATCGCCACCGCGATCTTTACTGTCATCGCGACATACAACGATTTCATCATCGCGCTCACGATGACGTCGACGCCTGCGGCACAGACGATACCCGTGGGCGTGTCGACGCTGATCGGCAAGATCGAAATCCAATGGGGTCCGATGGCCGCGGCGGGCGTCGTTGGCGCGTTGCCGATCGTCATCTTCGCACTGATCGTTCAGCGCAATTTCGTGCGCGGCCTGACATTCGGAGCGGTGAAGTGAGGGGCATGCCGGCGCGTTGCAGCAAGTCGACCACTATGGTCGCATAATCCAGATAACCGGCGATTCAGACAGCCGCACGCACGTTGGCTCCCAGATTGTCTACGTCGAGTGCCGGCACGTGTGAGGCGTGAGCTCGTAAACATGCCCCGGCTGGCTTTTTGGTGTCCGCTTTAAATCAGTAAGCCGACGTCACTTGGGGTGGTCGACACGTCCGAGATGTGCCAACAGCAGATATCTGACTGGTCTGCCGCCATATGTCGGATCTGCTTCGCCCCGGCTCCACGGACGTCCGCCTGGATCAAACGTCCATTCTGATTTTACATGGAGCCCGGCTGCGTAATCAGGGGCCGGCCAGTTGTGCCCACAGGCAACGCGACTTCGAGTCCGCCTTCTGGCGCCCGACCGCGGCCGACGATAAGATCTATGAACAGTGGATCTTGTCAGGATCGCGCAATGCTGCGCCGCAGGCCAGCACGAAGGGCGCCTGGAAGTAATAGGGAGAGGAACACCGATAATGCCGAAGGACGCGAGCGCGGACTGGGGGATTTCGGAGGAAGCCGCGGCACTGCACCGCTCGGCGCTCGTTTGGGACGACCACGGCGGCTTTGCCTATTCCAATGCCTCGATCCTGGAAGGCCTGGAGCGCTGGCGTGGCGCCGGCATCGACTATCTGTCGATCAACGCAGGTTACGACGTGGTGCCTTGGACGCTGACCTTGGAAGCGGTATCGCAGTTTCGCCATTGGATCCGCGCCCATCCGGAGACGCTGGTCCAGGTGGAGACGGTCGACGACATCACCCGCGCGCGGCGCGAAGGCAAACTCGCGGTCGCCTTCGATCTTGAGGGCATGAACGCCCTCAACGGCGACATCGGCATGGTCGACCTTTACTACCGCCTCGGCGTTCGCCAAATGCTGTTCGCCTACAACCGCAACAATCTCGCCGGTGGCGGCTGCCATGACGAGGACATCGGCCTCACCGACTTTGGGCGCAGCGTGGTGTCCGAGATGAACCGCGTGGGTATGGTCGTCGATTGTTCCCACTGCGCCTACAGAACCTCCATGGAAGCAATCGAGGCCTCCCAGGCACCGGTCATCTTCAGCCACGCCAATGCGCGTAAGCTGTGGAACCATGAGCGCAACATATGGGATGACCAGATCAAAGCCTGTGCTGCGACTGGGGGCGTGGTTGGCGTCACCGGCGTCGGCCGTTTTCTCGGGCCCAGCGGCCCTGCTGTCGAGCATCTGGTGGAACACATCGACTACATGGTCGAGCTCATCGGGCCCAATCATGTCGGGTTCGGCATGGACAGCGTGCTGCATGTTCACAAACCGAACCAACCCTTCACCCGAAGCCGGCATTATTGGCCTGAAAACCAGTATCCCGACAGCGGCTCCGGATACGTGCCGCCCGAGGAGGCTCCCCGCCTGACCCAGGCCCTGCTGGACCGGGGGTATGGCGAGGCGGACATTCGCGGCATCCTGGGAGAAAACTTCATGCGCGTGGCCAGGGATGTATGGAAGTAGGCGCGAGCATGACGCCATCATCGAAAGTTATCTGGCGTGAGTCATTTCGACCGTCGGCCGCTTAAGGGCTGAAAGCGGACACAGCGTCAAGTGGGCGAGCAGGACCGCTTGGTGTCATGAGCGGAACTTCCCGCGAGCCAGGCCTGATAGCCGACCGCGTTCACGCGGGCGGCCTCTGGGTCGTGGAACGCACGACGAGCGGATTGCTCTGCATTTCGCGAAGGGCAATGTGGCGACCTTCGCGGGCGGCAGCCACCGCCAGTTCGACGGCGCGCCGGCCCATCTCCACGGCATCGGAGCGCACGGTAGTCAACCGGATGCGGCAATGGGCGGCCAGCGGTACGTCGTCATAGCCGACCACGGAAACATCCCGGGGAACGAGCAGACCCCGGCGCTCCAGGCGGTCGATGGTGGCAATCGCCAGCATGTCGTTATGGGCCACGACCGCGGTCGCGCCATCGTCGAGCTCGACCAGGGCCAGGCCACGCCGCGCCAAGGCGCTCGCGAAACCCAGACGCCGGCGCTCGCCGCCGTATTCGCGCAGATGCTGGGAGGCGAAGGCGACCCGGCGATGGCCAAGGCCGTAGAGATGGTCCACGATCACTTCCATGGCTGCGGCATCATCGTGGTCGATGACGCCCAGCCGCGGATCCTCGGGCTCGCCGAAGGAGGCGAGCACGACCGGTATCTCGCGATCGAGCAGCATGCCGGGAAGCGAGGAACCCAACGAGACGCCGGCGATGACGACGCCATCGACGCGCCGCTCGATGAGCGCGCGGCCCGCCTCTTCCTCGGTAAGTGGCGCGCATTCCGTATGGGCCGCCAGCACGGCATAGCCCAAGGCGCTGGCCGCCCGCTCCACGCTCACCGCCAGCTCGGCATAGAACGGGTTGGCGAGGTCGGGCACCACGATGCCGATGGCCGAACTCGTGCGTGCCTTGAGGGCGCGCGCGATGGCATTGGGGTGATAGCCGATATCGGCGATGGCGCGCTCGACGCGCCGGCGCGTCGGCTCCGCCACCAGGCTGGCACCGCGGATCACGTTGGAGACCGTCGATTTCGAGACCCCGGCACGCCGGGCGACATCGATCAGCGTGCTCACGCGGCTTCCTTCAACTGCCCGAGCGCGCGCTGCAGGCCGGCCAGCGAGCGCCGCGTGCCCTCCTCGCCGTCGTAGCGCGGGTCTTCATGCTCGATGGAAATCACGCCGTCATATCCGGCCTTGCGTACGGCGCCGAGCAAGGTTGCCCAGGCCTTGTCGTCGCGCCCCTCGCCGACCGAGGCGAAATGCCACGGCGCCTGGGCGGGGTCGCTGGGCGCCGCGAAATGCAGCACGCCCTGGCGGCGGATACGTTCGGGATTGAGCAGCGTATCCTTGCCGTGCATCCAGCCGATGCGATCGCCTAATTCTTCCACCACGGTCAAGGGATCGATGCCCTGCCACCAGAAATGGCTGGGATCGAGATTTAGGCCGATGTTGCGGCCGACATAGGAGGAGAGTGCCTGGAAGCCGGCCGTGTTGTAGATCGTCAAACCGGGATGCATCTCCAGGCAGATCATCACCTCGGGAGCATTCTTGGCGAGCCACTCGCTGGTCGTGCGCCAGAAGGGGCCCACCTCGTTTTCGATCTGCCAGGCAAAGAGTTTGTCGTCGTCGGCCGAGGTCGCCCAGCAGGGAAAGACGCCGAGCCCCCCGCCGGCGGCACTTGCCGGACACCCGCTCATGGTGACCACGCGCTTGACGCCAAGCGCGACTGCCAGATCGACCGCGGCGCGGAAGCGGGCTTGGGCATCCTTGCGCTTGGCCGGGTCGGGATGAAGCAGATTGCCGGCGGCATTGACGGCCGAGAGCGCAAGGCCGTGCTCGCGAAGTTCGCCCTTCAGGCGGTCGCGCTCGGCGGCCTGCCCGATCGTGGCGAGATCGAGATGCGGGCGCGGCCAAGGGCCCCAGGCGCCGACGCCGAGTTCGACGTCGCCGATGCCTCGCTCCGCGCACCAGGCAAACATGTCGCGCCGGGGGAGCTTGGGAAGAGAGTCCGAGAAAACGCCGATTCTCATGCGACAGCCTTTCTGAATGCGGAGGTAAGAAGTTCGATATCGCGGCGGGCCTGCTCGACCGTCGTCTGCACCGGCGCCTGGCCCAAGGCGGCGGCATGGAAGGCGCGCAACTCCTCGCGGAAGGCCTCCTCGTAGCTGGCGCGGTAGTCCAGGACTTCGAGTGCGTGCTTCTCGCCGCCGCGGCGAACCGTGAGGCGGGTGGGCAAGTGGCGCAGATACGGCGAGGGAAAGGTCAATTCGACGATGCGATCGACGCCATAGACCGTGACCCGCTCGGTATAGTCGGGCACCCCCGGAAGATTGAGATGGGTCATGCTGACGCGCCCGCCGCCCGGCAGTCCGAAGGCCAGATGCGCGCCGCGGCCATCGTCGAACAGCGCGCCATGCTCGGCCTCGGCCGGCAATTCGCAGCCGAGATGGGCCAGCATGCCGTGGACGACGGCGACGTCATGGACCAGGGACGAGAGGAACCCGCCGCCCAAGGCCCGGGCCCCGGCATCGTCGAGGGCGCGCCCCGCCGCCTCGCGAAGCTGGCTTGCTGCTTCCTCGCTTGCCTGTTTTCGCAAGCCTGCCGAAATATCGCCGGGAAAGGTCATGGGCAGATGGGCGACGAAGGGCTCCTGGTCAGGGTCGTTGACTTCCACCGAGATCAGTTTCACGTCCTCGATCCGGGAAGGCAGAAAATCCAGCGCGCGCCGATAGGCGGGATCGTAGCGCTTCATATAGGCGACCTGGACCACGCGCCCCGCCCGGTCGCGCGCGGCGGCGATTGCATCGCAACCCGCCAGCGTCAACGCCAGGGGCTTTTCGCACATCACATGCAAGCCCGCCTCAAGCGCGGCAATGGCCAAGGCCGGATGGAAGGGATCGGGGGCGGCGATCACCACCGCGTCGAGTTTGCAGGTCAAAAGGCCCTGGATATCGGGGTGCAGGTCCCGGACGCCGTAACGCGCCCCGACGGCGGCGCGCACCGCGGCCGAGGCGTCCGCCAAACCCACAAAGGCAAAGCGCTCGCGTTCTTCCCATAGATAGAAGGCATGCTCGGCCTGTCCGACCAAGCCCGCTCCCACCAAACCGAGACGCAACTGCCTCATGCAATCCCCCGATTGGAACGATCCAAGTCGAAGATTGAATAGATTCATCGAGCCGCCGTCAACCGGCAGTGCGTGCGTTCAGCGGCGCAGTTTCGCCGCCTCATCCTTCGACAGGCTCGGGACAAGGTCCATGGGCAAAGAGCAAATTGATCCGCCACTACTGCGCCCAGCGGGATGGGCAGGTTTGTTCGGGGGCGGTCGTGCCAGGTGCGGCGCTTACAATCTGTGTCGCTGGCCCCCGACCATAATCGACCTCGTGCCGCTCCTCAGAATCGCCGGCGGATCACTGGCGGGGAAAGTCTCCTCCAGCGCTTCGTCCAGGGCGCGGTCGAGGTGTTCTTTTTTGGTCTCCGCCCGAATGGTTTTCTTGCCGGCCAGCCAAACCGCCAGATTGCGGACATAGCGTTTGACCGAATGCTGCGCCTCGGGCGACTTCAGAATCGCATTGCCCGGCGCCTCGTCGACAAAGCTGGGTGCGCCCATGCCTGGATCCCAATTGTAATCGCAGAAATGATGAAAGGTGGATTGCGCGATGGCCGGCCCGCCCGCCGCCGAGGGCTCGAAGGCCACCGCAATGTTGAAGGCGGTTCCTGTCACCTTGCTGCGCCCCGTGGCGATGACCCGCGCCCTGGGTTCGTTCGGGGGGCGGCTGACATCGCCCTCATGGGGATGGGCGGGCAGATAGCGCAATACCCCGCCGGGCGAGTCGGGATCCAGCAGCACCGGGTGGGGCGGGTCGATGGGCGTGATGACCTGATAGTCGCCATTGGCGCCCGAATGAAAGTTCGGCCAGAGGATCTGGGTCGTGTAAGGATCGTCGATGCGACGGCGGTTTGGATCGGGATCGGGATTCTTGCTGTGAAAATGATGCGCCGCGCCCACGCCGCCCAGGGTGCAAACCGAGGAGCCCAAATCCATGTGATCGCGGGTGACCATCAACCCGCCGCCACGCCGGCGGAATTTCGAAATTGCCTCGCAGTCTTCCGGCGTCAGTCCGTCACCCGCATCGACGGCGAAGAGCCACAGCTCGGCAAAATCCGAATGATCCACTGTGGAAAGTACGGAATCCGGTTTGCCCAACGGATCGCGATCGCGCGCGGTGACGGCAAAGAGTGGTTCGCTACGATCGCCCTTGAGCCCCGCGAGACATTCGCCCAGCAGGCTGAACCGTCCGATATGCCAATCGTCGGGCGTGAACGGGATGGTGGTCTGCAGCAGGATCTTGCCTGGCTTGTTCATGGCAGCACTCCGACGGCCTGCGCTCACTGGAAGCGCGGTATCGGCCCATTATGCGGCGTCGCGCGGTCCGATAGATCGAACATGACCTCATCGACATAGCACCAGCCCCAGCCTTCGGGCGGATCGTAGCCCTCGATGATGGGATGGCGCGTCTTGTGGAAATGCTTCGTCGCATGTTTGTTGATGGAATCGTCGCAACAGCCCACATGGCCGCAGGTCCGGCAGATCCGCAGATGGACCCAGGGGTCGCCGCTTTTCAGGCATTCCTCGCAACCCAGCGCACTCGGCGATACGGTCTTGATTCCAGCCAGATGCTTGCATTGAGCGGCCATGATTTTCCCATCGGCTCGGAAAAAAGTCTCTGGTCCGTCGTCGCGGGATGAATTTACCATGAAACAGATGGGCCGAGGGCCCGCTATGTTGCCCGCGCCAGCCGGAGGAAAGCATGATCGAACTCGTCATCGAGCAACGCCGAAAGAGCTTGGGCGGGTTTGAGGTCGGGCGGGTACTGCCCTACGCCAAGCGGCGTATGGTTGGCCCCTTCATCTTCTTCGACCATATGGGTCCCGTCGACCTTCCTGAGGGGCTGTCTCGCGACGTGGATGTCCGGCCCCATCCCCATATCGGCCTCTCGACGGTCACGTATCTCTTTGCCGGCGAGATCATGCACCGGGACAGCGTGGGCTCCGAGCAGGCGATCCGGCCGGGCGAGGTCAACTGGATGACCGCCGGCCGTGGCATCACCCATTCCGAGCGCTTCGAGAAGGCCCGGACCGAAGGCGATGTCCTGCATGGCATCCAGACCTGGGTCGCCCTGCCGAAGGATGAAGAAGAAACCGAGCCCGTGTTCTTCCATCACGGGCCCGACGATCTGCCCAGCTATGAGGAAGGCGGGCTATGGGCGCGGCTGGTGGCGGGCGAAGCCTTCGGCGCGAAAGCCAAGGTCAGGGTTCACTCGCCCATGTTCTATGTCCATTGGAGCCTGGCCGCGGGTGCCGAGGCCCAACTGCCGGCCGAGTATCCTGAGCGGGCGGCCTATGTGGTCGCCGGCAGCGTGGAGGTGGAGGGGCGATCTTTCGCCGCGGGCCAGATGCTGGTTTTCGGCCCGGGGCAGATGATCTCGTTCAAGGCGCTGTCGCCTGCCATCGTCATGCTGCTGGGCGGCGAGCCGCTGGGAGAGCGATTCATCGAATGGAACTTCGTCTCGTCCTCGAAGCCGCGCATCGAACAGGCCAAGGCGGATTGGCGGGCGGGGCGCATGAAATTGCCGGATCTCGACAACCGGGAATTCATCCCGCTGCCGGGCGATCCGCCCCCGCCTGCCAATCCCGTGTCTTAAGCCTGGCCCATGTCTTAAGCCTGAGCCTACTCGCCCCGACGTCCGGATTCATAAAGAAACCAGACGCGCCGTTCGGCTTCGTCGATCCAGTTCTCGAGGAGGCTGGCGGTGGCCACATCACCATGCTCGTCGCAGAGGTCGTGGGTCGTGCGCATGTTGGCGGCCAATTGCAAATTGTCTTCGCGCAGTTCGGCCAGCATATCCAGCGGCGTCACGAAGTCGGCGTCGTTGTCCTGGACGCGCTGCAGGCGGCCGATCTGACCGATCGATCGGATGGTGGTGCCGCCCAGCTTGCGCACCCGCTCGGCGACGTCGTCGCCAATGGCATAGATCTGATCGGCCTGTTCATCCAGCAGCAGGTGATAATCGCGGAAATGCGAGCCCGACATATGCCAATGGAAATTCTTCGTCTTTAGGTACAGAGCAAAAACGTCGGCGAGCAGAATGTTGAGGGCGCCGGAAAGATCCTTCGTGGCGTTGGCCCCCAGACCCGTCGGCGTGGCGAGCGGCGCCGTGCGCCGCGCCTTTACGTCCTTCGTTGACATCGATTTCGTCTCCTTCTGAATTACTTGATCGCAATTCGCCGTGGCGAGGGCGAAAGGCTATCATGATTTCTTTAGTGCTGGCCAAGCTCGATGCCTTCGCCGAGGAGGCGCGACACGAAAAGGCGAGTTTACTGACCGAAGAGCCCGATCCCGAGCCGGTCTTGCGGACGATCCGACGCCTGCGGCACGATTTCGTCATGGTTGATCGCGCCACCCGCGATCCGGTGCCCGAATCGATCGCCGGTCCCTTGATGCCGTCGCCGCGCGAACTACCGGCCGCCCTCGAGGCTTTCCTGCGTGAAACGGCAAAGGCGTTTGGCAAACGCCGGGCGCCGCCGGTGCTGGAGGAATTCCACCGCTCGCTCACCACCTATCCCGCCGCCATGGCCGGCATTCGCCGTCAGGGCCTGACCCGCGACCTGGCCGACGATGCGACGGCGCGCATCTTCGGCCTCGCCTTCGCCCTGGAACAGCTCGGCCGGGACCTCGACGATCTGGCGAGCCGCCCGCAGGAACGGGCCGGCGATTCGGCGCGCGGTCCGACGACGCCTATTTCACGATCATGACGGTGCAGTCGGCGAGGGTGGCGACCTTGTGGGAGACCGAGCCCAGAAGCGCGCTCTCGAACTCCGAGAGCCCGCGACTGCCCATGACGATGGCATCGACCTGGGCCTTGCGGGCGTAATCCACGATGGAGCGGGCGGGCTTGCCTTCCCGGAAGATCGTCTTGATCTTCTTGATGCCGCGCGACTCCGCGCTGACCTTGATATCGGCGATGACGCGCTTGGTGGCCTCGTCGATGGCCAGCATGTCATGGGCCGTCAGGTGTTCTGCCTTGATGTAGTCCTTGAGCTGATCGGGCAGATCGAACTTGCGCGCTACGTGCAGCAGGGTCAGATCCGCCTTGAAGGTGCGGGCCAGCTCGATTGCCATCTCCGCGGCTTTCATGGCGTGGGTGGAGCCGTCGATCGGCACAAGGATGCGCTTGAACATGGCCGAAACCTCCGTTCTGGTCGATTAATGGCGGTTGTCCGTGTTTTCCCGGGTTACGGGCATCCCAATCCCTCGGAGCGTCGTCGAATCTCCTATCCCGCGCCCTCGCTCATGTGCCAACTCTTCTACCGCGCGCGCCCTTGAGGATCGGCGCCAGGTCGATCAGATTTGCCGTCGACGGTTCCGTCCCATCGGGATCGACCGCCTGGATCGCTTTCATCTTCTGCATCGGCCTGCCCCCGCGAGAGGCTATCCTATCCCAAATTGGCTCATTCGTTAGTCGCCGGAAAATAGCAACGATGGGTATGGCGCGGCGTCAGCCGATAGACGCCGGGCGTGTCGCGCCGGCATGTCTCCTCGGCCCTGGGGCAGCGCGTATGGAATTCGCAGCCGCTGGGCCGGCGCGCCAAACTCGGAACTTCCCCCATCAGGGCCACGTATTCCCGCCGCTTGTCCGGATCGGGCTTCGGCTGGGCCGCCAGCAGGCCGATGGTGTAGGGATGGGCGGCGTGATGGAAGATGTCGCTCGTCGGTCCCTGTTCGACGAAACGGCCCATATACATGATCGCCGTCTCGTCGCTCACGTGGCGTACCACGGCCAGATTGTGGGTTATGATGAGGTATGTCAGGCCCAGCTCGCGTTGCAGGCGCGTCATCAGATTCAGGATCTCGCCCTGGACCGAGACATCGAGGCCTGCGGTCGGCTCGTCGGCGATGATGAGCTTGGGCAGCAGGGCCACAGCGCGGGCGACGCCAACCCGGCGGGCCTGGCCTCCGGAAAGCTGGTGGGGATAGCGGCCGGTAAAATCCTTGGGCAATCCCACCAGCGCCAGCAGGCGCCACGCCTCCTGGTCGAGATCGCGATCCGACAGGCCATGGACGACGAAAGGCTCGGTAATCAGCGAGCGCACCGTGCGCCGCGGGCTGAGGCTGGAAATGGGATCCTGAAACATCATCGCCACTTCGCGATGATAGCCCCGCGCGGCGCCCGATCCCTGTTTCAGCGGCTCCTCGCCCTGGAAGCGGACGGTTCCGCCGGCGATGGGCACCAGGCCGACGATGGCGCGGCCCAGCGTGCTCTTGCCCGACCCGCTTTCGCCCACGAGCGCCAACGTGGTGCCCGCCTGCAGGCTGAATGAGACATCGAGGACCGCGTCAAGGAAGCGGTTCTTCACGCCCAACAGCCCGGCTTTCACCAAGCCCATGAGGGGATAGCGGACATAGAGGTTGTCGACCTGCAGAAGCGCCGCGTCCGCCTCCCTCGCCGGCGCCCCAGCCATTGCCAGGGCCTCAGCCATCGCGAGCCCCGCTCAACAGATGGCAGCGCGCGACATGGCCCTCGCTCACGGCGACATCGGGAGGCGGTTGATCGCGGCAGGGGGCGAAAACCTTGGGACAGCGGGGTGCGAAGACACATCCCGTGGGCGCGCGCAGCAGGTTCGGCACATCGCCAGGGATCGTCGGCAATTCGCGCTGCGTCGTCTCCAGGCGTGCAGGATCGCAGGCGAGGAGGGCCTGGGTATAGGGATGCCGAGGCCGGTAGAAGATCTCGCGCACCGGGCCGCGTTCGACGACTTCGCCGGCATAGAGCACGACGATGAAATCGCAAAGTTCGGCCACTAGGCCCAGATTGTGGGAAATGAACAGGATCGAGGCATTCAGTTCCCGGCGCAGTTTGCGCAGCAGCTGGATGATCTGCGCCTCCAGGGTCACGTCGAGGGCTGTCGTCGGCTCGTCGGCGATAAGCAGCTCCGGTTTTTCCAGGAGACTCATGGCAATCGCAATGCGCTGGCGCATGCCGCCGGAGAACTCATGGCAGTATCGCCCGAGCTGTCGGGCCGGATCGGGAAGTCCGACCAGGCGCAGCATGTCGACGCTCTTGCGGCGTTTTTCGCCGAGCGAGACATCCCGTTCGCGATACTGGATGTCGATCATCTGTTGCCCGATCGAACGCACGGGATTGAGCGACGTCATCGGATCCTGAAACACCATGGTCATGCGCCGCCCGCGCAGCCCTTGCAAGCCAGCGGGCGACAGCTTGCGGAGGTCAATGCCCGAGAAGTTCATGGCGCCGTCGACGATTTCAGCATTTCCCGACATCAACCCCATGACTGCCAGTGCCAGAGTCGATTTGCCCGAGCCGCTTTCGCCGACGAGGCCGACGATGCTTCCGCGCGGGACATCGACACTGACCTGACGCAGCGCGTGGACCGGCCCCCTGGGAGTCCTGAAGTTGACGGTGAGATTGCGGATTTCCAGGACCGCGGCGCCCCAGCCGACCGCACCCGCCTCCGCGCCCGCCAGGGCTGCCTCCGCCGCCGGCATCTTCAGATGATCCTCCGCAGCTTGGGGTCAAGCCAGTCACGCAAGGCCTCGCCAAGGAAGGTGAAGCCAAGCGTGGTGATGATGAGCGGGATGCCGCCGGCAATGACGATCCAGGGTGCGTCGCGGATCGCGGAATACCCCTCCTGCAGAATGCGGCCCCAACTCGGCGCCGGTGGCGGTATGCCAAGGCCGAGATACGTCAGGCCGGCTTCCAGCGCGATGACTGAAGGAATGTCCATGCTGGCGATTATGAACAGCGGGCCGACGATATTCGGCAGGATGTGGACCAGAAGGATGCGGGCGGGTGAGGCCCCTAGAGAGCGCACCGCCAGGATGTATTCTGAATTCTTGATTGAGAGCGTCGCCGTCCGGATGAGGCGAGAATAGGCGGGCGTCTGTATTACAACGACGACGAAGACCAGGGTCTCGATGCTGGGCTCGAGCAGCGTCATGACGGTGAGTCCGAGGATCACCGTGGGGAAGGAATAGACGGAATCGAACAGCAGCAGCAGAAGATTGTCGAGCCAGCGCGGACCATAGCCGGCAGTCAAGCCCAGCACGAGTCCGATGGCCAGCGCGATGGCGATGGAGCCGCCGCCGACGGAAAGCGCAATCCGGCTTCCGGCGATGACCCGGCTGAGGACATCGCGGCCGAGGGTGTCGGTGCCAAAGAAATGCATCCAGGAGGACGCCGTGAAGACCTGGGTCAGGCCGTCGCCGAAACTGCCGGCGCTGAAAATCTGCATCCACGAGGGGGGGATGAAACGCTGATCGACATGGATCTTGAACGGATCATAGGGCGCGAGCCAATGGCTGAACCCCGCACAGAACAATACCGACAGCACCATCAAAAGGCCGGCAAGGCCCATGGGATCGCTTCGCAGCCGGCGTGACAGAACCGACAGAAACCCCGCTTCCACCGTCTCGGCGGCTACCCCGACCTGGATTTCAGAGTGCTGAGCGAACACGGGGATCGAGCCAGGCGACCAGCAGGTCGGCGATGGGCATGGCAAAAGCGAACAGCGCGACCGTCGTCAATACGGCACCCTGAACGACAGGATAGTTGCGCACATTGGCGGCATCGACGATCAGTTTGCCGATGCCCGGACGCGAAAAGATGTTTTCGGCGAAAACCGCGCTCGACAACAATCCGCCGATGGCCAACGCCAGAAGGGTGACGGTCGGCAGAATGGCGATGCGCAGCGCGTAATGGAACACGATCTTGGGGCCCGGCAGGCCGAACGCACGCGCCGTTCGAATATGATTCTCGCCCATCACCTCTAGCATCGAGGCGCGCACGATGCGGGCCAAGTATCCGACCCAGCCAAGCCCGACCGCCAGGCTCGGCAGCACCAGATGCCAGATCTGGTCCCCCAAATCCCCGTCCTCGCCGGCGCCCAGCACGGGGAACCAAGGGAGCTCGATGGCAAAGAGCAGCAGGGCGTAAATCGCCACGACGAAGGAGGGGACGGAGATGGTGCCCACGGAAAGCACGCCGGTCAGCTTGTCGATCCAGGTATTTCGCCGGATTGCCGAGTAGCAGCCGAGCGGTATGCCAACCATGGCCGACCAGCCGAGACCCGCGGCGATCAGGATCAGTGTATAGGGCAGGTTCTCGGTCACGATGGTGCCGACGCTGCGCTCGCTCCACAGATCGGTGCCGAAGTCGCCCTGCAGCACGCGGCCGAAGAATCCCACCAGTTGCATCGGCACGGGTTTGTCGAAACCCATCTCGTGGCTGAGCCGTTCCCGCATCTCCGGTGTGGCACGGGTTCCCAGCATGATGGTGGCCGGGTCGCCGGGAATCACGTGAATGGCCGTGAACAGCAGAGTCATCGAGACGACGCAGATCAGGATCGAGAGACCGATTCGTTGCAATGTGTAGATCAGCATGGCCACGCATCCTCGTCGCCGCCGCACATAGCGACCGCCATCGGACTTAATCCGATAGAATTTGGAAATAAAACCAACCCAGCCTCGCCCGCCCCATCAAGCAATGGTGGCAGGCAAGGCCAGGCAGGTCAAAGCCCAGCGAGGCTCAGGCCTTCTCGAACAAATCGATCCTTTTCTCTCCGCCCGGGTCGAAGGCGGGCTTAACCGCATCGCTGGAGACATAGAACCAGGGATCGAAGGTGAGCCAGGCATAGGCGCCCGTATCTTCCATGATGTCTTGCATGCGCACATACCCGGCCGCCCGCTTTCCCGGATCGCGCTCGACCAATCCCGAGGTCCACAGGGCCTCGAACTCCGGATCTGTCCAGCGTTCCCAGTTCCAGACGCCGATCTGGTCCTTTTTGAACCATTGGATTGCATCCGCCGGATCGGCGGAGGTGCGATAGCGCATGATCCAAAGCTCGAGTTTCTTCCAGGCGTCGCCCTTGGATTCGAGTCCGAGATTCCAGTACGGGCCGGAATCGACGGGCGTCACTTTCGCATCGATGCCGATATCCACCAGATTGGCCTGGATGATCTGGCCGGCATTGACCTGTTCGGTCTGGCCGGTCTGCACCTTGATATCGAGGGACAGGTTCGATACCCCCGCCTGCTTCAGCAGATCCTTGGCCTCGTCGGGATTGTAGCTGTATTTGGACCTGTCCCGATGCCCGAGAAAGCCGATCGGAATCACGCCATAGGCCTTAGGCGCGATGCCGGAGTATGCCCCTTTCAGGACGGAATCGACGTCGACCGCGCGCTGAATCGCTTTGCGCACTCGGATGTCCTTCAGCTTCTCGTGCTGAGTGTTCATGCCCATCCAGGTATAGAGTGGGCCAGGCAGCTCGATCAGCTTCGACTGCGCCGGTGTGGCCTTTTTGTAGCGCGCGGCGGTTTCCGTGGGGATGTTAGCGACGGAGACCTCATGGGCCTCGAAGGCCAGTTCGGCCGCCTTGTTATCCTCTATGTCCATGATATGCACCTCCGGAAACGCCGGCTTGGTGCCCTGCCACGTGGGATTGGCCTTGAGTACTATCTTCTGCTTGGGCGTCCAGGAGACCATCGTATAGGGCCCGAGCTGGCCAGGCAGCTGGGTGGTGAACTTCTTGTCTTTCAATTTTTCGACGGCGACCTTTGGCAGGATCGAGCCGGACTCCGACGCAATCCCCATCATCCAGGTCGCGACGAACGGCGACTTCAGCACGATGACGCCGCTGTACTTGTCCTTGACATCGACACGATCGAGAGTCGGCCAGCGCGCGCTCCAGTCCGATTTCAGCATGCGCTCGAAGGAGTATTTGACATCTTCGGCGGTGAGTTCGCCCAGATTGTCGCTCCACATCTGGCCGGGCTTGAGGACGAACAAGATGTTGGTGTCGTCGGCTTGAGATACCTTCTCGACATACTCCGACGGCGCCCAGGCCCAGGCGCCGGCGGCGTCATGCACCGGCACCGCAAGCCGCGGTGTGCAGGCGTAAAGGATGGTGGTTTCGTCACCGCCGATCATGTAGCCGGGATCGAGTATCTGGATATCGGCCACCATGCGAACCTTGAGGACGCCGTCCTCGGCAGCCATCACCTGGTGCGGCTTGATGCCCAAAGCCGTAATCGTCGCCATGGCCGCGGCACTGCGCAGGACGTCGCGACGACTTATCGTCATGTCGCTCATATCTAACCTCCCTGGGTTATTTCGGTTGTGTCGGGTCTTCTTGCCTTTTTTGCCTTCGAGCCGTTGTCAAATTCCCATTCCTCAGGCAGTTTGCGCCCAACCGGGCGCTTTAAACAAGGTCCCGTGGGCGGCGAAGGTGCCAATTGCGCGACAGGATTCGCCTCTCGCCCTCAAAGGCATCGAGGCGCGCCTGCAGGACGAACTCCGCGGCGCTCGAGGTCATCCGAGTCTGGGTCTCGGTCCTCACCCGCCACTCGCCACGCTCGATCTTGTGGGAATGGGCCGTTTCGACCACCGCCGAAAGGGGGTCAGCCTCTCGGATCGTGAAGCGTTCGTGCTTGTGATGCTCGATCCGAAGGCCGACGGGATCGATGGTATAGTCGCCGTCATTCTCCTCGGTCGTGAAGGTGTACCGGCCGGTGACGAGATCGCGTTCGATGCCTTCCTTCGACCAGGGCTCGCGATGCACCGTTTTCTTCATTGGCGGCGGGGTCTCAGGCGCCCCGAATGCCGAGAGCTTTTCGTCTTCGGCGCGGGCTGCCCGGACCGGCAATTCCAGATGACTGGTGCCGGCGAACAGGGTCACCTCGGCATTCTCCGGCGAAGGCCAGGCGATCGGCCAATAGGAGGATGAGACCGACAGCCGAACCCGATGACCGCGGGGAAAGGCGTGGGCTGCGTCATTGAGCTGAATCCTGACCCGGTAGCGTCGCCCCGGCTCGACCGGTTCGGGATGCTCATGGCTCCGGCGATGGGTCAGGTTGAGCAGGCCATAGCTGACCCTGAGCGACGAACCGTCCCGCGCAACATCGTTGAGGCGCACGCAGAGCTGGGCCTGCGGGCGATCGGCGCTGAACTCGACATGCACGACGGGCGCGCCGAGAATCTCGATCGTCTCCTCCAGGGCCGGCGAGTCGAAGACCAGGGATTGGCCATCCTCCTCGCGCTGGTCCGACGGAAGATCGGGCGCGACACCATAAGGACACCAATGACCGGCCAAAAGGCCGACGCCCAGCCGCGTGGGCAGGATGAGGCCCGCCTCTGGCTTCGGCTTTTCCTCCAAGGCGCCGGCGTTGACGATGAAGGTCTTCGTCTTGAGGTTGGGGCTCGGCCAGGCAGGCTCGGCGACCCAGCGGCCCGCTCGCTCGCGATACGCGCTTTGCGGCGGGGCCCATTCCTCCATCCAGACGCGATAGACAGGCTCGCTCATGATGCCGCTGTCGCGGCCCTTAAGCCATTGGTCCCACCAGCGCAGGCATTCATGCAGGAAGCCGATGCGCGGGCCCGGCTCGGCGAAATGCGGATATTGGTGCGCCCAAGGCCCGATCAGGCCTTTCTTGGGGCATCTCAGCCCCGCCAGCAGACGCGGAACCGTGTTGGAATAGCCGTCTGCCCAGCCGCCGATGGCATAGACCGCGCAGGCGATGTCGGCATAGTTCTCGCCGACCGAACCGTGCCTCCAGTAATCGTCCCGTCTTTGATGCTGCAGCCAGTTGTCGGCCAGCAGCGGCAGATGCTTCAGCCGCTCGAGCCACATCTCGCGCCAGCGCTCGCCCACCAAGGCGGGGTCCGGCGGATAGGATTGCAGCGAGAACATCACCGATGCCCAGGCGAAATTGTCGACCAGAAGCGAACCACCCATGTAATGCACATCGTCGGCGTAACGGTCGTCCGTGGAGCAGACAGAGATCACAGCCTTCAGTTGCGCTGGCCTGCGGGCGGCGACCTGCAGGCCGTTGAAGCCGCCCCAGGATATGCCGATCATGCCGCATGCGCCGGTGCACCAAGGCTGCGCAGCCAGCCATTCCAGCACCTCCAGGCAATCGTCCTGCTCTTGCTTCAGATATTCATCCGGCAACACGCCGTCGGATTCGCCTGTGCCGCGAATATCGACGCGCACCGCGGCGTAGCCATGGGCGGCGAAATAGGGATGCATGAGCTGATCACGTTCGGCGGTGCCATCGCGCTTGCGATAGGGCAGGTATTCGAGAATGGCCGGGACCGGACGGCTCTCGGCGTCCGCCGGCAGCCAGATGCGCGCGGCCAGCCGCGTTCCGTCCTTCAGCGGGATGAAGACGTTCTCGATCTCCCTTGTGCCCGGCGGGGCCTGAATGTTGCCAGTCATCGTTACGCCCCCCTTTGATATTGCCAAGCTTAGTTCCGTATCGCCGCTAGAGCCCCACGCGCGGCAGGTCGCGCAACAGGCTTCGCGTGAAGATTCGCTTCTCGCCCTCGAAGGCGTCCAGCGTCACATGCAGATGGAATTTGTCCTTCGTGCCGGTCAATCGCGTCCGGCTGAGGGTGCTGACTGCCCAATTGCCTCGGCGCATGGCATAGCGCCATTCGATATCCGCCTCCGCGCTCAAGGGATCGCCTTCGACCTGCGTAAAACGCTCGACTGCGGCGCCGTCGAATTCCAGCCCGTCGGCCTCGAGGCGATAAGCTCCCCCATCGCGGTGGATGGTCACGACCGTCCGGCCCGTGGTCGCATCTTCTTCCACGCGGCGCTCGCGCCGGCCGGCGCGCAATTGGCTGAAGGCGACATTGCCGGCCGCCGCGGGGGCCGCAAAGGGCTCTGCTGCGTCCGTCCCGCTTGGCGCCGCATAGATGGGCAGATCGATCCGGCAATCCGCCGGATAAAGGGTGATCGTGGTGGCTTCCGGCGCCGGCCAGAGGATCGGCCAATAGTTGGTCGAGAGCGCCAGGCGCAGACGGGCGCCCCGGGCGAGGCGCTGGCCGAGATCGTTCAGGGGAAAGCTGACGTTCACGGGCTCGCCCGGCTTCATCGGCTCGGATTTGTCGAAGCCCTGACGCCGGGTCAGGTTGAAGACGCCATAGGTGATGAGCGTCGAGGCGCCATCGGGCGCCACCTCGCAGAGCCGCGCCGTCAGGATCGCCACGGGCCGATCAACCGACAGCCGCAGCGTGAGCTGCGGCGTACCCAGAATCTCCAGCACCGCCTCCAGCGGGGCACTGTCGAAGGAGAGGGACCGGCCGTCGTCGGCGCGCTGGTCGATGGGCAATTCGCCGCGATTGCCGTAGGGACACCATTCGCCGGCGGTGATGCCGGCGATCTGGGGCGAGCGATGCAGGACCGGCGGCGCCGTTCCCGCTCGTTGCTCGAGCAGGCGGCCTTCGCCGAAGTGAAAAGGACGCATGACCACATGGGGAGATGGCCATCCGGCTTCCGCGATCCAGCGCCCGGGCCGCGTTTCGTAGTCCGAGGCGGGCGGGACCGAATCCTGCATCCAGACGTTCAGACGCGGTTCTTCCATGATTCCATTGTCGATGCCCTTCAGCCAGCGGTCCCACCAGCGCAGGCTCTCCTGCAGAAAGCCGATCTGTGGGCCCGGCCGGGCGATATGGGGATAGGCATGGGCCCAGGGGCCGATGAGCGCCTTGGCAGGTGCCTTGGAATGCTCCAACAGGCGCAAGACGCAATTGGTGTAGGGATCGGCCCAGCCGCCCACCGTATAGATGGCCGCGGTGATTGCGCCGTAATCCTCGGCCACCGACCCATGGCGCCAGTAGTCGTCGCGCAGCGGATGGGAAAGCCAGTCGATGACGAAGGGTGGGCTCCCATCCAGCCGCTGCAACCACATCTCGCGCCAGCGCGACCCCACGATGGTGGGATCCGGCGGCCGGGCGTTATAGGCCAGCATGGTGGAGGCCCAGGACAGATTCCCGAGCAACAGCGCGCCGCCCATGTAGTGGCAATCGTCGCCATAGCGATCGTCGGTGGCATGCACGGCCATGATGGCGGCCAGCGCCGGCGGCCGTCGCGCCGCCACTTGCAGGGCATTGAAGCCGCCCCAGGAGTAACCCATCATCCCGACCTTGCCGCTGCACCAGGATTGCGCGGCGAGCCAGGCGATGGCGACAAGCGCGTCGTCCTGTTCCTGCTTCAGGTATTCGTCCAGCAGCACACCCTCGGAATCTCCCGAGCCGCGCAGATCGATGCGCACGGCGGCATAGCCGTGGCCCGCGAAATAGGCATGGCGCGGCGTGTCGCCCAGCAGGGTGCCGTCGCGCCGCCGATAGGGAATGTATTCCAGCACCGCCGGCACCGGCCTGGCCCGGGCCGAGCGCGGCAGCAGAATCCGTGCGGCGAGCTTCACGCCGTCGGGCATCGCGATCCAGACGGGATCGAGGATGTCGAATTCCCCGGGCAACTTGTCCAGGACGCGAAGCGACTCCGTCATACCTGATCCCGCGCTATGCGATGCTCTATCCCCATCGCGGCGTGCCAGGTCCTGCGATCGGTTTCCTGCGGGGATGCACCCGCTGGTGGGACCGCCGGCTGAAGGGCAAGCCGACAGGGATGGAAAATAATCCGGCATTGCGGCTCTCCACATCGAGCGGCAGCCAGACCGGTGCCCTGGGGTGCCGCCCGTCGGCCATGGGTATCCAGGTAAGTTCGATCGAGCGCACCCGCTCGGAGACGTCCTCGACGATGGCGGCGTCATTCATCGTCAGGAAGCCGCAGCGAGACGGCTCGCCAGATAATCGCGGCAGAGACGCCGGGCGCGCGCCGGTTGGATGCGCTTGGCATCGATGGCATAGGCCCACCAGAACCCGTCGATGAGGGCGGTCAGTCCCAGGAAGATGTCATAGGCGGTCGGGGCGGAAACGAGGTGGCGAAGCGCGAAGAGGATATTCGATTCGAATCGCCGGTTCAGCACCCGCGACAATCGGGCGAAGCGCGGATTGCGCCGCACCTCGAGCCAGAAGGTGAGCCAGGCCACCATGGATTCCGGCAGGAAGTGACGGCGGGAAAAGCAGCCGTCGATGATGGCATGCAGGCGGGCAAGGGGCGTCGGCTTGGCCGGCAGCAGGGCGGCGATATCCGCCGCCAGATCGCGGGCCAGCCGGCGCATGGTTGCCTCGAGAAGGGCTTCCTTCCCGTCGAAATAATGATTGACCAGCGCGGGCGACAGGCCGGCGCGCTTGCCGATGGCGGCGAGCGTCGTGTCCTGCAGGCCGCCCGCATAGAGCGCGCCGATCGTGGCGTCGATCAATTCGTTGCGGCGGGAGCTGCGCAGCCTGACGGGTGCCATCGATCGACCGGAGTGATTGAACTTAGGCAAGCGGCAGCGAGAGATTTGTTGTTGGATTGAACAATCCGGCGTTTGAACTGTCAACGCCCTTGAGCCATAGTCGTGGGGCAATGCGCTAAGCGGGCGACGCCGGCGATGGACGAAACCAAGAACGTAACGGCGCGGCTGCGGGGCGATTAGTTGTTTCCCACACAGATTCGGGGACGCCTCGTTGCTGGAAAGCATTCTTCGATCTGCCGCATAAGTTTGAGCACCCAACGTCAGGAGCCATCTTTCGTGACATCGAACAGCCTGCCCCAGAAAACCCGCCATATGGAAACGCTGTGGATTCCCATGGCCGACGGCACGAAGCTGGCCGCCCGTGCCTGGTTGCCGGAGGTTGCGGAGCGCCGGCCGGTTCCGGCCATTCTCGAATACATCCCCTATCGACGGCGCGATGGCACGCGCGATGGTGACGATCTGACCCACCCTTATCTGGCGGCCCATGGCTATGCCTGCATCCGCCTCGATATTCGGGGCACCGGCGATTCCGAAGGCGTGATTCGGGACGAATATCTGAAGCAGGAGCTGGACGATGCGGTGGAGGCCATCGCCTGGCTCGCCAAACAGCCCTGGTGCAACGGCAATGTGGGGATGATGGGTATTTCCTGGGGCGGGTTCAATTCGCTGCAAGTCGCAGCCCGCCGTCCGCCCGCGCTCAAGGCCATCGTCACGCTCTGCTCTACCGACGATCGTTACGCCGACGACATGCACTACATGGGCGGGTGCCACATGACAGGCAATCTGGAATGGGGCTCCAGCTTCTTTTCCATTATGGGCCGGGCACCCGATCCGCTAATCGTGGGCGAGCGCTGGCGGGCCATGTGGCTGGAACGCCTGGAGGCACTGACCCCCGTCTATGCCACCTGGCTTCGCCATCAGCGGCGCGACGAGTACTGGCGCCATGGCTCGGTGGGCGAGGATATCGGCGCTATCGGTTGCGCCGTTCTCGCCGTGGGCGGATGGGCGGACGGCTATACCAATACGGTCTTTCGTCTGCTCCGCGATCTGAAGGTGCCGCGTCTGGGGATCGTCGGTCCCTGGGGTCATAAATATCCCCATAACGGCGTGCCGGGGCCAGCCATCGGATTCCTCACCGAATCCCTGCGCTGGTGGGATCATTGGCTGAAGGGCATCGACACGGGAATCATGAAGGAGCCGATGCTGCGCGCCTATATTCAGTATTCCATCCCACCCGCCAGCCACTACGACCAGCGGCCCGGCCGCTGGGTGGCGGAGCAGGCTTGGCCGGCGCCGAGAAAAGCCGAGCATCGATTTTTCCTGAACAGGGGCACCCTGGCCGACCAGCCCGGAGAAGCAATCGGGCTCGCGATCAATTCGCCTCAAACGACGGGGGTTGCCGGCGGCGAATGGTGTCCCTACGGCCTGGGCGGGCTGGGCCCCGAACTGCCGACGGACCAGCGGGTGGACGACGCCCATTCCCTCGTCTTCGATAGCGAAGCGCTGCCGGCGTCGTTCGAGATCTTGGGCGCGCCTGTGGCCGTGCTGGAGTTGGAATCAGATCAGCCGGTGGCCCAGGTGACGTTGCGGCTCTGCGATGTGTCGCCGGGAGGCGAAGCGACGCGGGTGACATATGGCGTGTTGAATCTCACCCACCGCGACGGACATGCCGATCCCAAGCCGCTGGAACCAGGCAAGCGCTATCGCGTCAGCGTGCAACTCAACGACATCGGGCATCGCTTCGCCGCCGGCCATCGTCTGCGCCTGGCGATCTCAACGGCCTATTGGCCGATTATCTGGCCCGGACCGAAGCCCGTGAATCTGAAGATCATCGCCGGCCTGTCGTCACTAACCTTGCCGGTGCGAAAAGCGAGTGCCGAAGATGCTGGGGTCGAATTCGGTCCGCCGGAGGTGCCGCCAAAGGCCCGTCGAACTGTCATCCGGCCAGAGGCGGCGCATCGTCGGGTAAGCTTCGACGTCGGCACGGGCCTGCAGGATATCGAGGTGCTGCGCGACGACGGCCGCTCGCGCATCGAGGAGATCGGGGTCGAGACCGACTTCCACAAGGTCCTGCGCTATCGCGCCCACCCCCACGATCCCACCGCCGCGCGGGCCGAGGCGGATTACGATATCCGGCACAGTCACGCGCAGGGTTGGAACACGCGGGTGCGCACCCACAGCGGCATTTCCTGCACCGACACGGAATTCATCGTGGAGGCCGATCTGGAAGCCTTCGAGGGCGATATCCGAATCTTCTCGCGCAGCTGGACCCAGCGCATTCCCCGCGATCTTGGTTAAGGGTGCCACGATGGAAGGTGATCTGCGCAAGGTCCGTCTGATCGAGAACACTTATATCCATCTCTCGGACGGTGTGCGCTCGGCGGCCAAGATCTGGCTGCCGGAGGATGCGGAGCGCCATCCCGTGCCGGCGATCCTCGAATTCATTCCCTACCGCAAGCGCGACGGCACCATCTTCCGCGATATGCGCATGCATCCCTATGTCGCGGCGCGGGGCTATGCCTGCATCCGGGTCGATATTCGCGGCAGCGGCGAGTCCGATGGCTTGCTGACGGACGAGTATCTGCCACGCGAGCAGCAAGACGGAAAGGAGATCATCGCTTGGGCCGCCGGCCAGCCCTGGTGTTCCGGGGCCGTCGGCATGACGGGAATCTCCTGGGGCGGCTTCAACGCCCTGCAGGTCGCAGCCCACCGTCCCCCCGCCTTGAAAGCGATCATCACGCTCTGTTCAACCGACGATCGCTATGCCGACGACATCCACTACATGGGCGGCTGCCTGCTGAACGAAAATCCGGCCTGGTCGGCAGACCGTTTCACCTGGGGCGCGCTGCCGCCCGATCCGCAGTTGGCCGGTGAGCGTTGGCGAGCGATGTGGCTCGAGCGACTGGAAGCCCATCGCCCCTGGATCGAGACCTGGCTGGGCCACCAGACGCGCGATGCCTACTGGAAGCAGGGCTCGATCGCGGAGGATTACGGCGCGATCACTTGCGCCGTCTATGCTGTCGGCGGCTGGGTCGATAGCTATTCGAATGCCGTCCCCCGCTTGCTGGCGGGCTTGCGCTGTCCGCGCAAGGGCCTCGTCGGTCCCTGGAGCCATGCGTATCCCCATCTGGCACAGCCGGGTCCGGCCATCGGCTATCTGCAGGAGGCGCTGCGCTGGTGGGACCATTGGCTCAAAGGCGTCGATACCGGCGTCATGGACGAGCCGCTGTATCGTGTCTGGATGCTGGAGCCTCAGGCGCCCCGACCCTGGTACGCGGAACATCCGGGCCGCTGGGTCGCCGAGGAGTCCTGGCCGACCACGCGCCTGATGCCGAGAGATTTTTTCCTCGGCCGCGGAGCGTTGAGCGAGGCCAAGCCGGATCGAGACGAAATGCTGCAAATCCGATCGCCCCAGACAACGGGCGCCGATGTCGGACGTTGGGGCGGTTATGGCGGCGAAGATCCCGACATGGCCCCGGATCAGCGCGCCGAGGATGGCCGCTCGCTCTGCTTCGACACGCCGCCTCTCGTCGCCGATCTGGAAATCCTGGGCGCGCCGGCGGTTCATCTGCGGCTCTCCGCCGACCGGCCGGTGGCAAACCTCGCCGTGCGGCTTTGCGAGGTGTCGCCCGATGGCGTCTCGGCCCTCATCACCTATGGGCTGCTCAACCTCAGCCATCGCGACAGCCACGAATTCCCCGCCGCCTTGGTGCCGGGGAAAGCTTACGAGGTGCGGGTCGCGCTGAACCACGTCGCCCGCCGAGTGCCTCGGAGACATCGCCTGCGTGTGGCCCTGGCGACCGCATATTGGCCGATCGCCTGGCCGGCGCCGGAAGATGCGACGCTGAGTATTTCCACCGCCGACAGCCGCCTGGTGTTGCCGACACGTCCGCCGAAGGCATCCGATGCGAGCTTGCGCCCCTTCGAGCCGCCAGCGGCACCGCCGCCCATCGCCTATCGCACGATCCGCGAGGGACGCGGATGGCGCACCGTCAGTACCGATCTCGGTAGCGGCCGGCAGACCGTCGTCCTCGGCAAAGATTATGGTGCCGGCGAGATCATCGATCTCGGTATCGAAGACGATGCGGTCATTGTCGAAACCTATGAAATCTTGCCCGACGATCCTCTCTCGGCCCGGGGC
>WNFT01001641.1_pt1 | contig 29613 bp, 26 predicted proteins | sample 5400191 | NCBI WGS metagenome assembly WNFT01 (sample SAMN13153359, study PRJNA577476) | soil metagenome | isolation source: 80 cm saprolite under Madrone tree | place: USA:California | collected 2016-06-14 | reverse complement strand
GGAAGCCGTTCGGCAAAATCGCTATCGCGAACTCCGATGCCGGCGCCAGCGCATATACGGATGTGGCCATCGATCAGGCCTGGCGCGCCATCAGCGAACTTCAGCACGGCTAGAGAACTTCAAAAGAGTACCTTGACGCAGGGCGGAAATCCGGTTTAGATGCAGAGCTTGGATTAAACCGTTTTAAGGAGCCCGATATGGCCGCGTCCAGAATCTGCTTTGCAGCGGTGCTCTTCCTCGGAAGCGCCTCAGTACAGTACATGCGGGCGCAGAGCATCCATGTGGACATCACTCCAAGTCATTCCACGAATACCATCAAGCCGGCTGAAGCGCTCGGCGCGGGCATCGACCGCCTCCCTTACGGCGCCGCCGACAAGCTGTTTGTGAACGACACCATCAAGCAAATTCTTTCTGCCGGATGGCAGACTGTCACGTACCGGCAGAATACGGAATTGCACGTCGAGGCCTGGCACTGGAATCCCCAAGGGACCTGGAGCGACCCGGCAGGGAAAGGCTATTTCGTCGGCAGCGCCACGCCCGGCGCGGAAATGGTCCGCCACTCCTACGGCTATCCGCTCCCGCATCGCGGCGTGACTCGCGATGACGGCACGGATATGGAAGGGTACTCGCGGCTCACAGATGGCGACGAGGATTCCTATTGGAAGAGCAATCCCTATCTGACGAAACCGTTTACCGGCGAGGATGACGCGCTCCATCCCCAATGGGTCTTTCTCGATTTATCCAGCAAGCAGGACATCACGGCCATCCGCATCACGTGGGGCGAGCCTTATGCGACGAAATACGCCGTGCAGTATTGGACCGGCGAAGATCCTATCCACAAGCCCGCACAGGGTTCCTGGCAGGCGTTTTCGGGCGGCGTTGTAACGAACGGGAGGGGAGGCGCGGCGACGTTGCAATTGGCAACAGCGCCCGTGAACGTCCAGTGGATGCGTATTTGGATGACGGAATCTTCGAATACTTGCGACTCGCATGGAAGCGCGGACAAACGCAACTGCTTGGGGTATGCCATCCGCGAAATTTATCTTGGAACAACATCCAAAGCCGGCAAATTTCACGACTTGCTCCGTCACACGCCGGACCAAGACCAGACCGCGACCTATTGTTCCTCCGTAGATCCGTGGCATGAACCGGGCGATCTGGCGGAAAGGGCCGGGGACCAGATTGGCTTCGACCTCTTTTACGCTAGCGGCGTCACGCGAGGCTTGCCTGCCATGATTCCGATTGCCATGTTGTACGGCACTCCGGAAGATGCCGCCGCGCAGATTACTTACATCGAGAAGCGCGGCTATCCGATTTCGTACGTGGAGATGGGAGAAGAGCCTGATGGCCACTACACGCTGCCGGAAGATTACGCGGCGCTGTACATCCAGTTTGCGGCAGCGCTGCATCGGGTGGACCCGAAATTGAAACTCGGCGGGCCGATTTTTACCGGCGAGAACAAGGACATCGAAGTTTGGCCGGATCAAGACGGCAAGGCCTCTTTCACGGGGCGATTCATCGATTACTTGAAGGCTCACGGAAAATTGGGAGACTTGGCGTTTTTCTCCTTCGAACACTATCCCGTCGATCCGGGAAAAGTGCAGTGGAGCAGCTTGTACGACGAACCGTACCTGGTGCAGCACATCATGGAGGTGTGGCGCGAGGATGGCGTGCCCGCAAACGTCCCGTTCTTCATCACGGAGTCCAATCTTTGTTCTGCTTCCTCGGAAGCGTTCATGGATATCTGGGGTGGACTGTGGCTGGCCGATTACATCGGCGCGTTTCTGAGCGGCGGCGGCAGCGCGGTCTACTATTTTCATTACATGCCGGAGCCGATCGGTCGCGGGCACAACGGGTCTCCCGGAACGTTTAGCTTTTTCTCCGCCGATAAGGAATTCAAGATTCGTCAGCCTTTGTCGCAGTATTTCGTTAGCCAGTTGCTCAATTTGGAGTGGGTCCAACCCGGCGACGGCGCTCACAAGCTGTTTCCTGCCACCGGCGACATCCGCGACGGAGCGGGCCACTCGCTTGTGACGGCTTATGCCGTGCTGCGGCCCGATGGACAATGGTCCCTGCTGATCGTCAACAAAGATCAGGAAAACGCGTATGCAGTGAACATTTCCTTTGACGATGCCGAGAGAAAGACCGCAGCAGCGTTCACCGGCCCCGTAAACGTAACCACTTTCGGAAAGGCCCAATATGTTTGGCATCCCTCCCGAAACGGCGGCACCGCTGATCCTGACGGGCCTGCCGCACAATCCAACGCAAACGCTGGACCGTCCACCAATTTCTCTCTTCCCGCCGCTTCCGTCACGGTCATTCACGGTCATATCTCGGTTCCAAAGCCCGGCTCGAAATGAGCATGCGGCCATTCGCGGGGAAGTGTGTTACTGTCCTTAAGTAGACTCCCGAAGTAGAATTGCCTGAACTCCGTGAAGGGTGTGTTTTGCGGTTTTCCCTCCACTGATTTCAGTCAATTTCAGGCTAACGTCTCGTAGCGTCTGGGAAGCGGCCCTTCACCAAGATCCTGCGCTCGTGGTGCTTCGAAGAGTACAGGGAGAGTCAAGATGAAGAGTTTATTTGTGGGCAACATGAGCTTCCAGACCTCGGAGGCCGAATTGCGCGAGCTGTTTGCCCCGTTCGGCCAGGTTACACGGGTTCACATGGCCATGGACCGGGAGACCGGGCGCGCGCGAGGTTTTGCATTCGTCGAAATGCCCAATGACGCGGAAGCGGCGGCAGCCATGACCGGTCTCGACGGAAAAGAAGTGGGCGGGCGCAACTTGAAAGTGAATGAAGCGCGCCCGAAGGGCGAAGGCGGCCCGCCGCGGGGTCCGCGGAACTTTGGCGGACCGGGCGGAGGAGGCGGACGCGGCAAGGGCGGCGGGGGACGCGACCGTTTTTCGAACGAAGATTACCGCGAATCTGCGCGGCAGCCGCGCGAACCGCGCTGGTAGTCTTCCTTTTCATGGATCGGCTGGACGGCAGGGGCCAGGGCCCTCGCCGCACTCTGCTGTGAGGAGAGGCTTATGACCACGACATTCCAGAAGCGCCAAAAAGAAATGAAGCGCATCGAAAAGCGCAAAATGAAGGAAGAGAAGCGCGCGCAGCGAAAACTGGACAAACCAGCACCGAGCGAAGTCACCTACGATCCCGCTTCCGATCCGACGATCGATTGGAATCACAGCAACGAGATCAGCTCGCAGGAGTAATCTCGACCTGAATCCATCGGAGTCTCGTCCGCGGATTTTCTTCCCAGTCCAGCCGGCCGCAGGGACAGCCCCGCTTGCGCAACTGCTCTCGAATGATTTAGCAATCAACCCAGGCTTCTGTATAATTTTCTCGCAGCGGTACAGGCCTACGTTTTACGGAGCTCTTCTCCGTTTTCGGCAATGAGAAAAATCATGCGTCCAGCCCGTCGAAGATTTTGCGCGCTCATTTTGATTTCCGTGGCCGCGGCTTTTCTGATTGTTGCTCCGGCTGCCGCGCATGCCGTCCTCCTGGAATCAAGCCCAGCTCTGAAAAGCGCGGTCTCGGGGCCGAACGTTCCCATCAAGCTGCGCTTCAACGTGCGCATTGACGCGCTTCGTTCGCGGCTGACGCTGATCCATCCGGATGGCTCATCACAATCCCTCGAAATCAGCAAGGACACTCCGGCGGACACTCTTTCGGCCGAGGCTACCGGGCTATCCGCTGGAGCCTATCGCCTTCGCTGGCAAGTCCTTGCCTCCGACGGTCATATCACTCGCGGCGAAATCTCTTTTACTGTTACTTCACCCTGATCGACATTCATGGCCCGCCTACTTCAAGTCTTCGGCTTCCTCTCCGTCCTGTTCCGCGGCGCCACGCTCACGTTTCAGTCCCTCGCCGTTGGAGGCGTTGTTTTTCTTGTTTTTGTCGTTCGCCGCGCGAAAGAAGATTCGGGAGATCTTCGGCAGGCTTGTCTGCGCTGGATTCGGCGCTCGGCGCTTGCGTTGGCAGTGATGCAGATTTCCTACGTCGTCGCAAATTCATTGATCCTAAGGCAGTCCGCTGACATTCCTCTTCGCGAGGTCCTCGGCGCGAATTTCGTCTTGGCCGGTTTGATTGGCGTCGTGGCGGCCTTCTCTGTTGTTGCTCTTACTTCTTCGACGCGCGCGACAGGCTATAGCGATTTACTCGTCCCCGCAGCCGCCATCATCGCTTCCTCCGTGATGACCAGTCACGCGATGGCTCGTCTCGACTATCGCGCGCCGCTGGTGGCCTTTACCGCTCTGCATCAATTGGCCACCGCCGCCTGGCTCGGCGGCCTGCCATATTTGCTCATCGCTATCCGTCGAGCGCCTTCTCCCGATCTCGCGCGTCAGCTCAGCGCCCGGTTTTCGCAACTCGCGCTCGTGAGCGTTGCCGTGCTCGCATCCGCTGGCTTGGTGCTGAGTTTGGCTTATGTTGGCTCGTTCAAGGCCGTTTACGGAACGTCGTACGGCGCGATGGTTGCCACCAAAGCGCTTCTCTTCGGCCTTCTTTTATTTCTCGGTGCGCTTAATTTCCAACTCGTGCGCCGTGGACCGGCCAGTTCCATTCTTGCCAGCCTGAAGCGCTTCGGCGAAGCCGAAATTGGTATCGGTATCACGGTGATCCTCACCGCCGCTTCACTTACCTCGCTTCCTCCGGCAGCGGACCTCGCCAGCGACCGCGTCACCGGCTCGGAAATCGTCGCCCGCATGTCTCCCCAGTCACCGCGGTTCGCCAGTCCGTCTGTCCAAGAGTTGCCTGAAGACGCTTACGCCGCGCAGAAAAAAGCCTTCGAAGTCGGCTCGCTCTCCACCGAATCCTACGTTCCTGGCCAAATCGGCACGCGCCCGAACACTCCCGCCGAAAAAGCATGGTCCGAGTACAACCATCACTGGGCAGGCATCGTCGTCCTCTCGATGGGACTGCTGGCTCTCGTTGCACAAGCGGGGAAAATTTCCTGGGCGCGCAATTGGCCGCTCGCCTTTTTCGGTCTTTCGGCATTTCTGTTTCTCCGCAGCGATCCGGAGACTTGGCCGCTCGGTCCTGTCGGTTTCTGGGCGACTCTTGCGGACCCCGAGGTACTTCTGCATCGTTTTTTCGCGTTGCTGGTTATAGCGTTGGCGGTATTCGAATGGCGCGTACAGACCGGCCGTGTCACCTCTGGCGGCGCCCGGCTTGCCTTTCCAGTGCTGATCGCCGTTTCCGGCGCCCTGCTTCTCACGCATTCCCATAGCCTCGGAAATCCTAAGGAAGAAGTCCTCGCCGAGCTAAGCCACATCCCAATCGCCATTTTCGCTGTAACTGCCGGATGGTCGCGCTGGCTGGAGCTGCGCCTTCCTGCCGAGAATCAAACGCGAAGCGTGATGGCTCGCCTCTGGCCATTCTGCATCGCTCCTATCGCGAAATGTAATTCGGGGCTACTAATCTTGAAGTAGGGAATTGGCGCGAAAGAATTCTGGTTCCGGGACGTGGACTCGAACCACGATACTCAGCTCCAAAGGCTGATGTCCTACCGATTAGACGATCCCGGAACGGTTCAAATAACGGTTCAAATAGTGTAGCAGACGCCCGCAAACGCGCCCAAGCGCCGCGAGATCCACGCGCCTCCGGCTCCTCAATCTCCGCGCCATTCCCGGACAGCCAGTGATAGTGATAAAGTTTCCCCAGCAGCACTACCGATTGCCGAGAGTCGGCTTCGCGTCTGGAAACTTTCTCATTCACTTGCGCGTAGGATGGACAGGGGAAATGCACGCATGAAGCGCCGGGTTTTGCTCCGAGAACCGATCGGCGTAGCCCTGGAGACCCTGCGCGCCCACAAAATGCGCTCTTTCCTGATGCTCCTGGGCATCATTCTGTCGGTCTCCACTCTGATCGTAGTCATTGCGCTGATCTCCGGGGTCAACCGCTACATCGCCGACCGCGTGGCCAATCTCGGTTCAAATGTCTTCCTTCTGACGCGCTTCCCCATCATCACCGACGTCGAAGAGTACGTGAAGGCCAACCGCCGCAACAAGAAGGTCACCTGGGACGACTTCGAATCCCTTCGCGACAACATGAAGCTGCCGCTGCGTGTCGGCGTGGAACTGCGTGTTGATTCGAAAGTCCGCGCCGGGTCGCACAGCCTCAACGACACCAATATCCGCGGCGTGACCGCCAACATGGCGGATATCGACCCGGTCGTGCCGCGAGACGGGCGTTACATTTCTGAAGGCGACGACCAAAGCCGCGCCCAGGTTACGATGATCGGCAACGATCTGGCCATGCAACTCTTTCCCGGCGTTGACCCTATCGGCCACGAACTGTTGATCGAGGGCCGGCCCTTCCTGATCGTCGGCATTGCGAAAACCATCGGCACAGCCTTGGGCCAATCACAAGATAACTTCGCCTACATTCCGATCCAGACTTATTTCAAAATGTACGGAACCAACGACACCATCTGGCTCAACATTCAGGCGCGCGGGGCGGAGTGGATGGAGCAGACGCAGGACGAAGCGCGGGCCATGATGCGTGCACGGCGCCACCTGTCTCCCAACGAAAAAGATAATTTCGGAATCTTCGACCAGGCCACATTGATGGACTTATGGAAAAAGCTGACAGGCGTCATCGCTACGGCCATGGTCGGCGTCGTCTCCGTCTTTCTGGTGATCGGTGGTGTCGTCATCATGAACGTGATGCTCGCCACCGTTACGGAGCGGACGCGCGAAATCGGTATCCGCAAAGCCCTTGGCGCCCGCCACAACGACATTCTCCTGCAATTCCTGGTTGAAGCCACGGTCATGGCGGCAATCGGTGGCGCCATCGGCGTCAGCCTGGCCTATGCAATCGCAGGCCTCACGACCGCCCTGACTTCCGTTCCCATGAACGTTCCAATTGCCGCCGTTCTAATCGCGGAGCTAATCTCCGCCGCCGTCGGAGTTTTCTTCGGCGTCTTTCCGGCGCGCCGCGCCGCGGGCCTGCAACCTATCGAAGCTTTACGGCAGGAATTATGAAGGCGCTGCCAATCACCATGCGCATGAATCTTGCCGAGAACGCTCAGATGGCGCTCACCACTCTGCGTGAGAACAAGATGCGCTCCTTTCTCACCGTTCTCGGCGTGGTCATCGGCATCACCGCTCTTCTTTCCGTGGTTTCCATTCTCGTCGGCGTCTACGGCGACGTGAACTCTTATTTGTCCGATTACGGTTCCGAAACTTTGTTCATCTTCCGCTTCGATCCGGGCATCCATGCTGGCAGGCTTACTCCCGACGAACGCGCGCGCAAGCCTCTCTCGCTGGAGGATGCCGAAGCTATCGGGCAATTGTGTCCCGCGGTGAAGGCAGTCACCGCCAGCGTCTATCCACGGTGGACAGACGAAGGTCCCGTTCGCGGGCCGGTCACCGCGCGTTATCTCAGCAAGGAAGTCTCGGGGATTGATTACAACGGGACGCTTCCCTCCAACGAAGAAGTCTTCAATTCCAGGCCACGAACCGGGAGGTTCTTCAGCGACGCGGAAAACATGCATCGCGCGGACGTCGCCGTCATCGGTCCCGATATCGCCAAGACTCTATACCCGGATATGGAGCCGCTCGGAAAACCTATCCAGATTGACGGCGTTTCCTACGAAGTCATCGGCGTTCTGGAGCCACGCAAGGGCCAGCTCGTCAAGGATCAATCCGCGGACAAAGCGGTGATGGTCCCGTATCGGACGTATCACAAACATCTGCCGCAGGACGACGAGAACATGATTGGTGCCGTCGCTTACCCCGGCCGCATGTCGGAAGCCGAGGACCAGATCCGCGGCGTCCTGCGGCGGCGCAGAAACGTGCCTTACAGTAAGCCTGACAATTTTGGAATTTCCAGCGCGCAGCAGATTGCCGATCAGTTTCGCCAGATCACCGCGTCCGTGGCGCTTCTGATTTCCGTCATCAGCTCCATTGGGCTTCTCGTCGGCGGCGTCGGCGTGATGAACATCATGTTGATGTCCGTCACGCAGCGCACCCGCGAGATCGGCGTACGCAAAGCCATCGGCGCGCGCCGCCGCGACGTCATCTGGCAATTTCTCACGGAAGCCGTTGTGCTCACGGGCGCGGGAGGCGTCATCGGCGTTTTGCTCGGCGGCGGCATCAGCTTGCTGATCAATCTCGCGGTGCCCACTCTACCGTCAGCTATCCCGCTCTGGGCCGTGGTGCTTGCCGTCGGCGTCTCCATGAGCGTCGGCCTCTTCTTCGGCATGTACCCCGCCATCAAAGCCGCCCGCCTCGACCCCGTCGAGGCCCTCCGCTACGAGTGATTCAGCTGCCTCAGTAGCCCTCGGAGCGGATCCCTAGGAGTGCCGGGCCGCCTCCAGCGAGAAAGGCGGTTGAAGCTTCACGTTGCAGCTGATGAGCTTTGCGCAAGAGTTCGGTGAATTCGGCGCGCGCTCGCAGCGCATCGAGCCAGGGGTCTCGTACCATTGCCTGATGGCAGAAAAATCCATTGTTAATGGCGCGAGACAACACTTCCAGCGCCGGACCTTCCGCCCGCAAGTAACTGAGTTGCCTTGCCAGATAATACATTCCCTCCGGATCCCGGAACGTGCCCTTCATCAGCTCTTCGCTGGTTGCCAGGCTTTCCTCGCGCCTGCCTTCCAGGAGCGCGCGCAAAGACGTCAGGTACAATTTTCCAAGCCGCCAGGGTTTGGCGAGTTCCCGTTGCCGGAGCAAGGACACTGCCTCCTCAACGCGCCCGAGTGTGGCCAGAGCCAGGGCCGTTCCATATCCATAATCGCTCCCGGAAGCTTCGAGCGACCGCTCATAATCGCCAAGCATGAAGTAGGTGTGCATTACGCTCGTGGAAATCAGCGGGTCCAGGCGGCGGGCTTCCTGATGAGCTACCAGCGCCGGCTGCAACAGTCCGCAGTACCGGCACACATGGGCCAGCCCCGCAAAAAGTTCTGCATCGCTTCTTCGCTGATGGGCGCGGTCGAGGAGGCGCTTCAAGGCATCCAGCGAGCGGCCCTGATCAACCTGAACGTGCGTATATAAATTGTGGGCGAGCGTCAAATTGGGATTGAGCCGCAGCGCCGTCTGAAACGCTTCATCGGCCACGCGCAGTCCCTCGAGTGAACCCAGGTTGTACTTATCGCTGAGCCATCGTGCACGGCCCAGCCTCGCCCAAGCCGACGCGTAAGATGGGTCCAAGCTGACACAGCGCTCATACATCTGGATGGCAGCGCCAAGATTCTCCCATTGCCTGCCGAACTCGTTCGCCTGCAGATAAATCTGATAAACCGTTGGGCTGGCAGGCCGGTCTTTTTGCAGCGACTGGTGCTCCTGAACCGTCAGCGAAGGCAGAATAGACTCCACGACGCGGCGAACCAGGTCATCATGAAGTTCCAGTAATTCGTGAGTCGTTGCCTGCGAGGAGTGCGACCAAAGCAGAGTTCCGCTTGGTGCCTCCGCGAGCTGCGTCGTAATCCGCAATTGGGTGCCGACATTGAGCAGCGCTCCTGTCAGTACAACGTCAACTTCCGCCTCGCGCGCGATTTTCTGCAGGTCGGGCGCCTCGCCGGAGTATTGCGCCGCCACGATCGAGGAGCGCACCACCAGGTTTTCCAGCCCGGCAAGAGAAACCATTATCGCCTCCGGCAAGCTGTATGCTAGGAACTGGATCTCTTCGCTTGGCCGTAACATCCGAAACGGCAGAACGATAATTCTCCTCACCGCATGCGCCCGGGCTTTTGTTTCGATACCCTCCATCAGCAGCGTGGCCCGGAGATCTTCGGCCATTGCCTCGGCGCTCGAATATCTGTCTTGCGGATCGCGTGCTAGCGCACGGTGCACGGTTCGGCCCATCGCCGTGATGGCGGGCGACCCGCTCAGTGCCGGGGGTGACCCGTGCAGAACCGCGTGTGCAATCTCGCCAAAAGATTCGCCCTGAAACGCTGGCTGTCCTGTCAGCATTTCGAACAAAATCGCCCCCATGGAAAATAAGTCCGCGCGCGCGTCAATGGGTTTACCGCAGAACTGTTCGGGCGATGCGTACCTGGGCGTCCCAAGAAAAATTCCAGGAGCCGTGGCATCGCCAAGAGTCGCCACGGTTTCCTCATTCGAATTCAAAGGAACGTGCTTGGCAATCCCGAAATCCAGCAGCTTCGTTCCGCCGTTCGAAAGCACGATGTTGCTGGGCTTCAAATCCCGATGAACAATTCCAATCTTATGAAACGCTTCCAGCGCGGAAAGCAGCGCCAGCGCAATCTGCCCAGCCTCCTGAGCGGGCAGGGAACCGCGCTCCAGGCGCCGCGCCAGGGATTCTCCGTCAATGAATTCCATGACCAGGACCAAACGGTCCTGCTCTTCCGCGATGTCGTAAATCCGGCACGCGTTCGGATGAGTCACCTGCGCCGCCGCCCGCGCTTCTTGCCAGAAGCGGCGTTTCCGCGATGTATCCCCTTCGAACTCGCGGATCACTTTGAGCGCCACGATCCGTTCCAGCCGCTGATCCTCGGCCTTGTACACCACTCCCATTCCGCCTTCGCCGACAACAGACAGAACTCGGTAAGGACCAATGTGCTCGGGGATTTCAGCCATGCGACTTCTTCGCCACGCCGCGCCTAGCATACCCAACTCACCCGTAGCCCGCCACCTCAACTGCCACCGTTCGAATCTGGCCGACTTTCGCTTGTCGCACATTTAGAGCAACAGCACGCCGCGCCGCCCTGTGCGCGATGCAGAAGTTTCTGCTAAATTGGTTAGGTTGTACGCAGCGCCGGAGAGGTGGCCGAGCGGGAATCCCACCCTCTCCGCCAGAAAGCTGATTCCCTAGGGGTCCATGATCCTCCGCACGGTTGAGCAGGTCCGCCGGGTCTTCCTCATCATCGCTGGATTCACCTTGCTGCTGGCAGGTGGCGTTATGCTGGTAACTCCCGGGCCTGGAATGTTGGTGATTTTTCTCGGGCTCGGGTTGCTGGCCGCCGAATTTGTCTGGGCGCGCCGCCTGATGGAGCGTATCAAGCGAGAAGGCGGGCGCTTCAAAGACGCCGTCCTGCGCGCGGGAAAGTAACGCAAACCATTCTTTGTGGAGGACACTTTGTCGAATGCGGTGCCACAAGTGGCGGCGAATTGGTCCGGGAAATGGGCGCTGATTACCGGAGCCAGCGCCGGAATTGGCGTGGCTCTCGCGGAAGAATTGGCATCCGGCGGAACAAAGCTCGTGCTGACCGCGCGGCGAAAAGATCGCCTTGAGGAATTGGCGCGCCGGCTGACTGCAACTCATAAAATCAACGCCGAAGTTTTACCGGCAGATTTGGCCGATCCGAACGCACCGGAAAAGATTTTTGCCTTTACCAAAGAAAAAGGCATTGAAATCGATCTGCTGATCAACAACGCCGGTTTCGGTCAATACGGCGAATTTCATTCCATTGAAAAGCAACGCTTGCTCGACATGGTGCAAGTGAATTGCCACGCGGTGGTCCACCTGACCCGGCTGTATTTACCGGAAATGGTCGCGCGCCGCCGCGGCGACGTGCTGATTCTCGCGTCAACCGCTTCCTTCCAGGCCGTTCCCTACATTTCGACGTATGCGGCCACAAAAGCGTTTGATTTGCTTTTCGCCGAAGGTCTCGCCGAAGAAATGAAACCGTACGGAATTCGCGTGTGCGCGCTTTGCCCGGGCACCACTGAGTCCGAATTCCACGTTGTTGCCGGCCAGGAAAAACTTATGCGCAAAGCCGAAACTGCCGAAAAGGTTGCGCGCACGGGGCTGAAGGCTTTGGCCGCCGGCAAGAGCTACGTCATTTCCGGCGTCGGAAATTATCTCGGAGCCCACAGTCAACGCCTCGTTCCGCGCCGCTTGGTCACCAAAATTGCCGCCGGAATGTTCAAGCCCAGCAAGAAATAAAGAACCTTTCCTGACTGCACTCTTTCGATGATGAACGACTGTTGTAGAAGTTCCTCCTTTCCGCAAAGGCCGCCTCGACACTTGGGAGCCTTTGCCCGCGTCTAACCCATTGTGAAAACAAGGACTTTCAAACCCTCTAGCCCGGCGTCCCCTGTGAAGGGGAACTTTTTCACCGCCCGCCGGGAATCGATAGATGCGAGCGGGCAGAACGTCTTATCAGGGGAGATGAGGATCGCCGAGCAAGTGAGCGACGACGTTCTGTTGCGGCGGGCTGCCAAGGGCGATGAGGAGGCATTCACGCTCCTGTACCGGCGGCACCAGGCGGCTATGTACCGGTTTGCGCTGCGCATGACGGGGAATACCTGGGCCGCGGAAGAGATTGTGCAGGACGTATTCATGACCCTGATGCGCGATCCGAAAAAGTATGACGCCAAGCTGGGAGCGCTTGGAGCGTTCCTGTACGGCGTGGCGCGCAACCGCGTGATGAAACACCTGGAACGATTGCCGCGGGAAATTGCGCTGGAAGAAAAGAACGAAGACGGGACAGGCTCTGGAATTGTTTTGCGGGATGCGTCCACGCCGGCGACGTGGGCGGAAAAGCGCGAGCGTATGCAGCACGTGAGGGCTGCGGTACTGGAATTGCCAGCGGAGTTTCGCGAAGCCGTGGTGCTGTGCGAGCTGGAAGAAATGAGTTACGAGGAAGCGGCGCAAATGGCGGGATGCCCGATCGGGACGATTCGTTCGCGGCTGCATCGCGGGCGAGCTTTGCTGATGGCCAAACTGGAAATGTTTCGCGACGTGCCCCGTCGCGCGAGAGCGGCGAGATGAATTGCGAAGAATTTGAAATGATTGGATTGGACGCGGAGCGCGACGCCACGCTGAGCGAAGCGGCGCGCGCGGCGGCGCGTGAGCACTCCAGCACTTGTTCGCGGTGCGCAGCATTACAGGACTCCTGGCAGGCCGCCGGGGCTGAATTGCGGGCGTTCGCGGAAGATACGGCCATGGCGGAGGCTCCGGCGCGCGTGGAGATGCGTTTGCGGCAGGGGTTCCGCACGCAGCACGTGACGCTGAGAGTTCGTCGCACTGCTGTAGTTGTGGGATGGGCTTTGGCGGCTGCCGCTGTGCTGGCCGGTGCCGTGAGCTGGCGCAATTGGCGCCACAGTCAGCTTGAAGAGACTACCAACCATGTGAATTCCGTTCCACCTGTGAACAAAACGCAGAAAAACAATTCCGCCGCCGGAGGGAATCGCCAAATTCCCGCCGTGGTTCCAAATGGAATGCCGCGGCCGGTTTCGGCGGGAGCTGGCAGTTCGGAAACGCTGGTGGCTGACAATGAGTTGAGCGGCTTCACGTTTCTGCCCGGAGCCTTCTTCGTGGATACCGAGGAAGCCGCAATTCTGCGCGTGCGCATGCAACGCGGCGCGCTGGGCGCGCTGGGACTGCCCGTGAATGAAGAGCGGGCGAGCGAGTGGATCCAGGTGGATCTGCTCGTCGGCGGCGACGGATTGCCGGAGGCCGTGCGGCTGGCGCAATAAATGTTCACCGTGGGTGAGACGCACTTGCTGCGCCTCAGGGAAGGACACACACATGTGGGCAGCGGCCTTTTGGGAGAAGTTGAAGCCGGCGCATGGAGAGGATCTGAAGGAACACGGCGGGCCGATCGAAGCATGGATCGCGCAGTTGAAGAAGGGGCTGGCCGCGATCGCCGCCGCAAAAAGTTCGCAGCAGTTCGGGAGAGAAGAGGAGAAGGAAAAATGAAGCATGAAGTGAGATGGTTGAACGCGGTATTGAGCGTCACTCTTCTTGTGAGTTCGGGAACGGCGCGAGCGCAGGAAACACAAGCGGCTCCAACTCCAGGCCCGGTGGTGGTCCAAGGAGGTATGGCGGCCGGGGGCGACGCTTTCTTTGCGGATGGAATTGAGCTGCTCGGCTTTGGCGGCGGGTTGCATGGCGGGAAAGTGGTGAAGGGAGCGCCATTCAGCGCGATTGCGACTTCGACGACGACGCAAACGCTGGCGGACGGCAATCACATCACCCGGACAACGCAAACGAAGGTCTATCGGGACAGCCAGGGCCGGTTTCGCAAAGACGTAACGCTGCCTGGGATTGGTGCGCTGGCGGCTTCCGGACAAGCGCACTCTTTCATACACATCAGCGATCCAGTAGCAGGGACGGCCTACGTGCTGGAACCCGATCAAAAAGTGGCGCGGCAGATGCCTGGTCCCGGGGGGATGAAAGTCCGGACGGGAGGCGGGCCGGGAGGGAATATGTTCTACCGCAACTTCAAGGGATCGGCGGAAGCAACTGCCAAGACCGAATCGCTTGGACCACAAACGATCGAGGGAGTGAATACGGAATGGACGCGGACAACGCGAACGATTCCTGCGGGAGAGATCGGGAACGAGAAACCGATCACGGTCACGTCGGAGCACTGGTATTCGGCGGACTTGCAGATGGACATCAAGAGCACTCATTCGGATCCCCGGTTTGGCGATACGACGTACACACTGACAAAGATTCAGCGGACGGAGCCGGACGCGTCGCTCTTTGCGGTGCCATCGGACTACACCGTAACCGCAGGCAAACATAAGATGTTCATTCAGAAGTTCAACGGGGGGCCGGACGCGCCTCCTCCGCCGCCTCCTCCCGACAACTAATCTAAGGCTGGACACGATCTTCTCTCCTGAAGACGGTGCGCCCTTTTCGCAGCAGCCCCCATCGCTGCGGGAAGGGCGCCGCCGTTTGTTGAAGCAATGGTTGTTGGACTGAGAAGGGGTACCCCCACCCCGGGTGTTTTTGGGCAAAGAGTGCGGAATCGATTGAAAAGAAACGGGTTGAGTTTTGCACGAGTGCAAGAAAACGCAAAAGAGTGCGCAAGAATGTGAAAAGAAAGGATTTGAGTCCAGTGGCGACTGAAGAGTGGCGAGTGGCCAGTTCCCAGATCGAGGGGCCTCCACCCCTGTTTTTTGTAAGTGTTGCATCTAAAGGGCTTAGCCTGTCCATAAGTCTCTTGTTTGCAACACTTGCGAGGGGATCCGTAGGTGTTGCAGCTAAAGGATTTAAAGTAATAGTGGGCAACCGGCAGTGGATTCGTTGTACGGAACCTAAGCTCCGCTCCGCAAGAAGGCCGGGACAGACGTGTAGTTATTGAAGGGGTTAGGAGGACCGCGCGGCGGGGGGGCATGGGTAGCTTGGCACGCTCCTGTGGTGGGCAGGCGAAGGAAGCGTGCGTACTTAACGAATCAATTATAGCACATTCTTGGTACTTGTCAATGGTTAATTATAAGTGGTTTGGATACTGAGGGATAGCGGGGATGGATAGGGAGTAGTGTCGGGGAAAGAGAGCAGAAAAGTCCGCACCCTTTGAAATTCACAAAGGATGCGGCACCCGGCGAAAAGAGGAAACGGCCCCACCCTTGCAAACTCGCAAGGATGGGCCACCCAAAGGCGTCTTTGCGGATTAGGGGCGGCCACCCGCCCGCCAGACAGAGTCGAGCACTATGGTAGAATTCTTAAGACTCACCGGCAGATTTTGTGCCATGTTTCGTGGCACTTGAAACAAATGTGAGGGAGTATGCTGTCTCGCACCGTGTGCGACTATGCGTATGCCCATGGCGCTATGCCTCTCGCGTAGGAGTGCCGGTGAGTCGCCCTTATCTCGTGACGCATGCCCAGACTTGCCACTCTTAAGGCAGCGACATCGCTCAGCGACGTGGCGAAGCTGCTGGATTTCAAGCCGAAGGCCGTCTCGTACATCTTGTACAAGCATCCTGAGGCGACGAAGTACAAGACCTTCCAAATTCCCAAACGGAACGGTGGGCAACGAACGATCAAGGCACCTGTTGATGCCTTAAAGCTCCTGCAGCGCAGGCTGTCCGACCTCCTGCAGGACTGCGTCGACGAAATCAACACTGCCAAACAGCGCAAGGACCGGGCTGCACACGGTTTCAAGCGCAAGCGGTCGATCATCACAAACGCCCGACAGCACCGGCACCGCCGGTGGGTCTTCAATCTCGACCTGGAGGATTTCTTCCCTTCGATCAACTTCGGCAGGGTGCGCGGCTTCCTGCTCAAGAACCGAGATTTCGAATTGCACGAGGACGTCGCGACGGTGATCACGCAGATTGCGTGTCACGAAAATTCACTACCGCAAGGTAGCCCCTGCTCGCCAGTCATCTCCAATCTGGTCGCCCACTTGCTCGACATGCGCATGGTGAAGCTCGCATCCGAGGCTGGATGCACGTATTCCCGGTACGCGGACGACCTCACGTTTTCAACCAACAAGAAGGAGTTTCCAGCAAACATCGCCGCGCCGTCAGGTACCAAGGACTCTGCCTCCCATTTATGGTTGCCCGGTGAAGCACTGACGAAGGTTATCGAGCGCACTGGCTTTCGCATCAATGCGAAGAAGACGCACCAAATGTACCGAGCTTCGCGGCAGGATGTCACCGGCCTCGTTGTCAATAAGAAGATCAACGTTCGATGGGAGTACCGCCACACCGTACGGGCGATGGTCCATAGCCTCGTTAAGACGGGCACATTCCAGATCCTTGGCGTGACACACAAGGACGGACACGCGGTTTTGGAGAAGCGCCCAGGCACGCTGAACGAGCTTCACGGCATGCTGGGATTTATCGACAGCATCGACGTCTACAATAAGACTCACACGTCGGATGCTCTGTCCGATGAGAGGTCATCGAACGAAAAGGTCTACCGAGAGTTCTTGATCTACAGCACGTTCTACGCAGCTCAGGCTCCCGTGGTCATCTGCGAGGGGGAGACCGACAACGTCTATCTCACGCATGCGATCCGAAGCCTCGTGGCGGAATTCCCTGCTTTGGCCGAAGTGATGCCGGACAAAAAGATTCGTCTAAAGGTCAGGCTGTATAAGTATCCAAGCTCGAGCACAGCGCGACTTCTCGACCTCAAGGACGGCGGCAGTAGCGTGCTGAGCATTTTCATCGCAGCGTACAAAAAAGAGGCCAAGGGTTTCACCGGGCCTGGGCTAACAGAGCCGGTGGTGATCTTGTATGACAACGACACCGGCGCTAAGAGCATCCGGAACGCGATAAAGAATGTCTCCAAGGTAAGCCCACCGGAGCCGAGCCTTTCGTTCACGTCATCAAGAACCTGTACGCCGTTCCGACCCCACTTGGAGCCGCCGCGACTCCCTCGAAGATCGAGGATTTTTTCGATGCTTCAATCAAGGCGGCGGTGCTTGACGGTAAGACGTTCAACCCAGGCGACGGTTTCGATAGGGACAAGCACTACAGTAAAAAGGTTTTCGCACATAAGGTTGTGCGACCAAAGGCCGACACGATCAACTTTTCTGGTTTTCGTCCGCTCCTGACAAACCTGGCCGCTGCCATCAGCAAGCACAAGGCGTCAGTCGTTCCTTAGTCGACGAGACTCCGGATCGTTCTCATTTTGAGGTCGATACGTCTTTCGGGCATCCTAAGAGTGGGCCCATTCGAGCTAGGAGAAAAGTCCATGGCAAACTCCGGTGTGCGGCGGTTCTCGGGCCATCCATGCTTCTCGCGCTATCTCGCAATCTTGTTGGCTAGCGCGCTGAGCCTTTTCCTTTCATCCCCATCACTGCGCGGACAATCCAGCGGTGCCGCAACCGATGAGCTGCGCAAACTGAATGAATCAGCCGCGGCGCTGATCAAAAGGGTTTCGCCGAGCGTGGTGCAGATATTGGTGACGGGGTATGGACCGCTGGAAGAAGGAGAAAAGGGAAGCGCCAGCTCCGTGATTGGCAGGCAGCGGGCCATCGGCTCCGGGTTCGTGGTCGACCCGAGCGGGTACATCATGACGAACGCGCACGTGGTGAATGGCGCGCAACGCGTGCAGGTGGTGCTGCCTCCCACGAATGAAGAACTGCCGCTGCGGGCAGCGCTCTCGACGCAGACAACGGTTGTTCCCGCAAGAATTGTCGGCGTGGCGCGGGATATCGACCTCGCGCTCATCAAAGTGGACGGGGAGAAACTGCCGGCGCTCGCGCTGGCCGACTACCGCAAACTGGGACAAGGCGAACTGGTTTTTGCGTTTGGAAGCCCGGAGGGACTGCGCAATTCGGTGACGATGGGAGTGGTTTCGGCGGTGGCGCGGCAGATCGACGTGGATTCACCACTGGTCTACATTCAGACAGACACAGCCATCAATCCGGGGAATTCCGGCGGTCCGCTGGTAAACGTGAATGGCGAAGTGGTGGGAGTGAACACATTTATCCTGTCGCAATCGGGAGGAAACGAAGGCCTGGGTTTCGCGATTCCGAGCAGGGTGGTCGAGGTGGCGTTCCAGCAATTGCGCAAGTATGGCCATCTGCACCACGCTGAGATTGGCATTGGAATTCAGACGATCACGCCCACGATGGCGGCGGCACTAAACCTGCCGCGCAAGTATGGTGTGGTGATTTCCGACGTGAAGCCGGGCAGCACGGCCGAGGCCGCAGGAGTGCAAATCGGAGACGTACTGGCAGCCTTGGATGGGAGAGCGGTGAACAATCTGCCGTTCGTGGCGTTTCATTTCTTGTCGATGGAAACTGGTGACAAAGTCCACCTTGATCTCCTGCGCGGAAAAGAACGCTTCGCGCTGGACGTGAAGGTGATGGAACCGTCGCACGATATGGACCAAATCGCGGCGCTTGCCGATCCGGCGAAAAATCTTGTGCCGGCGCTGGGGATTCTGGGTGTCGAAATTGACAAAAGAATTGCAGCCCTGGCGCCGGACTTGCGCGACCCGTTTGGAATCCTCGTGGCGGCGCGGGCGGCAGGCGCTGGCGTGGAAGTGCCGCTGAACGCCGGAGATGTCATTCGCACGCTGAACGGACAGCCGATGACAACGCTTGATCGTTTGCGGAGCGCGCTGAAGGCGCTGGCCCCGGGAACGCCGGTGGCGTTGCAGATCCAGCGGGACCAAAAGCTGCTCTTCCTGGCATTCACGCTCGAGTAGACGTGAAGGAAACCGGCGTCGAGGAGATCGAGAGGGCGGGGCAAGCCCCGCCCCTACAACAGCACAACCGAGCGGAAAAAGAACGGGTCTTCCCGACACAAAGCGTCGGGACGCAAAAGACGCGAAAGACCGCGCGCTATACAGAGAGTTACAGATGCTTGAAGAGGTGGGCGATTTTCTTGCCAGCTTCTTCGGTGTAGTAGACGGTGACGTGCTCGCCCTTCTTGGCGCCGACGACGGAATAGCGGCCAACGGCTTTGCCGGTATCCACGGTGGCATGCTCGGAAACATCGAAGGCTTCCTTGGTGCCATCGGCGGTCTTTACGGCAACGACTTTCGTGCCCTTGCCGACGTCTTCGACGGTGCCTTCGGTGGTATGGACGGCTTTGTCGCCGAACCATTCGACGGAATGGGCGGTTTTTTCCGCGCCTTCGCCGGTCGCGTGGACGATGACGTGCCCACCTTCCTTGCCGGCGAGGTCGGCGCCCTTGGCGCCATCCTTCAGGCCGTGGACGGTGGTTTTCTCGGTGAACTTGACCGTTTCGACAGTGCCATCGGCGGTCTTCACGGCAATTGTTTTTGCTCCGGCATCGACTTTTTCGACGGTGCCGGTGATGACGTGGGTCGGATTCTGTGCGCGCGCCACGGTAATGGCGAAGCACGCCGCCAGGAGCATGGGGACTACCCGAAGCCGGGCTTGAAGCAAACGGGATTGCATAGATTCTCCTTGGGAGTGTGGGGCTAGAAATAGCACCTTACGAGTATAGGGAATTGCGGAGTTTGAATCCAGGATAGCGCTACGGCACAAAGAAGGAGGAACTGAACGCAGAGACGCCCCGACCCGGCCGGGGTAAACGCCGGCCGTAGAGAAGAGAAAGGCAGAGAGAGTTCATGGGGCGAACAGCCCAGAGTTATGCCGGGAGCGCGGCGGTGTGTTAGTGTAAATTTCCCAAATTGCGACGAGGACGAGATGGCGAAACCGAAAGTGTTTGCGACTCACAGCTTGTTTAATGCCGCGCGGGAAATTTTGAAGGAAAGCTGCGAGGTGGAATACTGGGCCAAGGCAGAACGTCCGCCACGGGAAGAGGTTTTGCAGCGTATGAAGGACAAAGACGGGCTGATTTGCCTGTTGACCGAGAAAATCAATGAAGAGTTGCTGAAGGCGGCGCCGAAACTGCGCATCGCGGCGAACGTGGCAGTGGGATTCGACAATATCGACGTGGCGGCGTGCACGAAGCGGGGCGTAGCGGCCACAAACACGCCGGGGGTGCTGGATGAGACGACGGCGGATTTTGCGTGGACGCTGATGATGGCGGTGGCGCGGCGGCTGAGCGAGGGCGAAGCGCTGGCGCGTTCGGGAAATTGGAAAAACTGGAACCTAGATCAACTGGTGGGGACGGACGTGTGGGGAAAGACGCTGGGGATCGTGGGGTTCGGGAGGATTGGACGAGCAGTGGCGCGGCGCGCGAGTGGTTTTCAGATGAAAGTGATTTATACGGATGCCGTGCGCGCTGCGGAAGGAGTGGAGAAAGAGTTGAAGGCGGAGTTTCGGGACATGAACGCGTTGCTGGCGGAGGCTGACTTTGTCAGCGTGCACGTGCCGCTGCTGCCGGAGACGCGGGGATTGTTCGACGCGGAGAAATTTTCGCGGATGAAAGCGACGGCGTTCCTGATCAACACATCGCGAGGGCCGGTGGTGAATGAAGCGGCGCTGGTAGCGGCTTTGGAGGCCAAGAAAATCGCGGGGGCAGGGCTGGATGTTTACGAGAACGAGCCTCTGATTCATGCAGGACTGAAGCGCGCGAATGTGGTGCTGGCGCCGCACATCGCGTCAGCTTCCCTGGAGACGCGGACGAAAATGGCGTGCATGGCGGCGGAAAACGTAATTGCGGTTTTCGCGGGGAAACGGCCGCCGAACATTTTGAATCCGGAAGTTCTGAAGACCACGTAACGGGTACCCGGGCAAACCTCTCATGCCGCAATTGAAGCAACTGGCCTGGCAAATTTTCCAAGAAACACTGGCGGCCATCGACATCCCGGCGACGATGCAGCGGAAGCTGGTGCGCAAGGGAGCAGTGTTGGTGTGCAATGGAACGAGGATTGACTTGGGAAATTTCGAAAAACTGCGCGTGGTGGCGATCGGGAAAGCGGCGCACGCGATGGTGGACGGGCTGGCGCTGGTCCTGGCGCCTTTTGTGCGGCTGGAGGGCGTGGTAGCCGCGCCCACGGCGACGCGGAAACTGCTGGCCGGAATGAAATATTTCGTCGCGGGGCATCCGATACCGAATGCCGAGAGCTGGAAGGCGGCGGAAGCGATTCTAGCGCTGCTGAAAAAGTGCGATGAGAAGACACTGGTTTTCTTTCTGCTGTCTGGCGGCGGATCGTCTCTCGTGGAGTTGCCACTGGACCCTGCGCAGACGCTCGAAGATCTACAGAAAATGCACCAAGCCGTCGTAACGTGCGGGGCACCGATCGAGGCAATCAATGCGGTCCGGAAGCACCTCTCCGCCGTGAAGGGCGGCCGGTTCGCGGCGACCGCCCACAAGGCAACACAGATCACGCTGGCGGTGAGCGATGTTCCGATGGGGAAAGAGTCGGCGCTGGCGTCCGGGCCGACGATGCCTGACCCGACCACGGTTGCAGACGCAAAGCGCATCATTGCCGAGTATTCGTTGTACGACAGATTTTCGCCGGCATTGCGGCGCTGGCTGGATGAAGGAAAAATGCCGGAGACACCGAAAGCCAATGACGCCGTATTTCGAAACGCGCATTTTTTTCTACTGCTGGGAATGGATGATTTGTTTCATCCGGCGCATCATGCGGCGGAAGCGAAGGGATTCATCGCCTGCTGCGACAATACGACCGATGACTGGCTAGTGGAGAAGGCGGCGGAATACCTGCTGGAGCAGCTGGAGTCGCTGCGGAAGACGCACCCTGGGCAACGGGTGGCGCTGATTGCGGACGGGGAGGTGAGTTCTCCTGTGACTGGGAATGGGATCGGAGGGAGAAATTCGGCGTTCGTGCTGGCATGTGTGGAGAAAGTCGCTGGAAAAAAGATTGCTGTGCTTAGTGCGGGTACCGACGGGATCGACGGGAACAGTCCAGGGGCTGGGGCAGTGGCTGACGGAGAGAGTTTGGCGCGGGCGCAGGCCATGGGGCTGGAGCCGGCGGAGGCGTTGAGGCGGAGCGACGCGTTCACATTTTTCTTGCGGTTGGAGGATGCAATTGTCATCGGCCCGACGGGGAATAATCTGCGGGATCTACGGATATTGATTGCGGAACCGTAGAAAGATGAATAAGGAAGAACGACTTAACACAGAGAACACCCCGACCGGCCGGAGTAAACGCCGGCCACAGAGAAGAAAGAGCAGACTGAAGTCTGCCCCGCTCACTGCTTCGGGGGCGGGAGGTGCTTTTCCATGGACTTGAGGCGCTCGCTCATTTCTTGCAGGAGATGTTCGAGTTTTTCGAGGCGTTGTTCGGTCGTGGGCTTATCGCTGTTGGCATGTTCGGCGGATTCCTCATCAGCATTGTATGAGCTGGAACTGGCGCTCGGCTTTCCGTCGGCGGTTTTCTTCAGGCGGGCGATTTGTCCTTGGATCATCGGCATCATTTCGATGCTGAGGGCGTCGCTTTTCAGGAGAGCTTCCAGGGCAGGGACGGCAGCGGCATCGCCACGGCTGCCAAGCGCATAGATTGCAGCCATGCGAACGGAAAAGTGCGGTTCCGTGAGATAGTCCGCAATTTGCTTGGTGATGTTCTGGTTGTCCTTTTGCAGGCGTGCGAGGCTGTTGATGGCCGCAGTGCGCGAATCGATGGGCTTGCCGGGAGCGGACCACTGTAATAGAAGAGGCACAGCCTTGTCGTCTCCCAAAGAGCCGAAGGTGCGAAGAGCGGAGTTGCGCAGGAAGCCGTCGGGGGAGTCGGCGGCGACGGCGGCTTCGAGGGTCGCGAAGACAGCGGGCGCTTTCAGGCGGCCCAGTGCCTGCAAAGCAGCGGCGCGAGCACGATAGGAGTCGTCCTGTTTGGCGACGGAGTTGAGCTTCGCCACAATGGCCGAGTCATCTTTGAAACTGCCCAGCGCGCTGACGACGCGGCTGCGCACCCAGGGCGCATCGTGTGAATCCAGAGTGGCGAGAAGCAGCTTGGAGGCGGAAGCTGCGCCCAACTGGCCGAGCGTGTCGGCGGCGGTGGCGCGAACTCCCCACGCTTTGTCATTGCGAAGTGTGTCGCTGAGTGCAGCGACGACTTCTTCGTCGTTTCTTATCTTGCCGAGCGCAACAACCGCGTCGGCGCGATCGGAGAGATCCGAAGCATTCTTTAATTGGTAGAGCCACTCCTTCTTTTCTTTGTGGAAGTCGGCAGACTTGAGGACGTGGCCGCCCTTATCGAAGAGAACCATCAGCGGAGCAGATTCCGCAGGCAAGGGAAAGGTTTGCTTGTCCTTCGACGCGGTGACGTTGTAGAGCTTGGGTCCTGTGGCCGTGGTGATTTCAATGTCAACCGGAATGCGGAAGAGTCCCACGCGGCCTTCGATGTTTTGTGTCTGTTTGACGCTGAGCATCACCTGGTGCTTTTCGGCGTCGTAGGTGTAGCTCAGGTCGAATTTCGGAGCGCCCGCGCCATACAGCCATTGGCTAAAGAATTTGTCGACGTTGGTGTGCGTAGCTTCTTCGATGGCCCTGGCGAGATCGGCGGTGACAACGTTCTTGCCGCGATTCACTTCGAGATAGTGCTTCAGGCCACGGTAAAAAGCGTCTTTGCCGATTTGGTGGCGGAGCATGTACAGGACTAATCCGCCCTTACCATAAGCGTTGCCGTCGAATTCGCTGGAATCGTCGAAATCGTGGCGAACGATCGGCTTGTTCCAGAGACTGGCGCTTTCGAACCACTCGTGCGCGCTGTTCCAGCGTTCGTAATCGGCCTGATCTTTGCCGAAGTGCGCTTCCGTCCACACTGCTTCCAGGAACGTGGCAAATCCTTCATTGAGCCAGACGTCGCCCCAGTCTTTGCAGGTGACGAGATCGCCGAACCATTGGTGGCCGAGCTCGTGCGAGATCAAGTCGTCTTCGCCGGTGAAGTACTCCAGAGCGAGTTTGGGATGAACGAGGGATTTGCTGGTGTTGGTGGTGGCGCTCGAATTCTCCATGCCGCCGGCGACGAAATCATCCACCATGACTTGCGCGTATTTTTCCCAGGGATAGTCCACGCCGAATGTCTTGCTGAAGAGTTCCATCATGGCCGGAGTGCGTCCATAGTTGATGGGGAGGCGGTCGCCGCGACCCTTTGGTGCGTAATAGGTCACGGGAATACCGCGCCAGGTCTCTTTCACCTCATCGAATTCGCCGGCGACGACGGTGATCAAGTAGGTCGAGCTGGGGACAGATTCTTTCCAATACCAGGTTTTCAAACCCTTGCCGGCGTCGCTGACGCTGATAAGTTTTCCGTTCGAAACGGTGATCCAGGAAGCAGGAACAGTGAGGATTGTTTCGGTCGTGAGGCGATCATTGGGATAGTCGTACGTCGGCAAGTAGTAATGGGTGTCTTCCGATTCGCCTTGCGTCCAGATCTGACTGGGACGGTCCGGATAGTCCTTGTCCGGCAAAATGAAATACATTCCCTTCGGCGGCTTGCCTTCGTAGCGAATGGTGATGTCGAATTTGTCTCCGGCCTTGGCCTCAGTGGCGAGGGGAATGATCAATTTCTCTGCCGTCGTTTCAAATTTCGCCGCCGCCTTGTTTACCGTGACTTTCTGAATGGTGAGCCCGGCCGAGTCGAAAACAATTTTTGCGGTACCGTCGCGAAGAATGGAGAGTGAGTGCGTGACTTCACCGAGGACTTTTCTTTGCTCGAGGTTGAAGCGCAGGGCAATTTTGGAGTGTTGCAAATCATAGTCGCGGCTCCGCGCGTAGGGCTCATCCGCGAACAGTTGCGGTGCGGCGATGAAGATCGCCAACAGCGCCGCGAGCGCAAAAAACGCGAGACGACTACGAAGGTGACTGGTGATGCGGAGGCGTTCCTTGGTCATTCAGCTTTGCTCCTGTGAATGGTGTGCCCTGCCCGCTCCAGTGCAGCGATGGCTGCTGACAATGTTTCGGAAGCGACGAGCAGGTAATCCGTATCAAACGTCGATATGGCAAACAAACTGATTTTTGCGTCTGCGAGTGGTGTGGCGAGTGCAGCAAGTACGCCGATTTCCGACAAAACGAAGGGCCCATGCACTTTCAGGACACGCCAGCCGGACTGGGACTTTACGTTGGCCGGAACGCGCGAAAGTTCCGTGACAATCGAAAGCTCATCGCCGGTGCGTGTCACGGAAAAGAAAGGACCCTGCGTCGACCAGCCAGGAATGGGCGAGTCGGCGGCCAGCCGGGAAATGGCGAAGCGCTCGGGCAGCAGACTGAGTTCCAGATGACGGGTCGCGGCAGCCATTGAGCGCTAGCGCAGGCTCCTCACCGGGCCACCATGGACTGCGCCGCAGGTCGAGATGGAGAGACCATCCAAGGGCTGTTTAAGAGATGACGAAGCAATCGTAATCAGACTTCCTCACTTGTTCCTCTGCATCAGTGGCAGAGTTCCTGGCAACTACATGGTGCTCATCAGAAGCTGGTCGAGTGCGGCGCCTGGCTTCCGGCGGGGTATTCTTAAGGATATTAGACGGAAGCGGGCCCAAATTGGTAACGCAGATACCCAATCACCCAAGGCGTAGCCGGATGGTCGTTAGAAGCGCAGCAACTGCCACCGAATCAGTCACATCCAGCATCCCGCGCGGAACCTCTTGGATCGTTATGGATGGGCGCGATTAGAGAGGTTCTCCGCTCGCGTAGATGGCTTTTATGACGCGCTCGCGCACGGGTCCCTCTGTGGCACAACCCGGCCAATTGATATCCGACAATCGCAAGCGCACAATCCTTACGCAAACACGATCCTTGCCTAATCAAGGCCGTTTGTTTGCTTAGCCTGCAAAAGGGAGCGCGCTATGCCAACGAGACAAGGGGACTTGGGACTTTTGCAGCATCCCGCTTCCCTCCAGCTGCTGGAATCAAGAATACCGGCCCGCTTAGCCTACGTCTGGGTGGATGGGACGCCCAGGGTCATCCCCATCTGGTTCCATTGGAATGGGCGCGAGTTCGTAATGGCGACTCCACCAAAGGCCCCGAAACTAAAGGCTCTCGCGAAAAATCCTAAAGTGGCCGTGACGATTGATGACAACAGTTTCCCTCATAAAGTGCTTTTGATACGCGGCACCGCGCATCTTGAGGCCGTGGACGGAATCGTGCCCGAGTATATCGTGGCTGCCGAGCGTTATTTTGGAAGCGAGCAAGGCCAGGCGTGGGTCAAGAAGCTTCGTGGCATGATTCCCAACATGGTACGAATCACGATTACTCCGGAATGGGTTGGCCTGTTGGATTTCCAGACACGTTTTCCAAGCGCTTTGTCGCCATGAGCGATCCTGTGAAGTCGAGTCTCCTCCGCATGAAATTAGTTTGCGCGAAAGCTCTTGCGGCACTAAGATGCAGCTAATCTCCTCCTTGGGAGGGTTCCATGCCAAGAAAATTATGGCTCATGGGCGCGCTGCTGTTCTGCGGAGTGTGCCCCGCCTTCAGTCAGCAGATCGGCAAATACGTTCCGATTCAGGCGGGGTCGGAAGTGGATCATGCGTTGACGGAGATCAACGCGACGACCGATCCGGCGCAGAAGTTGGCGCTCATCGATAGATTCGCGGCGGGGCCGGGCCAAGAAGGCGACTATCCGCTGGTGGCCGAAGGCCTCTATGTGGACTACTACATCGCGCAGAAGAATTACGACAAGGCGTTTGAATGCGGCGACAAACTTTTTACTCTCGATCCGGATAATTTTCAGAATGCCATGAACATGATCCGCGCGGCTTCGGAAAAAGGAGATTCGGAGCGGCTGATCGCATACGCAGAGAAAACACAGGGAATCCTCAAGCGTTATAAAGAGGCGCCGGCGCCGGCGGGGACCGACGCTTCCCATTGGGAACAGCAAAAGTCGCAAACGCTGGAAAACAATAAGGACGGCATCGCTTACGTTCAGCAAGCGGTCTACAATGGCGCCCTTCAGGCCAAGGATGCAGGGAAGCGCGCGGGATACCTGGCGCGGTTCGCGCAGGCTTTTCCTGATTCGCCGTACGCGAATCAGGCCCTGGGAGTGGCCGCGGCGTCGTATCTTCAGGCACAGAACGCGCCTAAGATGCTGGAAGTGGCAAACGGACTTTTGGCCAAGGATCCGAGCAATCTGGGGATGCTCCTGCTGCTCTCTGATTATTATTGCGACAAAGCCGACCAACTCGCGAAAGCCGAAACGTACGCCAAAAAAGCACTTTCCGTGCTGGACGCGGCCCCGAAGCCGGAAGGCGTAGCTGACGAACAGTGGGTCCAACAGAAGAGCCTGCAAAAGGGTCTGGCGCTGAGTTCACTGGGGCAGGTAAACATTGAAAAGAAGGACAACGCCCAGGCGGCGGAGAATCTGAGAGCGGCCGCGCCGCTTCTGAGACCGGATGACGGGAGCTACGCCCGCAACCAGTATCGCTTGGGATTTGCGCTGCTGAATCTGAAAAGAACCGCCGAAGCCAAAGAGGCCTTCACACAAGCAGCTTCGGTAAACAGTCCCTATAAAGCGTTGGCGCAGGAGAAGTTAAAGGCCAGCGCGGGAGCAGCGCCGGGGCGGCGCAAAGCCCCTTAAGAGGGATAGAGAATCGCGGGCAATAGCTCGCGCATCTAAGTCCTGCGCCTTGAATGTGGAAAGAGGTACCCATGGCAGAGATAGCGACGTTTGGAGCGGGATGCTTCTGGGGCGTGGAGGCGGCGTTTCAGCGCGTGCCAGGAGTGATTGATACGGCGGTCGGTTACAGCGGCGGGGAGACGCCGAATCCAACCTACAAAGACGTTTGCACGGATGAAACGGGGCATGCGGAAGTGGTGCAGGTAACATTCGATCCGGCGAAAGTGAGTTACGAGCAGTTGCTCGACGTTTTCTGGCAAGCGCACGACCCGACGCAAATGAACCGCCAAGGGCCGGACTTCGGCACGCAATATCGCACGGCGATTTTTTTTCATTCCCCGGAGCAGGAAGCCGCGGCCAAGAAGTCGCGAGCAGCACTCGATGCCAGCGGCAAATTCAAGCGGCCCATCGCGACGGAGATCACGCCCGCAAGCACGTTCTATCGCGGTGAGGAGTATCACCAAAAATATTTGCAAAAGCGCGGTGTGGCCTCCTGCCACTTCTGAGCCAGTTCTGGTCGAAGACACAATCTCAAAACTCAAAGGCCGAGCAGAAACGCTCGGCCTTTTCATTCAGAAACCCGATTTTCTTGTGAAGGAAAAATGGCGGAGAGGGTGGGATTCGAACCCACGGTACGGTTTCCCGCACGCTCGCTTTCGAGGCGAGTGCTTTCAACCGCTCAGCCACCTCTCCGCGGTCGTTGTGGGTTCAATCGTAGCAGAGCGTTGCGTTTTTCGGCAATCGTGGAGCGGACACCCTGACAATGCGGTGGTGGTACGGACTTGATTTGGTTCAACGACATTGAACGTGGGGGCATTGCGAAAGTCGCGAAGCGCATAGGCTAGAGCCTGTGCTACTGGCGGCGTTCGGCGAAGAAAGATTGGAGGATGGCGGCGCAGTCGGCCGCGAGGACGCCGGCGGTGACTTCTACCTGATGGTTGAGGCGCGGGTGGGAGAGGATTTCGAAGCAGGAGCGGACGGCGCCGCCTTTGGGGTCGTCGGCACCGTAAACGAGGCGTGGGACGCGGGCCTGGATGATAGCGCCGGCGCACATGCTGCAGGGCTCGATGGTGACGTAGAGCGTGGTGTCGGCGAGGCGGTAGTTGCCGAGAAGGCACGCGGCTTCGCGGAGAACGACCATTTCCGCGTGGGCAGTGGGGTCATTGCCGCGGATGGTGCAATTGCCGGCGCGGGCCAGAATCTTGCCGTTGTGGACTAAGACTGCGCCGATGGGGACTTCGCCGGCTTCGGCGGCAGCGCGCGCTTCAGCGAGTGCTTCCTGTATGAATTGGATATCAGCTTCCATCTGCCGCGAGAGGATAACATGTTCCATCGAAGCCATTATCAACTGACCGCATAATGGCAAGATTCCGAGGAATATTGACTGAGGTGTTTCCTTGAAGACGCATGAAGAAACTGCTGCTCTCGGCGCATTCGGCGTTGTGGGTCTCATCGTGTTTTCCCTCACTATTTATTTTGGATTTGGGCTACACCGCGTTGGAATACTCTTCGGCGTAGTCTCCATTCTGTTTGCCGTGTTGATTCTCTCCGTAGTTAGGATGCAAGTGTCCAGGAAACGCACGGACCGTTTGCGCTGATTGCTTGACAATTGGGGAGGGGGGAAACACACTAGGCGCATGCGAGAACTCCTGGAGCGATTGTTTCAAGTAGATTTTTTGAAGGGCCTCGCAGTCACGTTTCGAACGCAGCATCCGAAGAACATTGTCACGGAGCAGTATCCGCTGGAACGGCCCATGGTGGCGGAGCGGTATCGCGGCGCGCCCCGGCTTAACAATAATCCTGAGACGGGCGAAACGCTGTGTATTGGCTGCAATTTGTGCGCATTGGCCTGCCCGGAGAACCTGATTGTCGTGGGCTGGCAACGCGACGACGCCACGCGACGAAAAGTGCTGACGACTTTCACTTATGATACCTCGCGATGCATGTTCTGCGGACTCTGCGAAGATGCCTGTCCGGTGGATGCGCTGGAATTGACACAAGATTTCGAAATGGCTTACTTCACGCGCGAAGGCGCGATTTGGGATCGTCACCGCCTCGAACAGG
>WNFT01000687.1_pt1 | contig 29618 bp, 22 predicted proteins | sample 5400191 | NCBI WGS metagenome assembly WNFT01 (sample SAMN13153359, study PRJNA577476) | soil metagenome | isolation source: 80 cm saprolite under Madrone tree | place: USA:California | collected 2016-06-14 | reverse complement strand
CAATTGTAACCCTGAGACGGATCATGTTCGTGAGTAAAGTGTAGATACGGAAGGGGGAAAACATGATCACGAAGGCTGAAGAACTGGTAGGCAGGACGATTGGAGACTATCACCTGCTGAAGATGCTGGGTAAGGGCGGCATGAGCACTGTCTTTTTAGCACAGCACGTAGAAGATGCGCAGGAGAAAGTGGCTCTCAAGGTACTGGCCTCTTCCGCTGTTGAAGCTCCGGAAGAATTGCCCTCTTTCCAGGCACGTTTCCTGCGCGAAGCCGAGGCTACCCAGAAAATGCATCATGAGCACATTTTGCCCGTATGGGACTTTGGATCAGCAGGCAATATCTTCTATATGGTCATGCCGCTGATTACAGGAGGCGCACTGAGCGAAAAACTGGCTAACGAGCAGTGGCCAATGCCTTTGGAGGAGGTTGCTGAGTACCTGAACCAGCTGGCGAGTGCGATTGATTATGCTCATCAACATGGGGTGATCCATCGTGATATCAAGCCCAGCAATGTGCTCATCGACGAGCAAGGGCATGCGTACCTCGTCGATTTTGGTATTCTACACCTTTTCGATAGCGGTCCCTATGCCATAGAAGATGCTCCGACCAGATTGACCTCCACCGGAAAACTATATGGAACGACGGCCTATATGGCTCCCGAGCGTTTCAAAGGCGAGCAGGCTGAGCCTGCAAACGATATCTACTCGTTCGGTGTCATGGCCTATCTGCTTGTTACCGGCCAGCTTCCCTTCAAGGCTGATACACCTATTCTCATGGGTATGAAGCATCTCAATGAGATGCCGCCACCGCCTCGCTCTTTGCGTCCAGACCTGTCTGAACCAGCGGAAGCTGCAATTCTCAAAGCACTGGCCAAGAGGCCCGCTGATCGTTTTACCAGTGCTGCCGCGTTTGCCGCCGCGTTTGATGCTGGCATCAAGGGACAATGGGTAGAGGGATTACTGCCTTTGCCGTCGATGGCCCCACCTACCCCGGATAATGCCGCGGTAAAACAAGAAACACTAGAGGATGTTGTACCTGTTCCAGAAGATCCTAATCCGTTAGTGCTCAGCTCTGCGCTCGCATCTTCTCTTGCTGATCTGCCGGTTGCAGATCAACCCAGGCGAACCAGGCCTGCGCCGGGTGTGCCTCCACGAGCCCGTTCGCAGAATCTTCCCATTGTATTGCTCTGGGGGGCAGTCGTACTGGTTGCGGTAGTGTTCCTTCTGCTGCTCGTACCAGAACTACCACAAGTACTTTCGCTATCTCCTCGGCCGACTCCTACCCCTACTGCCACTACTCCTACTACTCCTACTACTCCTAGTGGTACTAGTAGTGGCAGTTCCGGCGCCAGTGGCGCAGCAGTGCCTACGCCGACGTCTGCAGGGGTGAGTGGCCCACCTCCTACGGCAACGCCGACACTTGCATCGTTGCCGACGCCGACGCCAGGGGCAGCGCCAAAAGTGACGCCGACGCCGGCGACGACACCACAGCCAACACCCGCGGCTTCACCGCCGCCGCCAGTTGGGGTAACACCACCAGCATCACAGCCAACACCTCCTGGGGTGTCACCTCCGCCACCGCCAGCTCAGACACCAACGCCGGTACCTTAAAGGCTTATGATTGTCTCTGTAGGTGCGTGACGAAATTAGCAATCGCCTGCCCAATTTCGGCGGGCGAATCTTCTTGAATAAAATGCAGGCCGGCAACGGTCACTTCCTGTTGCTTTGGCCATGTGCGACAGAAATCCCGTTGTCGGCCCACCAGGATGGAACCGGGGTCGGCGTTGATGAAGAGTTTTGGCACATCACTACTGGCGAGCCATTGTGCGTAGCTCTCTACGATCTTCACAACGTCGGCAGGTTCTCCTTCTACAGGTATCTCTCGGGGCCACGTCAGCGTCGGTCGACGTGATTCGCCTGCTTCCAGGTAGGGACGGCGGTACACGGCCATTTCCTCTGCTGTCAGCCCGCGTAGGACGCTTGCAGGCAAGATACGCTCGACGAAGATATTCTTCTGCAGGACGATCTCCTCCCCTGCTGGTGAGCGCATAGCCTGGAAAATGGGACGTGCATTGGCAGGCCATTCCTCCCAGGTCACGGGACGGACCAGCGCTTCCATGTACACGATACCTCCTACCTGCTCGGGATGGCGATAGGCGCGGTAGAAGCCGAGCGCCGAACCCCAATCATGCAGCACCAGGAGCACGTTTTTCGTCAGTCCGAGCGTGTCAAACCAGCCGTCAAGGTAGCGAGCGTGATCTACAAAGCGGTAAGAGCCATCGGGGGCTTTGCCGGAATTACCCATGCCAACAAGGTCAGGGGCGAGGCAACGGCCCAGTCCTTCGAGATGTGGGATGATGTTGCGCCAGAGATAGGAGGATGTTGGATTGCCGTGCAAAAAGACGATGGGATCGCCCTTTCCACTGTCGATGTAGGAGATCTCGGTGTCGAGCACGGCTACTCGCTGTCTCTCATAAGGGTCGAGCGCCGAAATGGGTGTATGGGTCATATGTGCGCACCAGCTTTCTTTTTGTGGAACTATTCAGGTAGCGTCTCAGCCGCCTGCGGCGGCTGACTCTTTTTGAGTGGCTGCGGGCTTTTTCGCCGCAGGCGAAAAAGCCCGCAGCCACTCAAAAACACTTGCGAAGCACCGTAGGTGCTGAGAAGTCATGTCAAAAACCAGGATACCTGAATAGTTACCTTTTCGTCGAGAATAGCATATGGCATGAGTTATGTGAAAGTAAAGCGCTCAGCACAACACAACATCGGAGATGATAGCCACCAGAACCATCCCCAAACAGAGGAACACCACGCCGGTCCAACCTGCCCAAAGAAGCGCGAAACCTGGCAGTACTGCCCCGAAGCTGCCACCAAAGTAGTACAGGGAGAGATAGATGGATGCCGCTGCTCCCCTGGCGGTCGTTGCCTGTTCACCCAGGTAGAGGTTCACCGCGGGCACGGTGGCGAACATGCCTAGCGCCAGCAAACCCAGGCCAACCAGGACAACGGGAAGATTGGGGATGAGGGTGACAAGCAGTCCAATGGCGGCGAGCCCCATGCTGCAGGCGATGGCACGCCGCGAGCCGATGCGCCCGGCCAGGGTGCCCGCTGCGGGTGAAAAGATGCCGGTGAGCCAGAGCAGATAGACCAGGCCGAGAGTAATGGTGGGAAGTTTGAAGTATGGGCCGGTCAGATAGTAGGGCAGGTAGGTGAAGGTGCCGATGAAACCAAAAAAGAGCGTGAAGCCGATGATGAATGCACCCACGAGCCGCCGGTTACGCCAGTGCAACGCCATATCGCGTAGCGTCTGACGGAGAATGCTGCTGTCCATGTGCAGGGATGGGGCAAGCCTGGCCTGCTTGCTTGTGGTATCCGGCAGTAGTCGCCACATGGCCAATGCGGCCATAAGTGTGGGTAGCGTGAAGATGAGTAACGCGAGACGCCAGTTATACAGGCCTGTCAACGCTGCGCTGCCTACGCGAGCAAACAGTCCGCCCAACGTTAATCCACTGACGTAGATGCCCATGGCGAGACCGCGTCCCTTGCCTGCAAACTCTTCGTTGACATAAGGGATAGCAACGCTCGTCAGGCCCGGCATGAGTAATCCTTGGATGGCGCGCAGTCCGACCAACAGTGCAAAGTTGGGGGCCAGGCCGCAGAGCAGTGTCGGGATGATGACCAGGAAGCTGGTGCCGACCATGACGGGTTTCCGTCCAATGCGGTCGGAGAGGGGGCCGTAGAATAGTGAGCCGATGGCGACTGCCAATACTAACAGGGAGACGGTGAGTCCTGCGCTGGGTGCGCTGATGCGAAAGTCCTGGCTGAGCACGGGCAGGATGGCCTGGGTGGTGTACATGTTGGCGAAAATGAAGGCGGGTGCGAAGAAGAGTGCGACCAATGCTCCCCATCTTGGGTGCTCTTGTGGGACGTTGGTAGATAGGGAGACATTGGTCATAGACAGTTTCCTCTCTGGTTGCATGGCTATCGTGATATATAGAATAGCCTAGCACGAGATTACCGTTTACGTCAATGTGAGGTGTGAGTCGCCGTCCTTTTCTCTAACGACGGTTGGAGTACTAGGTAAAAATACTGATGCGTTTTTCCCTGGCATAGTGCATAGTATAGTGGGCGGAAGTAACTATTCAGGACTCCTCGCCACACGTGACGTGCTGGATAAATCGGCACTCTACGGACGCCATCCGGGGGATGGTGTGCGAGCGATAGCGAATTGGCTCGCTTCTGCTTGTTGCTGTGGGCCAGGCAGCCGCAGGCTGCCTGGCCCACAGCAACAAAGAAAGCTTGCGAAGCGCCGTAGGTAGAGTGCCGATTTATCGAGCACGTGCGCTGAGGAGTCAAGAAAAGAGCAGACCTGAACAGTTACGGGCAGAATAATCAATCAGCCTGTGGGTGAACCATGAGATGACCAAATTATCTACGAGGCGAGGAGGGAGCAATGTCATTAGTCAAGTTTCTATACCATAACCTGAAAGGGCTTCGTTTTCTGATCGTGCTTGCAATAGTGGTGGCGGTCGTGCAGGTCAGCTGCGATATCATTGCGATTCAGCCGCTCAAATGGATTCCGAGTAAGGCGCAAAATCCCGGTAACGACCCGGCCTGCGTGATTCCGTTTCTTGGCCTGAATGACAATCCGGGGCTACTTGGCCTCTTCGACACTCCTGTGCTTGACCCATCACTCGCCCCACCACAGGGAAGCCACCAGGTTCAGCCACCGCCTACGTCACCCTGCCCGGCTAATCCGGCAGACCCAAAGACCTTGCTCCAGCCCAACACCACTCAGCATAGCGTGATTGGCGTGATCGTCTTTTCACTCATCGTATTGATCATCTTTTCCGGGTTGAGTGCCTTGCTGGTTTACATTGACCTCTACCTCGCCTCGTATATTGCCCAGCACCTGAGCGCCAGGTTACGCAGGCAACTCTTTGAGCACCTACAACGCATCTCGTTAGACTGGCATGGCAAACAGAAGAAGGGTGATCTTGTTCAGCGCATTACCGGCAACATTACCGACATCGAGAAATTCGTCACCGATGGCCTGGTTGACTTGCTGGTCGGCGTCTTGACCATCGTCGGTGTCGCTGCCATCATGCTGTTCTACAGCGTACCATATACTATTCTTTCCCTCTCCATCGCCCCTGCCCTCTTCGTGATTGTCCTTTACTACACCCGCCATATCAAGGTAGCGACCAGAAGGCAAGCGAAGTCAGCCGGGCAAGTGGCCGATGTAGCCACCGAGGACATCAATGCCCTCACCGTCATCAAAGTGTTCACGCGCGAGCAACGCGAGGATATGCGTTTTGGAGGTCGGGTGAGCGAGAGCCAGGCGGCAGGATTGCGCGCCGGAAGCCTGCAAGCCCAATTCGCGCCTCTCGTTGCCATCCTCATCGCGCTGGGCACGGCTACGATCGTCGGGGTGGGAGGATATGTCGCGGCAGGCAATCCCTTCACCGCCGGTCCCTTTCAGCTGCTTCCTGGGGCCATCGATGCCGGGTTAATCGTCTCTTTCCTCTTCTATCTCAAGTTGCTCTATCAACCTATGCGTGACCTCTCGAAGTTGACCACCCTTGCCAATGCCGCCTCAGCGGGCGCTGAGCGTATCCAGGAAGTGCTGGACCAGGCTTCAGAAGTGATTGAGAGTACTGCCCCCTACTATGGGCCGACAAAACTGCGCGGTGATATCGCCTTTGAGAATGTCATCTTCGGCTACATACCAGAACGGCCTGTGCTCAAGGGTATCACCCTGCACATCCCTAACAGCAAAAAAGTGGCATTGGTGGGCCTGTCTGGCGGTGGCAAAACCACCCTGGTCAAGTTGATCCCCCGTTTCTATGAAATCCAGCAGGGCTCTGTGAGGATCGACGGAGCCGATAACCGCCTGTACCCGCTCAGTGTCTTACGCCAGAACGTCAGTATGGTCTTACAGGATTCGGTCCTCTTCGAGGGCACCATCCGTGAAAATATCGAGATCGGGCGGCCAGGGGCCAGTGACGCGGACATTATTGATGCCGCCAAAAAGGCCCAGATGCACGAGACGATTGTAAGTTTGCCGGATGGATACAATACCCTGGTACGCGAACAGGGCAAGAACTTCTCCGGAGGTCAGCGGCAACGCCTGGCCATTGCCCGCGCCATCCTGCGCGATGCGCCGATCCTGATTCTGGACGAGCCCACAGCAGCCCTGGATGTCGAGGCTGAGGCTGAAGTGATGCGTGCACTGGACACCTTGATAGTGAATCGCACCGTCCTCGTGATTTCTCATCGCCTCAGCACCCTTGGCAACGTGGATGAGATCGTCGTCTTGAGCGATGGGCGCATTGTTGAGAAAGGGACCTACAGAGACCTGAAGCGCCTGGGCGGTGTGTTTGCTGGGATGCTTGAAGAGCAGAGCCGCTACAGCGCTGAACGCGCTGCTGAGCAGTCGATCCTGCGTTCGGCCTTCGTGCCCCTGCCTATAGGAGACGAGCAGTGGCACATTCGACCTGCACCCGCGGCACAACCGAAGAGGCCCGCGGCTCCTGCTTCCAGGCCGGTATCAGTAGCACCTGTCCGCGCTGGTTCCCTAGGAGGCAATGACGATGGAGCCAGGCAGATTCGGCGGCGCGCTCGCGTGCGCATCGAGATCGATGGGAAGGTCGTTGGTGTACGCCAGCTCGATAAACCGCTACTGACAGTTGGTCGCCTCCTTAGCAACGATGTACAGGTCCCTTCTCAGCGCGTCTCACGCGTGCATGCCAGGATGCGTTGGGAGAATGGCATATGGCTGATAGAGGATGCCGAGAGCTTGCACGGCATCCTCTATCAAGGCAATCGCGTCGACCAACATGTGCTTTCCGATGGTGACCAGATAGTCCTTGCTCCGAAAGTGGCCCTCTACTATGAGGCCATGTGACCGCTCGCATGAAATATTGATAGTGAAGTGTTTCTCACTGCTTGATACTATGGATACAGGTGGAAGATACTCCTGGAGCAAACAAGGACGAAGGAGAAAAGATCGATGGCTCAACATTCTATGGCCTCATTGCCACCCCAGAGATTGAGGGTGGGCCGCATTGCCTGGTGGCTCCTGGTGCTGATTAGCCTCACATTGCTTCTCTTCTTGATTGTATCGGAAGTAATTCGCTTCTCGACACCTATTCCACTGCATCGGCTGCAGCTCGTGCAAGATATTCCGCTGCCAGACGCGTTGCCAGATCCTCACCGGACAAGTCAGAATCCATTCGCGGCTGGCCAGGCAGAGCGTTTTGATCACTTTGATTTCCAGTCGCTCGATCCAGTCACCCATCTGCTGTTCATCGTCCATTCCGGGCCTAATCCGGATAAAGAGGCCGCCATTTTACACAATCCCAATTTCGATGCTCAGACCGACGGCAACGTCATTGTCTTCAATACCCAACTCAACAAGGTTGTTGGCCTGGTCGACGTTCCCCAGGGTTCTGGCATCCTGGTGGCTCAGAATGTTGGCAAGGTCTTTGTCAGTGACGCTGCTGATAGTATCATCTACGTCGTTGATGAGCATAGTCCGTTTCACATCATCGCCAAGGTGCAACTCGACCCGTTGGACGGCCCAGACGCTATAGAATATGATCCGGTCGATCACAGGATCTTTGTCGCCGACCCGGGAAGTCCAGGCGACCCCGATAATGCGAACACTGCCCTGAAAAATCAGAATGTGGCTGTCATTGATGCTATAACCAACAAGCTCATTACAAAGATCCCTTTCGGGCTTCACCCGCCATTCGGTGATGACGTCGGGCATATCCAGTTCGATCCCGTTACCCAGCGCGTCTTTGTGACCACGCTGCCGCTGCATGATCAGAACAGCAATCTCCTGGCGACGCCGCCCTCGTTTCTCGCCGTCATCGATCCCGTCACGCTTAAAGTCGTCTCACGTATACAGCTGCCCGACGCGTGCCTGGGTCCGCATGGCGTGGTGATAGACGTGCAACAGCGTGAAGCTTTCGTTGCCTGCGTCGACTCTCAGAACCTGGCACGGGTCGATTTGCAGACTATGCAGTCCTTTCCTGGCTCTCTCCTACCGGTGGCATTCAATCCCGATATTGTTCGCTTAGATCACCCTATGCACCTGCTCTTCATCGGCTGTGCCGGGGGCATTTCGATATTCGATGAAAGTGGGCGGAGGCTGGAGAAACTGGGAGACTACTTCTTAGGGGGCGGTAGTCACCACACCGTTTCCATCGACGAGGCGACACAGTTGATTTACCTGCCGCAACCGTCTATAGGTGACAGACCCATCTTGCGTGTTATAAAGTATGTACCAAACGGTGTATAAAGTCGTGAATGAATCATCAGGACGAAGGGATATATTTGGTATGGCCGCAGATAGTTTCCGAGATGCAAGTAATAGCGACCAGGAGGATGGTCGCTTGATTCGAGTGCTCTTGGCCGATGACCATGCCCTTGTACGTGAGGGAACGCGCCGCTTATTGGAGGCTGAAAACGATGTTGAAGTCGTAGCTGAAGCGGCCAGCGGCGAGGAGGCAATAGATGCCGCTAAAAGACTGCATCCTGATATTGCCATCATGGATATCGCTATGCCGGGAATTGGTGGAATAGCAGCCACCCGCGCCATAAAAATGTGTAGTCCCGAAACCGCCATATTGGTATTGTCGGCTTATGATGATGAGCCGTACTTGATAGCATTACTTGAGGCCGGAGCGGCTGGCTTTCTGCTCAAAAATGTGCATGGACAGGAACTCATCAATGCTATCCGGGCGGTTTCGCGTGGCGAGTCAGTTTTACAACCCTCTGTGGCTGAAAAAATAATGCGACGGCTGTCCGCACGTAGTGATCCCATCTATCGTTCGACCGATCTCCTGAGCGAACGTGAATTTGATGTATTGCGCCTGGCAGCGCGAGGGCTGGTGAACAAAGAAATCGCACGTCGACTGGGGTTGAGTATCCGAACAGTGCACAGTCACCTTGCCAACATTTTTATGAAAATGCATGTTGGCTCTCGCACCGAAGCTGTCCTACTGGCATTGCGCCAGGGGATGATTTCTTTGCAGGATACCTATGATACCCAGTAACAGCAGCCTCATCACGCGAACCGAGCTTCAAGCGAGAAAGCTCGCTGTTTCTCTCCTCTCTTTATGCATTGCACTTGGCCTGCTGATCTGGTCACTCTCCCACTATCAACCAGGCACCAATTTCTATGGTCCCCGCGCGATCTATAGCATGCTCACCCTTTCGATAGTGCTCAGCCTATTGGGGCGTATATTGCTTTTGCGCTTGCTGAAGCTGGAGGCGGATACAACAGGTAGTCAACGTAATCGTCTACCAGAAAACTGGCGTTTCCTCTTTCTTTTAGATATCACGGCTCCGCTCTATCTTGCAGCAGGGGTATTGATTAATCCTCCTGCGGCAGTGTTACTAGCATTGATTACCCAGACGATATTGCAAGGCTTCACCCTCTGGCGGAGATTTGTTTCTTGGACGGAGGCCTGCTATCGCATCGCAAGTACTGCCCTGGTGACCCTGATTTCCAGCGCTGTTTATAGCTGGATTGGTGGGTCACCCCGAAATCCATTTGTCAATCCCTTTCAGCCCATCGTTGAATCCAGAGAGTTTCTCGGCTCTGCTCTGGCAGTTATGGTTATGATGTCATTGTTGATAGTAATTTCACTTCCTATCGTTGTACAAACGAGCCGTTCTAGTCTAAAAGCGGCTTGGCAAGGATATTTGCATTCGTCAGTGCTCCGCTTCCAGGTATTGGTGCTGAGCGTGGGACCACTCTTGCCTGTCGTGGATATCTTTGATAACCTTACTGCTGAACTCGCTTGGCTCTTTTTTCTTGTGCCGCTTTTTGCGATCTACTATCTTGCGTTGCTCAGCACACGCCTAGCCATTCGAACAGATGAATTGCAGCACACCCTGCAAGATCTCAGTAGTGCGAGAAGAAGGCAGGATGAATTGCGTGATTATATTTCTCTGGTTACACATGTACAGGAAGAGGAGCGTCGGCGCCTCGCTCGGGAGTTACACGATGATACTGCACAAGCACTTATAGCACTTTCCCTGGGACTGGACGGTCTTAGTCGTACGATAAGCCAGCTTGACCTGCAAGAAAAAGATGCGCTATGGCTCAGGAACCTACAAGACCTGGCGGGACATACACTAGAAGGAGTGCGTCGAGCGTGCCGCGACCTACGTCCATCTGTGCTCGATGATCTTGGCCTGCATGCTGCCTTAGAATGGCTGAGTGATACCTCCTCCACTCGCGGTGTCCCTTGCACCTTTACGTGCGTAGGAGTGCTGCCACACAGTCCCCCGGACTGCGTCCCCACTATTCCTGAAGCGGAGATTGCTATTTTCCGTATCGTTCAGGAAGCTTTATCGAATATCTGGCGCCATTCAAAGGCCACACAGGCAAGCATCGAACTCAAGTATCTTCCGCATCTCCTTCACCTGACGGTATGTGACAATGGCAAGGGATTTTCTCAAGACAGGACGTGCTGGATAAATCCGCACTCTACACACACGCCGCCTGGACAGCACCGTGATCTCAGCCGCAACTCGCAAAGTGGTTTAGGGTTAATCGGCATGCGCGAGCGTGCCCTGCTGATTGGTGCAACACTTACGATTATTTCATCCCCTGGCGAAGGTTGTAAAGTAGAATTGGCCCTGCCACTAGCTGAATGATAGTAAAGGCTCTCATCCGCCCACCTGCCCTAGTACGACTCTACTTCCCGCTCCGCTTGATAGAACCAGAGGCCAGGAAGCCTAGCCGCCCCAGTTTGGCAGTGAGCCACTGATCCAGCCCATAATAGCGTCCGGCAGAGAGGAAGAGCAGTACGGCGAAGAGTATCGCATAGGGAAAGGCCGTCCCTATATCGGTACTGTGACCTGGCATGTAGGGTCCTCCAAAACCTTCAGCAGTGGACCAGATACCCAGTGATAGGAGCATGCCAACAATAGACGTCAGGTTGCTAAAGATGCCAAAGATCAAGAAAACCGCTAGCGCAGTCTCTGTTGTGGCTTCAATGCGCGCAAAGAGCAAGGGGTTGATGCTGATTATGTGAGCCCAGAAGGAGATCCATGCCTGGATGAGTGCTGGTTGGCCGCTCTGGGCTGCTGTAACTTGATCAACAAATGTGTTTTGAAACTGCGGTTGCCACTTCAATGTAGCGGCGACGACGTACACAAGACCGAACATGATACGTGCGATGCCGACTCCCCGCTCTCGCCAGTTCTTTGGTGCAAGACTATGTGACGGTATCAAAGTTTGGCCTAAAGGCCTCTTTGTTAGATTGTTGATCACGAAAGATACTCCTTAAAAATCCAAGTCAAATCGACGCGAATACCATGTATTCATATCGCTGAAAAGCGCCTTCTACCAGCAGCTTCGTGCGATAAGGTAACCGACTGGGGTTTGACAGCTATTGCTCACCCCGAAGGTTCCTGGTGTCAGAGACAGAATCATCTATCTAGCCGCATGGTCAAAGCAACAGCTAAAAGCAACAGCTAGTAGTAATAGGCCCATATTGGCGGATTTGGGCGTTCTTGTAGCCGGACAGAGGCCTTCTTTTCGAGTGACGCCGTGTAATGATTGCGCTTTCACAAGTAAATTCGTAGGGAGGTTACAGCGAACTAAGAGAGCTTTGTAACTCTTCAGGGTAACTGTTCAGGTCAGGCGGTGTGTGTAGAGTGCGGATTTATCCAGCACGTCCTGTCGATGCTTTTCTTAACTCCTCAGCGCCTGCGGCGCTTCGCAAGCCTCTGTTGTTGCTGCGGGCTATGCAGCCTGCGGCTGCATAGCCCGCAGCAACAACAGAGGCAAGTCGCCGCAGGCGACAAGGAATCCTGAGGGGGACCTCACCTCTAGGTAATTCTGTCTAGATGGTTCCCGGGGTAATGAGAGGGAGAAATTACACGATTCTGTCGATGTGTTCCTGCTCTCCTGCGAAGTATATCTAGTGTTGTGGCGAGTAACACAGAACTATTCTCGAGCCACGTCACGTAAGAAGGAACAGAGCAACGATGAGTACGAAATGGTCTTTCACATGGGAACGGCTGCGCAGTATCTGGACGATTGTTGATCTACGCAACAAGATTCTCTTCACATTGGGGATGTTACTGCTGTATCGCATCCTCGTGCATATTACGGTACCTTTGAGCCCTCAAGAACAAGTAAACCTGGCAAAACTTTTTGAGAACCCCGGTAGTCAAAACCTGGGTCAATTGCTCGGCCTGTTGGATGTGTTCTCCGGTGGGTCCTTGCAGACATTTTCTATCGTTGCGCTGGGGGTCACTCCCTATATTACAGCCACGATTGTGATGCAGCTTTTGCAACCATTGATTCCAGCGCTGCAAAGCTTGTCGACGGAGGGCGAAATGGGACACCTACGTCTCAGTCAAATCACGCGCATCATCGCTGTACCACTGGCGTTTTTGCAGGCGTTGGGACAGGCAGCCATCTTTGTGCGTGAAGGTGTTCTGGATGCCAATACCTTCAACCTTTTTGGTCCGAACTGGCTGGAAACACTCTCTATCCTGCTGTCGCTGACTGCCGGTACGATGATACTGATCTGGATCGGCGAATTGATTACTGAGCATGGCATCGGTAACGGTGTCTCGTTGATCATCTTTGCAGGGATCGTGAGTCGTATTCCCCAACTGCTACAGCAGGGCTTCCTGGCGAGTTCCTCTACAAGCGGGGGTGGCCTCGTCAGTATTCTGGTCTTCCTGTCTATTGGCTTGCTGACCATCCTGAGCATTGTTTTCATTTACCAGGCACAACGACGTGTAGCCGTGCAGCATCCGACAAAGCGCATCGTAGGACGTGGGATGCTGACTGGTTCCACACAAACCACCTACATACCTCTGCAGGTGAATAGCACAGGGATGATCCCACTGATCTTCGCGCAGTCCATACTGATCTTCCCGGCGCTGCTTTCGCAGTACTTCATAGGGAATCGTATTGCGTGGCTATCGAGTGCTGCACTATGGGTTGGCACCTATCTTGCCAACACATCACTGTGGTACTACTGGTTTACCTACTTTGCCCTGGTGGTTGTCTTTACCTACTTCTATGCCTACGTCTTGTGGCAACAGCAGCAGATTCCTGAGAATCTGCAAAAGCAGGGAACATTTATTCCAGGATATCGACCGGGTGAATCCACGCGCAAATACTTGAGCACTATTCTCAACCGTATTACACTGGGTGGCGCACTGTTCCTGGGTACGGTGGCCATTTTGCCATTCGTCTCGCAGGTGGGCGGCAACCAGTTGCTAAGTAGCGCATCGCTCCTGATTGTGGTTGGTGTGCTGCTCGATACAGCCAGGCAACTGGATGCTCACATGGTCATGCGTAACAGTTCTGGGTTTCTGTCATAATGAAAGCAGCTACAGTGGATGCACAGGCATTCCAAACATTGTACCAGGAAAAGTTCGAGCCGATCTATCGCTATGTCTATAGCAATGTCGGCAATAGGGAAGATGCTGAGGACCTGACGGCAGAAATCTTTCTCAAGGCAATAAAAAGCATCGATCAGGAGCGTAGTCCGCAAAGTATACAAAAATGGCTGTATCTCATTGCGCATACAACGATCGCCGACTACTGGCGAGCCCACTATCGTGAACCAGCGAGTTCGCTGGATGAATTGTTGGAGACTGGCTGGGAGGGCCCGCCTGAAGAAGCAGCAACGGTGATAAGCAACAAGCCAAGAAGGCGGGTGCAGTGTCTCCTTCAGGCCCTGCCCGAGCATTATCGAGAGGTCTTGACCTGTCGTTTTCTGCTCAATCTTTCAATAAAAGCTACTGCTGTAAGGATGGGGGTGACAGTAGCAAACGTCAAAGTATTACAGTTTCGTGCGCTCAAGCGCGCCGCTGATCTTGAACGAGTCATCGCAGAACAGCAACGTAGAGTATTGTAGGAGTATTTCTTGCAACACAATGGTCACATCTAGGTGAATGCATGATAAACAGTAAGAGTAACTGCTCAGGACTTCTCACCACCTGCGGTGGTTCGCAAGAGTTTTTTGTTGCGGGCATGGCAGCCGCAGGCTGCCATGCCCGCAACAAAAAAGATGCGCGCCGCCGCAGGCGGCGCAGAATCAGACACCTGAGGAGTTACCGGTAAGAACAAGCAGAAAGGACATAGTCGAAGTATGAATACTGAACGCGAGGAACTTCAGCAAGCCACTCAGCGCTTCATCCGAAGTATGTTTCGGACCGGGGTAAGTTTAGCGCTTTTACCGGTCAATAGGTTGCCGCGAAAGCCACAGCAACATTTCCGAGCCGCCGGCCGTGAGTTCACCCGCGGATGGGCTACACTCGTACGTGAGCTCGCTGATGGTCTCGAAGAGATGGCGAAAGATGCCAACACATCAACTGACTTGAGAGAAAGCTCTGATACTAACGAGGAACTGGAGTGAAAGGGCATTCCATGCGAGCAACAACTCCTCGGATCAATCGGTTCGCTCAGATTGTACGCTTTCTCCGAGTCTCACGCCTTCTCCTATGGACGATTTGGGTGATTTACCGTGAGCGTCGCCGGGTGGTACGTGCGCATGCACGTGGCAACTATGGGGTACGACCCGATAGTGACGTGCTGATCGAGGTGCTTGTCGCATTCCGCGAAACTGCGGTGGAACTCGGCGTCTTGATGATTAAGCTAGGACAGTTCCTCAGTTCTCGCGCTGACCTGCTGCCAGAGCAGGCTATCGCCGTACTGAGTTCATTGCAGGATGAGGTACCACCTGCACCCTTTGCCCACGTCGTGTCTGTCATCGAGTCGGAGTTGGGCAAACCCATTGAGGATGTGTTCAGCATACTGGAGCGCAAATGTACCGCTGCTGCCTCGCTCGGCCAGGTCCATAAAGCGGTCCTGGCCTCAACCGGTGAGGTAGTAGCTGTCAAAATCCAGCGCCCCAATAGTGACCAGCTCGTGCGTATGGACTTGCGCACTCTCAAGTTCGTTATCCGGGTCATCACTCGATTCGTAGACATGAGCGACTTTATTGATCTCATGGGTGTCTACCACGAGTTTGAGCGCACTGTCTATGAAGAAATAGACTACGTTCGAGAGGCCGCGAACGCCAAACGCTTCAAAGAGATGTTCAAAGACGATCCCATGATCTACATCCCGCGTGTTTATGACCAGTACGTATCACAGCGTGTGCTGGTTCTCGAGTGGATCGATGGCATCAAAATCAATGATTATGCTACTCTCGATGCAGCAGGCATCAACCGCTTAGAGGTGGCCAAACGCACTGTGTACGCCTACTTCTACCAGTTTTTTGAGGCAGGCTTCTTCCACGCGGACCCGCATCCCGGCAACATTTTTGTCAAAAAAGGGTCGACAGGCGATGGGCCCATCGTCACCTTTGTCGACTTCGGCATGGTGGGGTCCCTCACGAAACATATGAAGAGGTTAATGAAAGACGTGTTTCTAGCTTTCATAGTACGCGACTCACGATCGCTCGTTCAAGCCCTATCTCAGCTCGGCTTTATTGACGAAGGTGCAAACCTTGCCTCTATCGAGCGGGCCATGTCGCTGATGATAGAGCGGTATTACGGCATGACGCTGGGTGAGGTGAGTGAACTGGATATTCCCGATATGCTACAGGATGTCGCGTATCTGCTGTATGGGCAACCAATTCACATCCCAGCGCAGTTTGCCTTCACCGGACGGGCCGTTGGCACGCTGGTCGGTGTCTCGACTGGCCTGGCCCCAGAGTTCGACTTTATCGAGGTCGCTACGCCCTACGCACGCAAGTTCCTGAATCTTGATGCCGAGAGTGCGGGTCAAACGGTGCAGCAACTCTTCAACCAGTTATTCGACACAGGCAGAGCGCTGCTGACACTGCCACGTTCTTTGGAGCAGGTTATGACCAGGCTCGAAAGCGGGCAGATCGAGGTCAAGCTTGCCGACAGCGGACCGGGTGGAAGGATGGGCTTTCGTGGGCACAGGAGCAGGAGAGACAACGGCGCATCGTTGTCGAGCTACAACTGGCTCTTCATGTTCATCTCATCGCTGGCTGGGGGTATCTTCCTCTTGACCAGTGCGCACCAGTCCATCGCTGGCTGGTTCTGCCTCGGTTTGGCAGGGTTGGCCGCGTTGAGGGTGTTGGTGAAAAGCTGATCGGAGAATTGCCAAAAGCTGTAACCTCCAGCGAATCTACTTAATGAAAGAACGTTACCACATAGCGTTCTTGAAATAGAAGCTCCTGGTATTAGACCGCAAAATCGCTCAAACCAGCCCTTTTGCTACTGGTTATCACTTTGACAATGCCGTCAGGTGGGTGATTCTAGCTCTGACACCGGGAGCTGCAGCAATCATACAAAGATACTAATTCTCTATCATCCAGGTGATCAACGATCATACAGAAAGCAGATCAACCAATGGAAGGTTACACATATGTACCAGCGCAACTCTGACGATCAAGGTCCGGCTCGACACCCTAATAATCCCAGCAATGGCGACAATACCAATGGCGATAATCCACGAAAGAAAGAGATTTCCCCATTGAAGGTTCTCCTTCTCATCATTGCCCTGGTATCACTGCTGGCAGTCGGGCCCCTCTTTCTAAACCCTCAGGGATCAAGTATGAAAGGTCAACAAGTCGGCGAGGTACCTTATAGCACCTTCTACCAGCAAGTTCAAGCGGGCAATGTCAAGGATGCCATTTTCCAGGGACAGGACATCACTGGTGACTTCAAAAACGCTATCTCTTTGACCGATGCCAATGGTAACCCCGTACTTACGAACCAGTATCACCTGACACAGATACCCAACGGCGACCCTAATCTCATCCCCTTGCTGAACACGTATCACGTGCAGTACCATGCGCAGCCCGTGGCCGATCATAATGTCTTGCTGAACGTTTTATTCGGCTTCCTCCCCTTGATTATAGTGATTGGCGTCTTCTTCTTCATTAGTCGACGGGCAACACAGAGCCAGCAGAACGTCTTCAGCTTTGGGAAGACCCGCGCCAAGGTAGTGGCAGGAGATAGACCGGATACGACCTTTGCTGATGTGGCCGGTGTTGATGAAGCGAAATACGATCTGGTTGAGGTAGTTGAATTTCTGAAGACACCGCAGAAGTTCCAGCGCCTGGGTGGAAAGATTCCCCGTGGTGTGTTGCTGGTAGGCCCTCCGGGAACCGGTAAAACCTTGCTGGCACGCGCCGTCGCCGGTGAGGCGAGAGTGCCATTCTTCTCAATGAGCGGTTCCGAGTTCGTCGAAGTGCTGGTCGGTGTCGGCGCGAGCCGCGTGCGCGACCTCTTCGATCAGGCCAAGAAAGCCTCGCCCAGCATCATCTTCATCGATGAGATCGATGCCGTCGGTCGCCAGCGGGGGAGCAGTATCAATAGCAGCGACGAGCGCGAGCAGACTTTGAACCAGTTGCTGGTTGAGATGGATGGCTTTGATACGCGCCAGGCGGTGGTCGTGATTGCTGCTACAAACCGGCCCGATGGCCTGGATAAGGCGCTCTTGCGTCCTGGTCGCTTCGACCGCCGCGTGGTGGTCGAGCGTCCTGACTGGAATGGTCGCCTGGCCATTCTCAAGATTCACTCTCGCGGTGTCCCACTGGCAAAAGACGTGGACTTGATTACGATTGCACGTGCCACGCCTGGGATGGTTGGTGCGGACATCGCCAATCTCGTCAACGAGGCGGCCTTGCTTGCGGCCCGCCGCAACCTGGACGCGGTGACACACAACTGCTTTGATGAGGCGCTGGACAAGATCCTCATCGGCGCAGAGCGTCCTCTGGTGTTGAGCGAAGCTGATTTGAATGTCGTTGCGTACCATGAAAGCGGTCACGCGCTGACCGGTCTGCTGCAAGAGGATGTGGATCCAGTGACCAAAGTCACGATTGTGCCTCGTGGCCAGGCATTGGGTGTGACACAGTATACGCCACTAGATGACCGTTACAACTACTCGAAGGAGTATCTGGAGGCGCAACTGGTAACGGCCCTGGGTGGTCGCGCCGCTGAGCAGGTGGCCATTGGGCACATCACGACAGGCGCGGAAAACGACCTGCAGCGTGTCACCGCCATTGCTCGCCAGATGGTCACCCGCTGGGGTATGAGCGAGCGCCTCGGCACAATCTCCTTTAGCGAACGCGAAGATCCATTCGCGGGAACTGCCCTGGCAGCCAGCTCACACGAGTATAGCGAGCAGACGGCCAGCATCATTGATGAAGAAGTGAATCACATCGTGAAGTGGGCCTATGATCGTGCTGTCGGTCTGTTGGTTTCGCACCGTGAAACGTTGGACCGCATGGCTCGTTCACTGCGCTTGCACGAAACGCTCGATGCCAAACAGTTGCAGGTGATCATAGAGGAGACAAGCAAGATGCGTACCGGCCCCCTTTAATCAGCTGGGGTCTCCCTTGTTAGCGCAAAGTCAGGAGACCTGGTAGGAAATGGGGGTCCAGGGGGCGAAGCCTCCCTGGTGGGGAACCCTGTCTGGGGGACAGGTAATGGGGTGTCCCCAAGCTTTTCCTTTTCCCGAAAAGGTTCGGTGAAAATGCATTAGCGATTGACGAAAGAGAAAGACAGACATGACGCAGAAAGATTACATTCTGGGAATTGCTGAAGATGTTGACCAGACTTTAGCCCAAATCATCCATCACAAAAAAATTCAGGATTATCAGGGAGCCCTCTCCCTGATAGAAGAATTATTTAAGCAGACAGTGGGAGCTGGTTCTGGCTTTATTCATGCCGTCTCAGAAGAGACGTTGTTAGCCATGCTCACATTACTTGATGTATTGAACTTAGAGAAGGCTCTTTTGATTGCAACGCTGCTCAAAGCAGAAGGTGACATCTATGAGGATCAAGGCAATGCCGGTGAAGCCTATGACAGTTACCTCAAATCTCTCAACCTGTTTCTCGAGATCGTGCTGCGCGATGACAATCTGCACGACTTACGCTGTTCTGCGGAAGTAGAAGACCTTCTGGGCAAGCTGGAAGTATACGATCTACCAGTGAATACCAAGTGTCTCCTTTTCCAGCTCTATCTTTGCGCTTTTCTAAAGTAATCTTGAAAGGAACCCTGGTCGAGGTCAAGCCAACCGTTGACGCGGAACAGTTTCAAGCCCTTACCCGCATAAGCAAAGGGGTGCGGTTCATTTTTTTGCGCGCAAGGGCAAGATGGGCATGCCGAGCGAAGCGATGGCCAGGGCGTAGGGGCCCGATTTATCGCGCCCGCGGGGTGGGGAAGGGGGCACATCCATCGCCCCCGAGCGGGTGTGGCCCCGCCGCTCCACCCCTGGGCGCGATAAATCGGGCCCCTACGCAAAAAAATGAAGCGCACCCTAAGCAAAGGTTTCTCTTGCGCTGATGTGCCCCTTCCTGTATACTTGCCGGGTAGCCCTGTACAAAGGAGAAACTGGTATGCAGCACAACGATGAACAACATCCCCACAAAGGAGATTGGCTCCGCGAGATCGTGTTTGGCCTCAACGATGGCCTGGTCACCACCCTCGTGTTCATTATGGCCGTGAGCGAGATTGCTCCAGCACGGTTACTATTGGTGGTACTGGGTGAGGTGCTGGCAGGAGGCGTCTCGATGGCCTTGGGCGGCTACCTGTCTGCACGCACCGAGCAGGAGATTCTCGACCATCGCATCGCCACCGAACGGTACGAGGTGGAACACGAGCCGGAAGAGGAACGGGAAGAGTTACGTGCCATTTATCGTCGCAAAGGCCTGAGCGGAGCGCTGCTGGAGCGGGTAGTCAGGCATCTGACCGCCAACACTGACCGCTGGCACTGGGCCATGGTACATGACGAGTTGGGGGTGGTAGAAGACAAACGGATCAATCCCTGGCTCCAAGGACTCCAGGTCGGCCTCTCCTTTGTGGCGGGTGGCCTCATCCCGACAGTGCCGGTCCTCCTTGCTCTGCCACAGGCTCGCTGGTGGGCCTACGGGCTCACGGCGTTGACCGCACTGGTCCTTGGAGCAGTGAAAGCACGCTATACCCGCAAAGGACCTGTGCGTGCCGGTCTCGAATTTCTCGTGGTGGTCACCATCGGAACCCTGGCTGGCGTGGGCATCGGTCTGCTCTTGCATGCGGGATAAGTCTGAGAACCGCATCGATACCTACAGGCTCCTGGTGAGGTCTCATTTCGATGAGCCATTGTAGGTCCCCGATTTATCGTGGGACTCAGAACAGACATTTTAACCGGGTGTATATCCCGTCAACTCAACATAGCCTTCACCCCGTACAACCTGTCCAGCACTCTGCCCCTGAATGCTCACAGCACCTTCCCAGTAGCTATTACCCGTTGTTTGGTACACCACAAGCTCCTGGTCTTTCAATTCCGGCGTGAGCGTCAGCGAGACCTGGAGTCGCTGGTTGTTGACCTGCCAGCCGGATGGATAGTTTACGCCGGTCACTGGACTCTTCCAGTGATCAAGCACATCCACACGCAGGTCACCTGCCGGCAGCAGATGGACATCCGCGTGGGGTCCAATATACTCGACATAAGTTGAGATAGTTTTGCCCGTGGCGTCACGAATGAGGTACAGCATCATCTCCGTGTCATTGTTGAGCTGAATGCTGAACCAATCCCAGCCACCTCCACCCAGTGTCAGGAAGTTGCCCCATTGATGATCCATCCACACCACACCATGCACACGTAATGGCTGATTATGATCGATCAGGCGACCGGAGAGCGCCATTCTCGTGCGCGAGTAGTAGTAGGAGAAACCACCCAGACCATAGGTGATCAGTCCATTTCCATTGTGAAGAGTAGCTGGCTTAAGACCAAGCACATCAACGTGCATACTGTAGTTTGCCATCTCTGCCGCCAGGTGGTCCAGCCCCTTCACCCCCTGTATCGACCAATCGCCAATGGAGACACGAATGCCGCTGGTTGATGTACCATTCGGTATGACAGCACCTGGTTCAATCAGGTGACGCTGATCAAAATGAAACTCGCCTCGCGTGACATCACTGATGGCAAAGTGAGCGGCATAGATTGGCGGGAGATCACTCCGCAAGGCCTGGAAGAAAACCAGTTCAAACCCGTAATGGTGCGTCTTCCCATCAGGTGTTACTGCGTTCATGTGACCTGTGTAGTACCACCACTCGTTCAGGTCGCGATGTGCAGCCTCGTCCTGGGGGAAGCGCACAGGTGGTAGCGGCTGTGCCTGGGGAGTCGAGTGTACCACAGGTAATTGACCAGCCGTTGTGACGATACCTGGAAAGCCACAGGAAGCAAGAACAAGTGGCAGGAATAGAATCAGGCTACACAGGTGGACGCAATAGCTTGGATAGTGCATGAGAGCAGTGTTGTCCCTACGTTTTTTCATTGCTTGCCTCCTATGTTAGCATCCTTCATGAACTCTTCCTGCGTATTATATGCCTCGGACTCTCCCGCGTCCATATACTCTCTCAGGGCAGGCGGATGACGTTGAACTCCCGCGAAAGGGAGCCACCAGTTCAGGTTCCCCAGGAGCCGCATCGTAGCAGGAACCAGCAAAGCTCGCACAAAGGTGGCGTCGAGAAAGACAGCCAGGGCCATTCCCAGACCAAGTGCCTTGACCAGGATGACATCGGCAGTGGCAAAAGCAGCGCTCACCACAATGACAATGAGGGCTGCACTGGTAATAATGGCGCCGCTGCGTTGCAACCCGACTGCGACGGCACGCGTGTTGTCACCTGTTTGCCAGAAAGCTTCTTGCACCCGCGAGAGCAAAAACACTTCGTAGTCCATGGAGAGGCCGAACAGTGCGAAGAAGAGCAGAATAGGACTCGATGCTTCAACGAAACCAAGGGGAGTAAAGCCCAGCACCTGGTGCAAAAAGCCATTCTGGAAGATCACGACGAGGGCGCCATAACTCGCCAGTATAGAAAGCGTATTCATCAAGATAGCCTTCAGTGGCAGCACGAGTGACTGGAACAGGAGCAAGAGGGCGATATAAGTGGTGAGAGCTACAATCAGTACGGCCTTTGGAAAGTCGGTATAGAGCGAGTTGACGTAGTCGATATCCCCGGCTGTCCCACCATCGACAAGGATGCTGATACCACCACCGGGGGGTGTATTGCGAATCGCCTGCACCAACGCTTGTGAACGCTGATCAAGCATCCCATACTTACTGATGACCAACATCTCCAGTGTATTTCCCGCTACCGATGCGTTGACAAGTGCGGACAGGTAGGGATCAGCAATCAACTGGGGGTGCGTGTAGAGTAGTTCATATTGGTCAAGGGTGAACCGTGGGTCAGCACTGACAATACTGTCTACCCGTGCAACACGCGGGTCGGCCTGAATGCGCTGCACATAGGCATAGAGCGTGCGGATGTTACCGGGAGACATGACGGCGCCTTGCGTCTGTACAGCTATGAGGATAGGCGTCGTCTCGCGATCATTGAATCGCCTGGCTAACAGGTCGAATGCTGCACGCGATGGCACATCAGAGGGAAGAATGGAGGCATCGGGTGCCGAAAAGCGTACACCTAAGAAGGGCAGTCCCAATGTGACCAGCAAGAAGAAGACCGGGACAAACACCCGTAGCGGGTAGCGCATGACCACATGAGAGAGCCGATACCAGAAGCCGCGATGCGTAGGCAGGGTTCCACCTACTCCCTGCCCCCCAGGCAGGATTCCTACACGTTTGCGAAAATTCGGGATGCGTACCGGAAAAGCGTTGATCCTCGTGCCAATGATAGCAAGAGCAGCAGGTAGCAGTGTGATCGCGGCCAGCACTGCCAAAAAGACAACGAGAATGCCGCCCAACCCCACTGAATGGAGCATATTGATACGGAAGAAGGTTAACCCCAGCAGGCCAATGGAGACGGTCAGACCTGAGAAGGTCACAGCACGCCCTGCCGTGGCAACGGAAATGATCACAGCATCCTCAACACTGCGCCCATGGGCCAGTTCTTCGCGGAAGCGACTGACCATGAACAGTGAGTAGTCTACGCCAAGTCCGAGACCAAACAACGTGGTGATGTTCAGCACGAAAATGGATAAGGTTGTCAGATGTCCGAGGCCAAAGATGAGCGCCAGCGTCACGAGGACAGCACTTCCCCCTACTAAAGCGGGCAGGATTGCAGCAACGAGCGAGCGAAACACCAGCAGGAGCGCGATGAGAGCAAAGGGGAAGGCCAGAATTTCCGCACGACGCAGATCACGCTCACTGACTAATTGTATGTCTGCGAAAAAAACGGGCCCACCACCAATATGTGTTTGCAAATCTGGAACGGCCTGCAAACGACGTTGCAGTTCAGGTACCAACTTCGGGGCGCTGTCGGGATCAGGCTTGAGCAGTACATTCACGTAGGCGGCGTGACGGTCTAATGAAATCTGGCGTGGATTGTCGGTGAAACTGATCACACCTGAAACTTCCGACCAACCGCGCACACGTGTAAGAGCTTGCTGTGCCTCTTGCGCAAATTCTGGACTATCAGCACTGTAGGAACCCTGCCTGGGGGGCAGGTAATCCGATTCATCGTGGGACTGACTCGTAAAGATAACCTGAACGATTGTCGGATTGAAATGCAGTTTCTGGGCCAGCAGATGAATTGCTTGTTCCGACTCGAAATCTGGGCTGGTGAAGCCGCCGGAATGCAGTACCTGTGTGGCCTGTGGGGCGAATGGCAAAGCTATCGCAATGGCGACCATCCACAAGCCCACGATCAACCAGCGAAAGCGGGTGACGATCCTGCCTAAATGGAAGAACATGACAAGGCCTTTCTTTAGGGGCGATCTTGCGCAGTAGAGACTGTTTGAACATCAGGCGCGGGATGCCTAAGGGATAGCTCATGCATGCTTGAAAGTGCGAGTAACGCGATCAACGCTGCCAGCACCACGAGCACACTCCCAACCAAGAAAGGTGCGCCAGGACCTCCAATCGCAAGGATGCTTCCTGCGGCCAGTGGACCTATGACTCGTCCCAGCCCCGCAACTGCTTGTGCAAGACCCAGCGTTTCGCCCCGCGTCGTGGGTGGGCTAGCAAACGAGAGGAGTGCCGATACCATCGGCGTCACAGCTCCATCGCTAATACTTACTATGCCCAGGGCAACCAACAACAGCGCCAGGCTCGTACTCCATGCCAGTAATGCCAGCCCAACAGCGAGCATTACCAGGCCTGCAATTAACAGACGACGTTCACCCAAACGCTTGACGAGTTGCCCGACCATACCACCCTGCATGAGAACAATAACAATACCCGCATACGTGAAGATGTAACCGTTTTGTATAGCCGTCCAACCAAAGGAATGCTGCGTAAAGAGCGGGAAGACTGCCTCCATCGCGGTAAAGGCGACCGTGAATAGGAGGTTAACGACCACCAATCGTGCCACCACCGGATGCCGCAGTACCTGCCTCCATCCAGCGAATATTACTCCCATACCATGATTGGTGAAAGGTCCCCGATTCATCGTGGGACGGGCAATTTCTATAGGACGTGTCTCCGGTAGGAAGCGCAGCACGAGCAGGGCATTGGCAAGCGCCACGATCATTGCAGCCCAGAAAGGAACGGCTGGTCCTAGAGGGGCTAATAAGCCCCCCAGGGCTGGCCCAACGACGAATCCCAAGCCAATAGCTGCGCCGATAAATCCCATGCCTCGTGCTCGCCCCTCAACAGGCGTCACATCAGCGACAACCGCCTGTGCTGAGCCGATATTCGAGGCACCAAGGCCGCCAATGAATCGTGCAACTAACAGGATTGGCAGTGAACCAGCCAGTGCAGCGAGCGCCAATGAGAGCGCCTCGATCAACAGCGAAGCAAGGATGATTGGCCGACGGCCATAGCGATCAGAAAGGGTCCCTAGCACAGGCGTAAAGAGAAACTGCGCCAGTGCATATAGTGTGATAGCCAGACCGACACCTACAGGGCCAGCCCCTCGTCGCTCTGCCCAGAATGGGAGCAAAGGGAGGACGATGCCAAAGCCTGCAAAGTCAATAAAAATGGTCAGTGCCATTAAGAATAGTGGTGAACGCCTCGTTCGATTCATACGTATGCACCTGTGTCTATGCTTTTCAAAATTGCCTATCTGGAGTGTGTGCCATCCGGCGTAATCACTTATTGACTCCGCATATGGACAAGAACTCAGCGCGCAGCGACGCATTTCTCTCGTACGCGCCCCGCCAGAACGTGGTATGAGTCAAGGGCGAGGTCTCTCGCACTCCTCGCATTGCGACACAGAGATGGTGCGCCTCAAGATACACTGCCACACCATGTGGCTGGAGCATCGCATCGAAGGTATTGACAATCTGCTCTCCCAACCGTTCCTGGACAGCAAAACGCTTTGCGAACAGCCGCACAAGTCGAGTGAGCTTGGAAATACCCATAATGTACTCGTGCGGAATATAGCCTATGTAGGCATGCCCGTAAAAAGGCAGGGCATGGTGCTCACAAAGTGAATAAAATGGAATTGGACCCTCAATTACCTGGCTCAGGCGGCAATCCGGGTCACCCCGGCATTCGGTACTGAACACCTTGAGTAATTTCGGATCGCCATCATAGCCTTCGGTCGCATCAAACAGCGCCTGGAGAAACCGTCGCGGTGTTTCTTCGGTTGCTGGTGTATTCACATCTAAGCCAAATGCCTCAAAGATTTCAGCCATGCAGCTCTCAAATTTCCGCATCTGCTCACTCGAAATGGAACGACGGCGCAGCTCCATAGCTCTATGAATGTTCAGTTCATCCTCATCTCGGTCAAACAAATCATTACCCCTTTGTCTTTATTGAGAACTATTCAGGCGGCACTAGTTACAAAGTTTATTGATGAGTGGATGTCGGCTCTTGTACCTTCTCAACGAGCGATACAGAACGCTTACCCCTGAACACATGGAAAAGAAACCAGAGTGAGGGCAAGAGCAGCGCCATACCAATGATAGTGCCAATAAGCAGCGCCAGGAGTGTGGAGGGTGGGCTGGCAGCATTGTTTATCGTCACATCAACTGGGATCAGGTAGGGGAATTGCGACAAACCCCAGGAAGCAAAAATCAATGCCGTTACGGTAAAGGCCAGAATTCGCGCCAGGCGGTAGTGCCTCAGTAACAGCGAGGCGGCGGCTCCCAGTCCGATCAGCGCCGTAGCAATGATGAGGGGAAGAGCGTGATCGAGCGCGCCGTGCCATAACAGTGGCGCCTGGGACGGTGACAGAATGAAGGCAATGGCATCCAGTACCAGCGTAATGGCACCTGCGATAATGGCACGGCGGCGAAAAGCTTCCACGAGTTCAGCATCATTGCTGTTCTGAGCCTCTACGATCAGATTGACAGCCGCGAGTCCGGCACAGATCGCCAGGGCTAATGCGCCGATAGTGAGTGCGAAGGGGGTAGTCCAGCCTGCCAACAGATCTGTTTGAACCTGGCCTCCCGCAACGCGAACCTGACCACTGGCCACCGCTGCCGCTGCGGTCCCGAACAAGAAAGGCGTGATGGTGCTGGCGGTGCTGAACACACGTTCCCAGACTTTCTGCAGAGTGACAGTTGGAGCGGCATAGGCCTGAAAGATGAAGGCGGCTCCACGCAGCACGATGCCGATCAGCGCCAGGGTGAACGGCACAAAGAGCGCTGTTGAGAGTGTTGAGAAGGCAGACGGGAAGGCCGTGAAGAGTCCGACGATCAAGAAGATCAGCCAGACGTGATTGGCCTCCCAGACCGGCCCTAAGGCCTGCCCAATCAAACGGCGTTGACGTTCTGCTTGCGGACCAAAGGCGAAAAAATCCCAGATGCCACCACCGAAGTCCGCGCCTCCAAGCACAGCATAAGCGATAAGCGATAGCCAGAGGATGATCAGTATAGTGTAAGTTAATGTCATCGTATGCCGATCCTTTCATCACTACTACTCACGAGTAGAGGCGGATTATGAACTTTCACTGCTAAAGCCGGACACGGATGAGAGGCCGAGCGGAGCAATGGCCAGTGCGTAGGGGCCCGATTTATCGCGCCCGTGGGGGAGGCGGGGTCTGGCCCGTCCAGCCCAGTAACCTCATCCGCTTCAACCCAACGCATGTCCGGATTATTTCGTTAAAATCCATTATCGGGCACGTGCCACTCCTGCTTGGGCAGCGGTGAACGTGCCAGGCGCAGCAGTAACACGATCAAGGTTATCGCCAGCACCACGTAGATGCCGGAGAAAATCGCAAAGCTGGTACCCAGTCCTGGAGCGGTTGTCACTGCATCCTTTGTGCGCAAGATGCCATAGATGACCCACGGCTGGCGTCCCAGTTCCGTCACCATCCAGCCAAGTTCTATCGCAATGAAGGAGAGCGGGCCAGACAGCACTATTCCCCACAGCAACAAGCGATTCTCAGGAACAACTCGTTTGCGCCTGAAGTAGAGCAGCCAGAACACGCCCGCGATGAACAGCGTGAAGAAGCCACTCCCGACCATGCCATCAAAAGAGGGATGGACAAAGAAGGGATCGGGTCGATCTTGTGGTGCGAATTTATCCAGACCTATAATGGTTCCATGCGGATCACCTGTGCCAAGGATGCTCAAGCCATCAGGGATTACAATGGCATATAGGACCTGTCCTGTCTGGTCATCAACAATGCCCAAAACCTTGAGTGGGGCACCATTCATGGTATGGAAGACCCCCTCCGCCGCGGCCAACTTCGCAGGCTGAGCGTCCACAAGAAAGCGAGCATTCATGTCGCCACTGAAAATCTGCAGCGGGATCGCAATTGCGCCCATCGCCATTGCCAGCAGCAGTCCCTTGCGATAGTACTCCCCACGCTTGCCACGCAGCATAGCTACCGCATAGACGGTGGCAACGCCAAAGCCGGTTACCACGTAGGCTGCCAGGAGCATGTGGGTCGTCTCATACGGCGTGCTGGGATTGAATATCGCCTGGAGGGGATCGATGCCTGTCACTTGCCCATGGTGCATCTGGAAGCCTGCGGGGGTATTCATCCAGGAGTTGGCACTCACAATAAACCACGCCGAAAAGGCTCCACTAATCCAGAGAGGAAAGGAGCAGAGCCAGTGTACACGCGGCGAGAGACGCTCCCAACCATACAGGTAGAGGCCGAGGAAGATGGCCTCCAGAAAGAAAGCGAAGCCCTCTAGGGCAAACGGTAAGCCGATGATCGAGCCGGAAAACCTGGTGTAGGTCGGCCAGAGCAGGCCGATTTCAAACGAGAGAATCGTGCCGGAGACGGCACCGATAGCAAAGAGCAGGGCAAAGGCTTTCGTCCAACGGCGGGTGAGCGTCATCCAGCTAGCATCTTTGCGCCAGAGGGCCAATCCTTCAGCAATACAGAGGAGCAGCGGCATCGTGTAATTCCTTCCTTTCATTGCTCTGAGGACCCTCTAAGCAGAATTACCTAGAGTGTTCCGACATACGTTCTTGTCTTTCTACCGAGAAGGATCACCATTTGGTATGGCAAGAGAGACCAGATAAGGCTTTCTCCAGATCGTTAATAATATCCCCAACATCCTCAATGCCGACAGACAATCGGATGCAGCCTTCCGTAATACCGCTGTTCTGGCGCTCAGTCGGATTCCCCTGCTGTGCATAGACGTAGACCTGCTCCCCAGCAAGGGAATGGCCACTGCAAGCCTGCTCAAGTGCCTCTGCATGCTGATGCAGATAGGTGGTGCTGGTATATATTGGCAGCACTGTCGGTGTACCAGTGCTGCCCGCCGAGGACCCACGATAAATCGGGGTCCTACTATGTCCATCCCCCTGGACCAGGAGAGTGTCTAGCGTCCAGGATGATCGATCGGGTTCGTTCATCATACCTCTCACCTATCCCACTTGAACCACAACCGTATGGTACCCTGTTGCACCATTAGGCACCGTTCCCTGTTGGTGGCTCGTCTGGACTTCCCCGGTCCCATCAGTAGCACGCGCCACCAGCGTGTACTGTCCGGCCAGGGAAGGTTTCCATTGCCAGCTCCATAAGACCCAGGAGTCCTGCGAGGGAGCTGGGTCAAGCGTTGCCTGGTGCCAGGTCACCCCATCATCCACACTCACCTCTACTTTTTGAATCCCGCGATTCCCTGCGAAGGCAATCCCACCGATCTCAATCGTCTGTCCCAGAGCAAGGGGACCACGCGGGCGGTCGATGCGATTCATCGTGTGCAAGAGGCCATAATACCAGCCCTGGTCAGCATAGAGGCCGCTTACAAAATGATCGGTCAACTCGACCCGTGTCACCCACTTGGCGTTCTCTTCACCATAGCGCCCAGGAATGAGCGCACGTAAGGGAAACCCATGCCGGTTGGGAAGCGGAACCCCATTCATGTGCCATGCCAACAAGGCATCAGCCGCTAGTACTTCATCCAGGGGCTGACTGACGGTGTACCCATCGAGACTGTAGAGCGCCACGTAGCGTGCATTTGGCAATGCTCCTCCCTGTTTTTCTAACAGTGTGCGCAGCGTCACCCCCTGCCAGATCGCTGTGCTGATGAATCGTCCACCGGGACCATTGGCAATACACTCAAGCGTGACAGCTCTTGACGTTGAAGGCAGGCTTTTCAGTTGCTCATAGGTGTAGGTGCCTGGATGGCTCACCAGGCCTGTGATCTCGAGTCGCCATACGTCAAGGTTGGCCGTTGGGTCAACCGGATTCTGTGTCACCACGTAGTGTTCGCTGTTTGGCGTGATAGGAGCAGTGAAACCGTTGTGCGCACTGGTCTCGGTTCCGTCATAGGTGATGAAGTTGTCGTT
>WNFT01000622.1_pt1 | contig 29624 bp, 25 predicted proteins | sample 5400191 | NCBI WGS metagenome assembly WNFT01 (sample SAMN13153359, study PRJNA577476) | soil metagenome | isolation source: 80 cm saprolite under Madrone tree | place: USA:California | collected 2016-06-14 | reverse complement strand
ACGGATCGTTGCCTTGGTAAGCCATTACCTTACCAACTAGCTAATCCGCCGCAGGCTCCTCTTCAGACGCGAGGTCTTTCGATCCCCCGCTTTAACAACTGTCACCATTAGGTGCCGCTGCATTATGCGGTATTAGCAATCGTTTCCGATTGTTATTCCCCATCCGAAGGTAGATTACCTACGTGTTACTCACCCGTGCGCCACTCTACTTGTCTCCCGAAGGAAACTTTCGCGTTCGACTTGCATGTCTGAGGCACGCCGCCAGCGTTGATTCTGAGCCAGGATCAAACTCTCGTTAGAATTTGTTCTCTGGAACATCATCTCGTACTGGTTGTTGTTCAGTATCCGATAATGACTCTTCTGCAGAGTTTTGAACGCGAGCTTTATCGCTCGTCGTTTTGACTCTCAAAGTTCATTGATATGGACACGCTCTATCTAGTTTTCAAAGATCGATTCCAAATTGTCTTTGGATTGCCTTACAGACGATAAAACTTCGCCCCAAGCAAACGAGGACTTTAACCCAGGATATCTACTCTGTCAAGCGACCCTCAACATTAGCTGAATATTATTTTAGCACAGCAAAAATGCTGCCTTTCCCACAATAATTCGAGGGCGAAAAGCAGCACTCTCGCGTCTGCCAATTCTGTGCTCGAACCGGCCCAAGCGGGAGCCAATATCGATGCGGCACACGATGTATGTCGCGATCCTTCAAAAACCACTCTGCAAATACTGTTTGCTTGCGTGAGACTGTTATGCAGGCAGAACTATGATACTAAAACGCTCGATTGGTTTGCCGCTGCGTTCAAGGCAGTAAGCGAATCTATTTCGCGTACGCGCTCTACTAACGCTGAGAAATTGTGAGGAGAAAAAACGGGCAGGTCCGGCCCAAGGCCCGCCAGGCCTTGGCCCAACAACACCGGCACGCGCTCGGCTTCCTGGGCATTTCCCGACAAGTAAATTGCGCAAATGCTTTTCAAAACTCGCTTGGCAGTGAGTTTGATTTTTGTTTGATCGGGACGCGCCACCATCAAAAAGAAATCTGGTTTTACAAACTCAGTAAAACTATTGCCCTCGACAAAAACGCCGTCTGCCTTTACACGACCAAGCGCGTCATTGATTCCTGCTTCAACCTGTTCGTCCGTAGCGATCACCCAGTGCACATTGGCGGCGCCGGCCTCCCAATATTTCCCGGTATCTTTTCCGGCAGCATAGGTCGACTCACGTCCTGAACGAACCACCGCTTCCGCAGACAACAAATCGCTGACGCAACAAGTGTGGGGATCTTTCCCGCAGGAGCGATAGTGGCCGCGCGTAGTCTTTATTGCCTCCCAACCAGGAAAGGCACTGAGAAGTTTGCACAACAAAGTAGTCTTGCCGACTTCAGAAGTGAGGCCGCCAATACCCACAATCGTAAGTCGACCTCTTGTTCCTGAAAGAATTCATCGCGGCTTGCTTTACTTACCCTATTTCTTTCTCTTTTCTTTATCTTTGGTAACACTGGGGGCGCTGACCTTTAGGTAACCACGAGCATCTTTGTAGACCGTGTACTGAACGTCGTTGATTTGTCCGCTGTCGTCCTGCACTCGAATGGTGAACGTCTTATTGTCTGGTCTTCCTTCAACGCGAGCTGGGAGAAAACCCTTCAGGTCGGGACTGCGATAGGCTGTGTAGTGTTCCTGGTCTCGCTTGTCATAACCGAGCACATAGATGCGATCGAAATCAGGCTCGTCCAAAGTGTGTGGTTGATTTGAACTACTCTTCTCGAGAATCACCCAGCTGCCTGGCTTTGCTTCCTTCGCCGCATCTTTGTCCTTTGTCGCTGCTGCGTCCGACGAGTCTCCATCGAGACGTTGCCAGGCAACAAACTCACGACCGGTACGATAGAAAATAATGTCGCTCGGGACCGCGAGTTCAACTTGCTTTCCATAGATCCAGCCGGCGGGAGCTGGCGAGATTGAAGTAGGCAAACGAACCCTGTACCAAAGCTCGTTGGTTTCCTCCAGCTCGTTATCTTCCGGATTGTCTTTGTTTCCGCGCGTGTTCCCCTGCTGTGCGCTGCCAGCCTTTGGAGCGATGTCCGTTTCAATCGCTTCGGAGGACTTCGGTTTTGGCACACGCTTCCAGCCGACTATTTCGAAAGTCGAGCCGCTGTCCAGCCGCATCATGATATTTTCGTTGCCACTGCGATCCGGTGTCAGTCGCAGATTCGAGCTGGCACGTAACTGGCCAGATGCTTGCGCGGGAACGTTCTTGTCTTCATCGGCCAACTTCTTCGAATTCTTTAGCACGTCATCGGGCATGACATTGCGCGACTCTATCCAGCCTTCGGTGCTGTCTTCATCATGTGCCTGCACGCGCAGCCAGCGCTCTTTCTTGCTGTTGTCGGTAGGATCCTGCACATCCTGAAAGTCGAGAATGTCGAGCGTGTCGCCGCGGCCGACTTCCAGAAGGTCTGCGGCCACTACCGCCGTCGAACTCCGAATTTGAGCGCGTCGCGCCACCACGACTCCGGTGTCACTTCGTTTCGCGAGCGTGCTGCAACCAACGCACAATGCGACTGCAGTTAACGCTATTAGCGTGCGAAAAACCGCTTTAATAGGTGCGTTACTTGTCATTTCCATTCTTAATCTTAATTCTGTTTCCAAGAGGGCTTAGTTTCGCGCCAAACAATTTAGTACTTTCTTTTGCACCTTATCTGTAGGTTGGACAGAGAGTTTTGTCCCTGAGCTTGTCTGTCTAACCGAAATTCCGTAAGGCGACAACGCCGATACCAGATTAATAATCCCTCTCCCCTCGATGTATTGCTGCGCAAATGATTGCTGTCCAAGCTGCTCGTTGAGAACTCCAATTATAGTCTCGTTTGCGCCGGCCTGTCCTGTCGTGAAGCGCTGGAAGAGTTGACGGTATACATCAGCAAGCGATGCTTTGCAGCCGCTGGTACTTCGTAACTGCAGATCGTAAAGAAACGCGACCAGCATCGCTTTGTCATACACAAGGGTTGATGACGTGGTCCAGCGACGCTCGGATGCCTGTATTAATGACAAGTTCTCACGGTCGGGCGACGACAGATACGAATCATAAACTCGCGCTATCGTATCCAGGTAATCGCCGAATGAAATCAAGTGTAACCGCAGGTCCATTCGTAAGGCTTGATAAATTGTGAATCCTTCGAAAAACCAATCATAGTCTCCTTCGAGCTTCAAAGCATTCGGCACCCATAGATGAAAAATCTCATGCGCCAGCACGATTCCAAGCCGCGACAAAATCTGCCGGCGACTTCCCCGCTGCCCCAATAACAACACAACACCGTTGCCTCTGGTTTCCGCAGTCCAGCGTTCTGGCCCGGCATCGCCGGGAAATGGCACAAGCATTAGAACCGCATTACGTTTTAGATCAAATCCGGTCAGCTTGGAATATTCCTGAACGATCTGTCCCGCAATCTTGAGTGCGTCTTTGTCGATAATTGGCCAATCACCGGAAAGCACTACTGAAAAATCTTTTGCGCCAAGATGACGAGACTGCTGATGCAATTGAGAGCCAATTAGAAAGACTGCCTTGTCCGGCTCGTCACTTAAGTACGTCAAGGCGTCTTGTCTGTCACTATTCGACGCCGAAACAAAACCTGGCGGCAGGTCAAGCTTCACGAGCACTGAAGAAAACGCGCTCTGACCCTTGATAGATCGGGGCAACAAATCCGACAGCATCAAAAGCCCTTGCTCGCGATTCAGCCAGGAAACATGCGACCCCTGGGCTGGCGGCATTGGCTCACTCAAATTTACCTCATAACTAATCTGATTGAGTCTTTCGGAAGTTTGAAATTCGCCCGGCGCCAGTTTCCTCACGCTAATGACTTGGCCGCCGCTGGCGCGAGCCTCTACATTCTCAATGCGCTCCGCGAGTCCAAGCACACCGCCGTAGGCATTCGGAAACGAGATAACGTCCGTAGGTTTGGGAAACTCTGCATTAATTCGGATTCTGGCCAGCGCGGTTGAGCCCACCACAATGCGCACGTTCAATGTCTGTGCCTGAATGCCCTGGCACGCAGCGAAAACGGCAAGCGCAATGACAAACGCAATCCGACGCTCACAACCTGGGGCAAGTCGCCACAAGCGTGTCACGCGCGAAAACAAGCCGGGTCTATAGCAAGAACATTTATGGACCAGCAGGCGGGAAATCGGTTTGACAGTGATTGCGGCCATCCCTATATTAAGGTCAGGACTCTAACACAACGTTCAAAAACGTGACTAGAAAGCTCCAATACAAAATGAATTCGTTGCGTGCAGCGTTGCCGCGCGCGCTGTCGATTGTATTGCTAGCTTTTATTGTCTGCGGCACAACGGTCGAAGCAGCGCACAATCATGGCAATCTTCTAGAGTCCAACAAAGTCACCAGCGCTGCACACTTCTCAGATCCGGCAATCGAAAGCAAACTCGGCACCAGCTCACCGGGTTGTAGCGACTGTCTGATTTGCCAACTTCATCAGCACTTCTCCGCCACAGTAATAGCAGTTCCGCCAAGCATCGGCCCATCGTCAGTTGGGTCTCAATTCTTCAACTTAACTACGGTTCCGGTGCACTCGCAAACAAGTAGACCGCGAGCCGGCAGAGCCCCGCCACAAACCTCCTTGTAAATCGCCGTCCTCCGCGTGGTGTCTTCAGCCATGCGTGAGCCTGTAGCGAAACCGCGCCAGCTCCCAGTCTCAAGTTGTGAGACTGAATATCTGGAAGCGGCTCGCAAACATTAGGCGCATTATCAGGAGATTCGCTAGCAATGGTTCTCAAAACTTCTTTCGGATTTTCACTGTCATTCTTATTTTCCCTATTACTCTTCCAGCCGATCTTCGCGCAACCACGCTCAGTCACAATCGGGCAGGATCGCACTTCATCAGCCACCGATCTGAACCAAACTATTCCCGAAAAATCGCCTGAGCCCTTGAAGGGAATCACTCCCGACATTGCTGCGCTGCCCCACGCTCCGCAGCAAACGCTGGTGCCTTCTGCGAAGCGGTCCATTACGATTTCGGAAGCAGTGTCGATTTTCTTGCAGCAGAATCTTCAGTTAGTAGCAGCTCGCTACGACATCGACACGGTTGACGCGGAAAAACTGACAGCGCGGCTCCGTCCCAACCCTCAAATCAGCGTGGGCTTCTCGGATATCCCTCTGAATTTCAGAGACAATTTTGTCAAACCACAGACGTTCTCCTACGGCATCTCTCAAACCCTTGAGCTGGGCGGAAAGCGCGACAAACGAATCAATGAAGCTAACGCAAATTCTGAACTGGCCCGGGCCGAATTTCAAATAGTCGTGTGGCAACTGACCAATGATGTGAAGAAGAAATTCTACGCCGTGCTCCTGGCTGATTCGCTACTCAGGCTGGCGCAGGAGAACCAGAAGACATTCGCGGAAATCATCAAGCACACGACCGAAGTTTTCCAACTCGGTGAGATCTCGGGTCTGGATCTACAGCGGCTCGAAATTGAAAAATTCAAGTTTGATACGGATGTGGCCAACTCGGAGAGGGACTACGAGCTCGCCTTGCGCGATTTGCGGGTAACGCTGGGCGGAGATTATCGAGTTACGGATGTAGAGGTCGCTGGGACGATCGACTATTACCAGCCTTACGACTTCTCGCTTGCCGACCTGCGCGAAAAAGCCCTGGCTGCTCGACCCGATTTGAAAGCCGCGCAACTCAGCGAGCGCGCTGCTGACGCTTCCATCCGCTTGCAAGACGCGCGGCGCATTCCTGATCTAACTGTGGGAGCAGGTATCGACCAGGTTCCGGCGAGCGGCAATACCTACAACTTTGGCGTCGGCATTCCCCTGCCGTTACACGATCGCAACCAGGGTGAGCGAGCCAAGGCCCTCATTCAAAAAATGAAAGCGCAAAATGACCAGCAGCTTATTACGAATCAAGTGCTGAGCGATGTCGACAAGGCGCTGGTTGCGTTTGAGATTCAGAAGCGGCGAGTTGAGCTTTACCGCACCGGCGTGCTTACGAAGGTCGACGACATTCAGAGACTGACCGAGTTTTCTTTGAAGGCCGGCGAAAGCTCAACGCTCGAGTTGCTGGATGCGATCCGCACGCGGCGTGAAACGCTGGCGGGCTTTTACCAGACGCTTTTCGATTACCAGGTGTCGCTGCTTGACCTTGAACTCGCGACTGCAACGCCGCTGCAAAAGTAAGCGCCCCAAGAGAGGATGCCGAAAGGATGCCCCGTATGTTCAACCGAAAAAGAGTTCATGCCCTTTTGCTTTCGCCGCTTCTCATGGTGATGGTGTCTCAAGGATGTAATAGGACCACTAATGCGCCCGCGAATTCTGCGAGCCCATCACCCGGCGCGGCGACCTCGGATTCAGCGCAAAGCCATGCAATAGAGATGGAAATCGTGACACCTCAGTCCATCGCCGGAACGATAGTGGCCACCGGAAAGATCCTCGTTCCGGAAGATCGCATGGCAAACATTGGTCCCGTGCATGAAGGCAGGCTCGTGCGTCTTTACGCAGGTCAGGGCAGCATTGTGAAAAAAGGGCAGAAGCTGGCCGACCTCGAATCAGCAGACATCGATCAAGCCGAGGCGGACTATCTCAAGGCGCTCGCGGATTTTGAAAATGCCCGTCGCACGTCGTTGGCTGATGTTAAGTTTGCCCAGGCAACTTATGACCGGACCAAAGCGCTTTATGAAAAGAGCATAACTGCGGGGAAAAATGTCGAGGCTGCCGAGCATGACCTTGAGATGGCGAAAGCTTCGGCGGCAAGTGTTGTGGCGCAGACGAAAGCGGCGCTCACATCGGCCCGCCGCCATTTGCTCATACTCGGTCTGAAAGATTCGGATATAGATGCGCTGGCAAGCAAGTCGAGCCTGGCCGCTGTCTTTTCTCTCACATCTCCCATCTCCGGGATCGTAATCGAGCGCAACGGCACCATTGGCGCCACCGTAGCTTCGGATGCGAACGTCTTCAAGATAATCGATGTCTCGCGTGTCTGGATCGACGCGAACGTTTTTGAAAAAGATCTCGAGCGAGTAAGGCGTGGTCAGGAGGTCAAGGTTTCGGTCCCGGCTTTTCCGGGAACGACCTTCTCAGGCAGGGTCATTCTGGTTTCGAGCGTAGTGGATCCGGAGACGCGAAGCGTGAGAGTCCGCACAGAGGTGCCAAACCTGGACGGCAGGCTCAAACCAGACATGTTTGCCAATGTGCAGATCATCACCGACCTGCATCGCACCGCCATTTCGATTCCACAATCGGCTGTGCTCGACGACGGCGGAAAATCAGTCGTCTTCGTCTCAGAGGGCAGCGGCTATGTGAAGCGAGGGGTGAACCTAGGAATACAAGGCAATGGTCGGGTTGAAATTATCGAAGGGCTTCAGGCCGGCGACAAGGTAGTGGTTAAGGGCAACTATCTGTTGCTGCAACAGAGTAAGCCACAGCAATAGATGCAACAGCGCATTCGGCCCAATTATGACTGACAATCTTATTGCCTTCTTTTATCGCGAGCGATTGCTTGTTGCCGTCGTCTCGATGCTCATTATGGCGGGCGGCATCCTGGCGCTTTCCAGACTGAACGTCGATGCGTTTCCTGACGTCACACCCGTGCAGGTTGAAATTGACACCGAGGGTCAGGGACTGGCACCACAGGAAGTTGAGCAACTCATAACCTTTCCCATCGAGAACGTGATGAACGGGATTCCGGGAGTGGTGCGGGTGCAGTCGATTTCAAAATTCGGCCTGTCGGTAGTGACGGTTTATTTTCGCGACGACGTCGACGTCTACTTCGCGCGCCAGCAGGTCTTCGAGCGGCTCTCACTCGCGAAGGACAGCATCCCGGCGGGGTTCGAACCTCAGATGGGACCAATCACGACCGGAACCGGCCAAGTCTATCTTTACGAAATCGTCGGTCGTGGCAAGAGCACTCAGGAACTGCGCACCATCCAGGACTGGATAGTCAAACTGCAACTGCGCACGGTGCCCGGTGTCGCCGACGTGCTTAGCTTCGGCGGAGACGTCAAGCAGTATCACGTCATAGTCGATCAGCAGGCCCTCGTCAATTACAAGATCCCGCTCAAATCTCTCTTCGAAGCAATTCAGAACAACAATCAAAACACCGGCGCAAACTTTATCGAGCATGGCGATGAACAGTACGTCGTCCGTGGATTGGGACTCGTAAAGGACATCGAGGACATCAAGAACATTGTGCTTGATTCGCGCGGCGGTTCGTCGATCCGCGTCAGCGACGTGGCGCAGGTTGAAGTGGGTAACGAGCTCCGCCAGGGCGCCGTCACCAAAGATGGCAACGGCGAAGTTGTGACCGGCATAGTCCTCAAACGAATCAACGAAAATACCAAGGAAGTGATTGAGCGAATAAAAGAAAAAGTAGTCGAGATTAATAAGGCGCTCCCCGAAGGCGTGAGCATCGTCGACTATTACGATCAATCGGAGCTTGTCGATAACAGCATACACACGGTCGTCAAGTCCCTCATCGAAGGTGAGGTGTTGGTGCTGTTGATTCTTTTGCTGCTGCTCGGGGACTTTCGCGGGTCGCTTATCACCTCTGCCGCAATACCTTTTTGTATGCTGGTCGCTTTCATACTTATGTGGTATTCGGGGCTTTCGGCCAATCTCACTTCGCTTGGCGGGCTCGCCATAAGCATTGGAATGATGGTTGATGCGACAGTCGTGATGGTCGAAAACATTTATCGCCATCTCGAAGAACACCGCGAGCATTCCATGCGCGAGGCCATACTCGTTGCCGCCCAGGAAATCGGGCGACCGATGTTTTTCGCGATCCTGATAGTCATCGCCGTCTTTCTGCCTGTCTTCACTCTGCAGGGCGTCGAAGGCAAGTTGTTCAAGCCACTCGCATACGCGGTCACCTTCTCGATGATTGGCTCCATGTTGATGGCGCTTTGCATCGCCCCGATGCTGTGCGCGTTGTGGTTGCGGCTGAAGCAAGGCAAGGTTCGCACCAATCCGATCATTGGGTTCTTCAAAGGAATTTACGTTCCGGTGCTCAAATGGGCCATCGCTCACCGGTATCTCACGCTGATCCTGGCTGCTGTATTGCTCATGTGGAGCGTTGCCGACGTATTCATACTTGGCAGTGAGTTTCTGCCTACGATCGATGAAGGCAATATGCTGGTGCGTGCCACCATGCCTGCCAGCATCTCGCTGCCGCGGGCAATCGAAGTTTCGTCCCAAATCGAAAAATCATTGCGCGAGTTTCCTGAAGTCGAGACCGTCGTCGCCAAGATCGGCCGCCCTGAACTTGGCGGCGATCCTGAGAGCGTCAGCAACGACGAGCTGTACGTGCGCTTGAAACCCAAGGAGCAGTGGACGACCGCGAAGACGAAGGATGAATTGGTTGACGCCATGCGGCAGCGTGTGCAGGGGTTCCCAGGCGTTGAGTTCAACTTTTCACAGGTTATTCAAACTCGCAACGACGAACTCTTATCGGGCATCAATGCGCAGATCGCCGTTAAGGTTTTCGGCGAAGACCAGGACACGCTCGCCAGGGTGGCCGAAGGGATTCGCGACGCAATGTCTCACGTTCGCGGAGCGAAAGACCTGGCGGTGGAGCAGGTCGCGGGCGAAGAACATCTGGAGATTTCGATCGATCGCGATAAGCTGGCTCGTTACGGACTCAACATCGCCGACGTGCTCGAAGTCGCCAAGATTGCCATAGGCGGAGACGAGGCCACCAACGTGCTCGAAGGCCAACGCCACTTTGCGATATTCGTGCGCCTGAAAGAGGACTACCGGAACCAGGTAGAAAAGCTCAACGACATTTTGATCGCCGCGCCGGTTGGCGGACCGGTGCCGCTGGGACAGTTGGCGACGTTTCGACTTTCGAGCGGCGACGCGGTCGTAAGCCGCGAGAACGCTCTGCGCCGCGTGGTAGTGAAGTGCAATGTCACCGGGCGCGACATCGGCGGCTTCGTTCACGACGCGCAGGCGGCTGTGGCGGCGCAGGTCAAGACGCCGCCCGGATATTTCATTACCTGGGGCGGCCAATTCGAAAACGCGCAACAGGCTACGCGCAGGCTGCTTATTGCCATACCGATTTCGTTGCTGCTGGTGTTCGTTTTGATCTATGCCTGCTTCAGCTCGCTGCGCAACACGCTGACGATCATCTTCAATATCCCCATCGCGCTTGTTGGCAGCACAACGTTCCTGCTGATCTCGGGGTTCCCGCTTAGCGTTCCGGCGCTGGTTGGTTTCATTGCGGTCTTTGGCATCGCGGTGCAAAACGGAATGGTGATGGTGTCTTACATCAACAAGCTTCGCGCTAAGGGCGTGGAGCTGCACGACGCCGTGATCACCGGCGCCAGCGTTCGCTTGCGAGCCGAGTTGTTGAGCGCGCTGATAGGCAGCATAAGCCTCATACCATTTATTATCTCGTCCGGCACCGGCGCCGAGATCGAGAAGCCGCTGGCGATCGTGGTAGTTGGTGGACTGGTGACGCGCCCAATCAAGATCGTGATGTTACCAATGGTCTACGAATGGGTTGAGCGTCGCGCCGCCAGTCGTGCGCGCGAAGGGCCGAGGCCACTCTCGATTAATGGAGACCATGCCAAACCGGGGGCTGTGTCGACATTGTGACCGGGCAGCAATCCGGTCTGATGGAAAATCGTTTCCAGACGGTTGGCGCAGTCGCCGCGATGAAACATAGCCTATAAAAAAGTGACCAGAGAACGAGATTCAAAGTTAGCTAAGTCGCACAGTGCGTTTGCTCGCGTACTCTCGTTGCTGCTGCTCGGTTTCATCGTTTACGGAACGACGGTTGAAGCCGCACACACGCATGGAAACCTCGCGGGGGCGAAGAAGGCCGTCGCCAGTTCCTCTTTTTCGGATCCGGCAAAGGAGACGAAAACAAATGGCCCTCTGTCAGGCTGCGGCGATTGTCTGATTTGCCAACTTCATCAGCACTTCTCGGCGACAGTTATTTCAGTTCCGCCGAGCATGGGTCCCTCGACTCATAGTTTACGCATCTTCAACTTAACTACCGTTTCGGTTCACTCGCAAACGGCCACTTCGCAGCGCGGACGCGCTCCTCCGTTTACCCTCTAATTTCAACACAGCAAAGTTCGCTAGTTGTCGCCGGCTACGTGGGTGACAAGCGATCCATTGGTTGCATGAATTCCAGGCAGCCACAGCTTTAACGCCAGAAAAGTTAGAGAGGAAAATGAAATGACTCAAGAGAGCGTTCTTTATAAATTACGATTAGTCTGTCTGCTGGCACTAATCTCCATTCTTAGCTCTGCGGCATTGGCCCAGGCACTTAGCGCGGGAACTGTTGCGGGAACGGTGCTTGATCCGAACAACGCCGCAGTGCCAAACGCCAGCGTCACAATTGCAAACTCAGTCACGGGCTATACGCGCACTGTGACGAGCAATGCAGACGGAGCATTTCGCTTCGACAATGTGCCACCCAATAATTATCAACTAACTACTTCCGCGAGCGGCTTTGAAACTGCCACACAAAATCTGAGTGTGCGAACCTCGGTGCCCATTAGTCTCAAGATTCCGCTGAGCATCGGCGGAGCGAGCGAAACAGTCACGGTCACAAGTGCTGCAGCTGACGTTCTTGAAAATACTCCATCAACACATACGGACGTTGACCAGACATTGATTGAGCGTTTGCCGGTAAGATCACCGGGCTCGGGCTTGAGCGACGTAGTTACTATGGCCGCTCCAGGCGTGGTGGCCGATTCGAACGGATTTTTCCATCCGCTTGGAGATCATGCCCAGACATCATATTCGATTGACAACCAGCCAATTTCGGACCAGCAGAGTAAAGCGTTTTCTACGCAACTACCGCCCAGCGCCATCCAATCCATGGAAGTCATCACCGGCGCCACCCCGGCCGAATATGGAGACAAGACGAGTCTAGTCGTGAACGCCATTACTAAGTCCGGGCTGGGGCAAAGGAAGCCGACTGGCAGTTTCAACACAACTTACGGTTCCTTTGGAACTATTAGCCAGGGCGCCTCGCTCGCGTATGGGAAGTCAAAGATTGGAAACTTTGTAACGCTAAATTTTGAGCGTTCGGGTCGTTTCCTCGATACGCCGGAATTTAACGTGCTGCATGATCGCGGCACTGCGGGCACAATCTTTGACCGCATCGACTACACGCCTAACTCTAAAGATTCATTCCACTTGAATCTGTTTGTAGCACGCAATCGCTTTCAGACGCCGAACCAGTTTGATCAGCAAGCTATTGGGCAGGACCAGGGTCAGCTTGTTCATAGCCTGAACATCGCGCCTGGCTACGTTCATATTTTCAGCGCCACCACGGTACTGTCGATCAATCCGTATTATCGACTCGACAATGTGAAGTACCTGGGCAGCCCTAATCCCTTTTCAGATCAAACCATCACTTTCAGCGAGTCGCGAAGACTAAACAATGCCGGCGTGAAAGCTGATCTGTCTTATGTAAAGGGAAGGAACAACGCGAAGTTTGGGGTGCAGTTCTCGCACACCTTTTTAAACGAGGGATTCCAATTCGGCATCACCGATCCGGACTTCAATGATCCGGCCAGCCCGGATTTCGTACCGGGGCTTTTGCCGTTCGATCTGACTCGTGGTGGCAGGCCCTTCCTTTTCCATGGGCACACAGACATCAAGCAGGAAGCTTTGTACGCTCAGGATAACGTTACGCTCGGCAACGCTACGCTTTCGCTGGGCCTGCGTTTCGATAGGTATAACGGCCTCACGCATGACCAAATGTTGCAACCGCGCCTGGGCCTCTCATATCACGTGAAAGGGACGAACACGGTCCTGCGAGGATCTTATACGCGCAACTTTGAAACGCCTTACAACGAGAATTTAATTCTATCGAGCGCGACCGGAGCTGGTGGTCTCGCGAATGGAATACTCGGCGACACAAGCGACCAACCGCTTCGGCCGGGTCGACGTACTCAATTCAACGTCGGCTTTCAACAGGCGCTGGGCAGGTACTTGATGATTGACGGCGATTATTTTAACAAGCGCACAAACAACGCCTACGATTTCAACGTGCTCTTCAACACGTCGGTTACCTTTCCGATCTCGTGGCAGAAATCGAAGCTCGATGGCGTTTCCCTACGCATCAACATGACAAATTACAAAGGTTTGTCTGCATTCATGGTGGCCGGGCACACACGTGCGCGATTCTTTCCGCCGGAGTCAGGCGGGCTGTTTTTCAATTCCGATTTGCCATCCGGCGTTTTCCGCATCGACCACGATCAGAATCTGGAGCAAACTACGCAGGTCCAATATCAGTTCCAACAGTGGAAGCGCCTGGCTCCATATCTGGCATTCACCTGGCGCTATGACAGCGGAGTCGTGGCGGGTTCGGTCCCAGACTTTGCTTCCGCGTTGGGTCTGACACCGGATCAGCAAGCGCAGATCGGACTTTTCTGCGATGGCGTGTTCGCCACACCAACCCAGCCGATCACGAGCTGCGCTTCCTCGAACCGTGGCGCCTTACGTGTGCGCATTCCGGCGGATGGCACTGAAAACGATGACAGCAATCCGCCTCGAATAACGCCGCGTCACTTGTTCGACTTTAGCGCCGGAACCGACAACCTCTTTCGCACGGATCGCGCAAAGGTTACGCTGCGATTCACGGTTCTAAACTTGACGAATAAAGTGGCACTCTATAATTTTCAGTCCACTTTTAGCGGCACACACTTTGTGTCGCCGCGTAGCTACCAGGGACAAGTCGGAGTTACATTCTAAGCAGAGTGTAAATAATCGGGGTGGTCTGGGCGTTCGATTCAGAGGGTCTTGAGAAGAGTGGACCGAACGCCTTTCCACTAACTGATGGACGTTGCTACAGCTCCATCGCGCCGACTTAGTCCAGACTTGATTAACGGACGAGATGTTTAATAAGTGGTTTCTTGCAATCGCCAGCGTCACCTTCGTTAGCCTTCTATCGCTCATCGGCATTGCCTTCATATCGGTGAACGAAGAAAAGCTTCGCCGGATAATCTTTGTGATGGTCAGCCTAGCTGTCGGCGCTTTATTTGGTGACGCTTTCATACATCTCTTGCCGGAGTCGTTCGAGCATAGCCAATCAACGATAAAGGCGTCCCTCTACGTATTGGCCGGCATGCTCAGCTTTTTTGTTTTAGAGAAGTTTCTCTTATGGAAACACCAACACGTCCTTGATTCCGATAATCATATCCATCCAGTTGGTTACATGAATCTTGCCGCCGACGCGATACACAATCTCATCGATGGCATGATTATCGGCGTTGCTTATCTGGTCAGCGTGCCGGTCGGAGTTGCGACCACAGTCGCCGTTGTATGTCACGAGATTCCTCACGAGTTAGGCAACTTCTTTGTATTGCTGCACGCAGGGTTTCAAGCTCGCCGGGCATTACTTTTCAATTTTCTTTCCGCCATTTTTGCGATCATCGGTTCGGTAATTTCGTTGCTACTAGGCTCGCACATCGAAAATTTTTCGGCGGTGCTTGTTCCGCTTGCCGCAGGCGGTTTCATCTATATTGCTGGTTCCGACCTGGTTCCCGAACTCCACAAAGAGGCAAATCCCGTCAAATCTGCGGTGCAACTTGTGGCGATTGGTGCAGGCGTGGGCATCATGCTTTTATTAACGAAAATGAAGTGAGGCGCCGACGCCTTGGCGTACTGCGGTCTCATCCAGCCTACTGGTGGTATGGTCCGTTGACAGGTACGGCAAGGCGGTTTTAGAATTCGCTTGGTTTCAATGTTTTTTGCTCGCCCTTAACCAACTGAGGAATCGCTATGAGCCTGGTTAAGATCATCGTCATTACAATAATCGTAATTCTGAGCATTCTGCTTTTCGGCCGCTTCTTTGTTTAGCCGAACTGCTGCATGTCCCTACCCTCTGAAACGTCATCCTCAAAACTGACGAATACGAACGCAGTTTATTTACTGCCAGCGCGGCAGTGTACGTTGCTGTTGGGTTTCATTCTGGCAATCGCTTGTCTTCCAAACACAACATCAAAAGCGCAGGAACCAGATGCGGCCGATGAAATCCTGCGGATTGATACCCATCTGGTGGTCTTCCCGATTCGGGTCCGTGACAAACGGGGGCAGGCCGTCGCCGGATTAACTCAAAACGACTTGACCTTGAAAGATGAGGATAACGCGACCTCAGGTTTGTATTTGTACCGCGGAGCCGATCGTGTGTCGCTGGTCTTTGCGCTGGATCAGTCTGGTAGCCTGCGCGAGATCATGAACCAGCAGCGCGATGCCGCACTCGCATTGTTTGGAGAGTTCGGTGAAAAGTCACAAGTTGCCGTGATGCGGTTTGCTGAAAAGTCGCACCTGGCGATCCCCTTTGGTCGCGATCTCGATGCGACTCGCGGTGCATTTTTTCTCCCAACCGCAATCAATCAACACACAGCCATCTTCGATGCAGCTGCTGCCTCAACGAAACTGTTCGAAACGTTGCCGCACATCCGTTCCGAACGTCGGCTGGTGATTTTGATTAGCGATGGACTGGACACAGCGAGCGTAGTGAAGCCTGCCGCAGTCATCGAAGCCGCGCTTAAAAATCAGGTGACTTTTTATGTGATCCACTTGCCTTTATTTACCCCAAGCGATGGACGGCTGAAAGTACGGACGCCCGCCAAAGGCTTTCGCGAGGTCGCTGAAAAAACCGGCGGTAAATATTTTCTCGTTGGCAACACTGCTTCCCCGCTCGCGTCCCAGGCGAATCTCGATTTGTCTCCGGTGTTCAAGGCAATCGAAGAAGACTTGAAGAGCCAGTATCTGCTGGGCTTTTACACCAAAGAAACATCTAACGACGGCCGCATGCATCGCCTGGTGATCGGTTTGCCGGCTGGTGTCGAGTATCAAGTTGGCGGTTTCGGTTATTCGCAAAAACATGAGTTCTTCAGCGCGCCAGCCCCAACAAAGAAACCGTAGTGGCATAGACTTCAGTCTGTGCTGCGCTGGCGGACACAGACTAAAGTCTATCCCACTTTGCGAACACTTGCTTCCACCGGCACGATTCTGTAAACAATAAGTCTTTCAAATCCAAAACAGTTTCCCTTATCTAATGACCGAAGAAGACAAAATCGGGTTGCGCAAGATTCGCCGCGCGCTCATCAGCGTGTCCGACAAAACCGGCATCGTTGACTTCGCGCGGGTCCTTAAAGATTTTGATGTTGAGATCATCAGCACCGGCGGCACTGCGAAAGCGTTGCGCGATGCAGGCATCGAAGTGCGTGACGTTTCCGACGTGACCGGCTTTCCCGAAATGATGGACGGGCGCATCAAGACGCTGCATCCGAAGATTCATGGCGCGTTGTTGGGAATTCGCGATAATGCGGATCATGTGAGAGCAATGCGCGATCACGGGATTGAACCAATCGACATGGTTGTTGTTAATCTTTATCCGTTTGCAGAAACCATCAAACGCGAAGACGTCACGCTGGCTGAGGCTATCGAACAAATCGATATCGGTGGACCAGCAATGATTCGTTCGGCTGCAAAGAATTTTAACTTCGTTGCCGTCGTGGTTTCGCCTACTGATTACAGTCGGCTTATCGACGAAATGCAGCGCCATGAAGGCGCTTTGAGCCTTGATGGGCGGGAAGAACTGGCTGCTTCTGCTTTCCTGCACACGTCCGCTTACGACAGCGCAATCTTTGAGTTTTTCAACGCCCGTCAATCGCAGATGTATGTACGCGAAAGATATGCTGCGGCGAAAGGCAGGAAGCTTGATACAGGGACTGAACCAGGTGTGTTACCCGAAGTCATTAGTCAGTGGTTCACTAAAATCACGGACCTCCGTTACGGAGAGAATCCGCATCAAGCTGCTGCCTTGTACACACTCGAAGAGGGTGGCGTCACGTCCGCCGATCTCCTCTCCGGCAAAGAAATGTCATTCAACAACTACGTTGACGCAGACGCGGCCTGGCAACTCGTTTCCGATTTTGATGAGCTGACGTGCGCGATCATCAAACATACGAATCCGGCGGGAGTTGCAACCAGTGAAACGGTTGAAGAGGCTTATCGCCGCGCGCTGGCAACCGATCCCACCTCAGCATTCGGCAGCATCATTGCCTTCAATCGCAACGTCGACGAAGCAGCAGCGCGCGCAGTCATTGAGATCTTCAGCGAAGTAATCATCGCGCCTGACTATGAACCTGCCGCCCTTGAAGTCTTGAAAACAAAAAAGAACCTGCGCGTTTTGAGCGTGCGCAAACACGAAAACCGCTTAGGTCTGGAGTACAAACAAATTTCCGGCGGCATGCTGATCCAAACACCCGACACGCATAAGCTGAAGCGAGAAGACCTGAAGGTTGTAACCAGCCGAGAACCCACCGAGGACGAAATTAGGGATCTTCTCTTCGCCTGGACAGTTTGTAAACATACAAAATCGAATGCGATTGTTTACGCGCGTGATGAGCAGACGGTTGGCGTGGGCGCCGGACAAATGTCGCGAGTTGATTCAGTGAAGCTTGGCGCCATGCGCGCGCAATTGCCTGTGAAGGGTTCTGTACTCGCCTCGGATGCCTTCTTCCCTTTTCGTGACGGCATCGACGAAGCGGCGAAGCATGGCATCACGTCGGTCATCCAACCCGGCGGCTCAATGCGCGACACGGAGGTTATAGCTGCCTGCGATGAAAATCATATCGCGATGGTTTTTACCGGAGTCCGCCATTTCAAGCACTAATTTGGTACGGGTCGCCTCGCTTGCTCTTTAACCGGACTTTATTGATACTTCGGAACCTATGCTCAAGGACAAAACAGGAATTATTTTCGGTGTTGCCAACAAACGTTCAATCGCCTGGGCGACGGCGCAGGCGCTCCATGAAGCCGGCGCGCGCCTGGCTTTCACCTATCAAGGCGATAGGCTAAAGGAAAACGTTGAAGGCCTGACTAATGAAGCTATGCCGGGCTCGCTTCTGTTGCCGTGTGACGTAACGAAGCAGGACGAAGTTGACGCAACCTTCAAACGAGTCGGGGAAGAGTTTGGCCGTCTTGATTTCCTGATCCACAGCATCGCCTACGCGCCTCGTGAAGCTCTCGGCGGGGAATATCTCGATACCAGTCGCGACGCTTTTGTGACTGCGCTGGAGATTAGTGCTTACTCGCTGGTCCAACTCTCGCGCGCAGCAGCGCCGTTGATGACCGAAGGCGGCAGCATCGTTTGCATGAGTTATTACGGAGCGGAGAAAGTTATCGCCGGCTATAACGTCATGGGCGTTGCGAAAGCGGCGCTGGAAGCCAGCACGCGTTATCTAGCCAACGATCTCGGCCCGCGCAACATTCGCGTCAACGCTATCAGCGCTGGTCCAATTCAAACGCTGTCAGCGCGTGGCGTCTCTGATTTTTCGACTATGCTGAAGCACCATGCCGAGCGCGCGGCGCTCCGACGAAATGTTGAAGCGCGCGAAGTCGGCGGCACCGCTGTTTTTCTTTGCAGTTCGATGTCCTCCGCAATCACCGGCGAGGTCATCCACGTGGATTGCGGCTACAGTATCATGGGGATGTGAAACGGAATTAGCCGCGGATGAACGCGGATTTACGCGGATATGCAAAGCAGCAGAACAGGGCAAAACCGTTGCGATCGAAGCGGTTGACAGATTTTCTGATTCGCGTGAATCCGCGTTAATCCGCGGCAAGAAAATCGTCGACTGAGACTTGCCGGTTTAAGGAATAGAGATGAGCGACAAACCAGAACCAGACGAGCACAAACCAGGCACAACGCAGGACGAACAACTGCTCGAGAGTCCGCGGCTCGACGAGTTTACCCACACGGATACCTGGCGCGTGTTTCGTATCATGGGCGAATTCGTTACCGGATTCGACGAGCTGGCCACGCTGACCCGCGGCGTATCAATTTTTGGGTCCGCCCGCACCAAGGCCGACGATCCTGATTACGGCGCGGCGCAAGAGACGGCGGCGCTGCTCGCACGCGCTGGGTTTGCAGTTATTACCGGCGGTGGTCCAGGCATCATGGAAGCGGCGAATCGCGGGGCCTTTGAAGCGGGCGGTTTGTCGATTGGCTGCAACATCGAGCTGCCGTTTGAACAAAGCTCAAATCCATATCTAACGCGCGGACTGAAGTTCAAATACTTCTTCGTTCGCAAGATGATGTTCGTGAAGTACAGCCTGGGCTTCATTATTTTTCCCGGCGGCTTTGGGACGCTGGACGAACTATTCGAGGCGCTCACGTTGATCCAGACACAGAAGATTCGCAACTTTCCGGTGGTACTTTTCGGAACCAAGTATTGGGAAGGACTGCTGGACTGGGTGCGCGACTTTGGTTTGAAAGAAGGAAAGTTGACCGAAGAAGATCTAAAGCGGCTGCATCTCACCGATTCGCCTGCTGAGGTTGTCAAAATCATTGTCGACAGCCAGAGTTCGTTTCTTGACCCTGCAAATAGCGTCGCAGACGAATATCAATATCGCGACCAGTAAAGCGCAATCCTCAATCTGTCGTCACACTCGCGTTGAGCCATTGCAGATACGGCTCTGACAGGGTCGTTAACGGAACCGCGACAATCTCGGGTGTCTCGTAACTATGAAGCGCGCGCACTTCCCTTTCCAGTTCGGCGAATTTTGAGTTGACAGTCTTAGCGATCAGCAAAATTTCATCTTGCCTCTCGATCTTGCCTTGCCAGCGATAAACGGATTCCATCGCCGGCAGAATCTGCACGCAGGCGGCGAGTCGCCGCTCAACCAGCTTGTCCGCTAAGCGCGCTGCTTCTTCTTTGTTAGGAGTTGTGATGAAAACGGCGATGGGTTGGTCAGGTGCGGCGCTCATGGAGACTCAACCAGTTCAGAGTACAAACTTTAGTTTGCTCTAGCTACGGCAAGAGCAGCCTGAAGGCTGTACTCTAAACTTCGTTCTTCGTTCAGAGTATAAACTTTAGTTTGCTCCAGCTTCGGCAAGAGCGGCCTGGACGCTACCACCCCCGGCGGGCTGCCCGCGCGGGGCCCCGGGGCTGCACTCTAAACTTCATTCTTCGTCCTCGTCGATCTCGCCACCGGTTAGTGGTGTTGTGTCTTCGCCAAAGAAGGCAGAGTACAAGTCTTTCGCACGATCGAAGTCACGTTCATCCACAAGAATCACTGAGCCAGGCGAGGTGCTCGAAAGTAGTGGCGAGAAAGCATCGGCGCCGCCCGATTGCACCACCGAGCGAATGCCGTTCTTTGTGAAGATGTCGTTCACCATCTCAGCTTCCACCGGCGAGCCGAGGTTGTGTAAAGGCACCCACTTCGCCTCGCTGCTGTCGTGAGCTGTATTGGTGGACGTCAAGCGTGCAACCAGCTCCGAATTGTCATCGGGACAACGCGCGATGCCTGGCTCGTATTCAGATTCGCAAACAGGACAGAACATATAACCCTCGCGATAGTGACAAGTAACGAGTGACAAGTGACAAGTGACAAGTGACAAGAAAGAGAATAATGCTTTTACTCGTGACTTGTCACTTGTCACTTGTCACTCGTTACTTGTCACTGCCCTTTCAAAAGGTATCTCATCAAAATGCGTCATCCGCTTGAAAGCGCTAAAGCGGTCGTTGATTTCCGCCTGCGTCAAACGCCGCACTCGCGCGGTGCCGAATTCTTCGACATTGAAAGAAGCCATCACCGATCCAAAGATTGTCGCGCGGCGCATGGCGGCTTCGTCGAGCTCTTGCTGGCTCGACAGGTAACCCATAAAACCGCCGGCAAAAGTGTCGCCGGCGCCGGTCGGATCAAAAACAGACTCGAGCGGATAGGCCGGAATTGCGAAATAACTGTCGCGCGTAAAAAGTGCCGCGCCGTATTCGCCACGCTTAACAATCAAAGCCTTTGGCCCCCACGAGAGAATTGTGCGCGCCGCCTTGATAAGATTCGGTATTTCAGTTAGCTGGCGCGCTTCAGCATCGTTGATGATAACGACGTCGACGCCCTTGATGGTGCGCAACAGCGATTCGCGCGTGTTCTCAATCCAAAGATTCATCGTATCCAACGCCACCAGTTCCGCATTTGGGACTTGCTCACGAACCTCACGCTGCAAGTCTGGCTGAATGTTTCCCAGAAAAACCAGCCGCGCTTGTTTTGAACGCTCGGACAGTTTTGGTTTGAAGTCAGCAAAAACGTTCAATTGGGTATCGAGTGTGTGCGCAACATTCAAGTCGTAATCGTAGCGTCCAAACCAGCGAAACGTTTTACCATCCGGAATTTTTTCCAGGTCGGTGGTGTCGATTCCGTGTGTGGCAAAGACGATGGCGTCGTCGTCGCCAAAATCGCCCCCCACTACACCGACGATGCTGACGTCGGTGAAGTAGCTGGCAGAAATTGAGAAGTGCGATGCAGAGCCGCCCAGCATCTTTTCACACTTTCCGAACGGAGTTTCAACGGCGTCGAATGCGACTGAACCAACTACTAGTAGTGACATAGTTTTGTTTTTATGTTTGTGTGTTGGGAAGCTTGAAAGCAAAAAGACGATTTATCATTTGCCATTTCTCATTTGCCATTTCTCACTTTGATGACCAGAACTTGTCATTGGAGGCGAGAGAGTTATTGGACATGTCTGCAATGGCAAATGAGAAATGATAAATGGCAAATGGTAAATCTGCTTTGATGTGTGCTTGTTAATTAGCTTATTAAGGCGTCGCCTTGGGTATCGCACCCCCAAGCGCCTTCAGGTCGTCTTCAGCCTGTTTGGCAAAAGGACTGTTGGGATGCTCAGCCGCGAGTCGCGAAAGATAAACGCGAGCGTCCTGGCGCAATTGTTCGGGTGTTTTCTCCTTCGTTTTTTGCTTGCCGCGATTGTCGGCCAGGCGCAGGCTGCTTTCGCCGGCAATGAAAAGCACCTCGTCCATCTTCGCGAAATTCGGATTGCCCGCGTCGATTTCTTCGCAACGCTTGATCGCCGCCACATAGGCTTTCTTTAACTTGAAGTAATGGCGCGCAACTTCCAGGTTATGTAACGAATCCTTTTCCAGATCTTCATCGCGCACGGTTGACGGGTCCGGGCCAGTTTTTGCAGCGCCCTGCGCGTACGAAGCCGAAACTTGACAGCTAATCGCGATCAATATCGCGCATAATGCAATTAAGGCTTTCTTCATAAATTACCTCTTAACACTCTTCTCTGAACACTGCTTTGGATGCGGGTTTCCAGCGAACTGCTCGAACAATTTCACTCGAGCGCATATTTCTTAACTATCACGTCCAACTTCTGCCGAGTCTCAGGCGGCCACAAATGCGGCGCCGTAAAGATGGCATTCTTCAGCGCCGACCCGCATTTGCAGCTCCGTTCCGATTCGGTCAGGCGCTTGACGGCCTCTTTCATAATCAGTTGCGCATTGCGCACGTTCTTATTTAGATAGTCGACAACGATATCAATCGTCACATCATCATGGCCCGCGTGCCAGCAATCGTAGTCGGTCACCAGCCCCAGCGTGGCGTAACAAATCTCAGCCTCGCGTGCGAGCTTGGCTTCCTGCAAATTTGTCATGCCAATCACGTCCATGTTCCATGACCGGTACACTTCGGATTCGGCCTTAGTGGAAAACGCAGGGCCTTCCATGCACAGATACGTGCCGCCGCGATGAGTCTTCACTTCCGTAACCTTGCATGCTTCCTCAAGCACGTCGCCCAGTTCACTGCAGACGGGATGCGCAAACGTCACATGGGCCACAATGCCCTCGCCAAAGAATGTCGATTCCCGCGCTCGCGCTCGCGTGCGATCGAAAAACTGGTCCGGAATCACCATGTCGAGTGGAGCATACCGCTCTTGCAACGAGCCCACCGCAGATGCCGACAGTATTCGTTCCACACCCAGCATCTTCATTGCATAGATATTCGCGCGATAAGGAACCGCAGTAGGCGTAAAGCTGTGTCCACGTCCATGCCGCGGCAGAAAGGCGACGCGTTCGCCTTCGAGCGTGCCGACGATGAAGGCGTCCGATGGCTTCCCAAACGGCGTTTCCAACTCGACCTCTTCAACGTCGAGCAACTCCGGCATTTGGTATAAACCGCTGCCACCAATGATTCCGATTCTTGCTGTGGTCATTAGTTTCTGGGTAGAGGCTGAGTCACTTGCATCCGACCATTGCGTTCTTGATGAATTCCGGGAGTTCTCCTACCTGCTGCTTCACCCACAATTCTTCAAGTGGTTCCAGCCGTACCTTCGGCTTGGCCTTTTTGATGTTCTGGTACGTCTTAAGGACGCTTTCCACACCGGCAAGATAGACCTGATACTCATCGTTGGCTTGTTCGGGGTGCTCGATAACAAACTTGACTTCGGCAAAACTCAACTGAGTAGTAATGGTCCCCGCATAATCACCCTTGATCTTCGAATAGTCGCCGAGCATGCCCGTACAAATCGTAACGGTAATGTCTGGTATCTCGATCAGCCAAATAAGTAACTCGCGACTCAGAGCCTCTGCGTTCTTATTAAGCGGATCGTTTTCCAGCAGCGTCGCAATCTCAACCGCTCGCTTACGTTCCTGTGGAGTAGATGGGCCTCGTTTCTGTGCCAAAGTGCTGCTTGCAGAAAATCCGCAGGCGATGATGAGAGCGATAATCAGCAGTCTTCTGTTCATCATTTACGCCTCCTTGAACTCTTCAATACTAACTGCTCGCAGTTTTCCATCCTCTTCAATCAGTTTACACAGCGGCTGATCGGGATCGTGATAAAACAAGCAGGCCCATTCTTCACGGGCCGCTTGCGGTAATAATTTCTTTTTCGCTTCCAGTGTTTCGGTGGGGAAAAGGTCGTATCCCATGATCCACGGGTAAGACACATGCGCCCTCATCGGGACCAAATCCGCAAACCCAAATATAGTTTGACCGCGCGACTGCAGCCTCCAACACTGCATTGAGCGATTGTGGCCGGGATAAGTTTCCATGCGCAGGCCAGGAACAACTTCGTAATCACTCTCCTTCGTTTCGAGTTGTCCGCTTTCGATCAACGGCTGCCAATTCTCGGGGAAATAGCTGGCTCGATCCCTCTCAGTTGGCGCTTGCGCATGCTCCAACTCATGCTTTGAAACAAAATAACGCGCGTTAGGAAACGCCGGCATCGCCCTGGCTCCGCCGTTCACTGATGTATTTCCGCCGGCGTGATCAAAATGCAGGTGCGTGTTTATTACGATGCTGATGTCTTCTGCTGCAAGCCCGGCAATCGCGCGCAATGATTCCGGCAACGAGCGCTCACGAGCGATGCCGTACATTTCCTTATGCTTCGCGGACCACTTCTCGCCAATTCCCGTCTCGACCAGTATTCGCTCGCTGCCGGTTTCAACGAACACGCAATTCATGTTCATGCGAATGCGGTTCTGCTCGTCAGGCGGACAGACCCTGGACCATAAGGTGCGCGGCACGACACCAAACATCGCGCCGCCGTCCAAACGAAACTCCGTGTCTGGAACGATCTCCACTCGAAAATCGCCAAATTGCATCGTAGACCTTAGCCGCCACAGCCTTCATTTCTGACGTTGCTTAGGCTCATTTTTCTTTTGAGGTTCGCCCGCTTTCGGTTTCTGTGGCTCCTGCGCCGGCTCGACTGGTTGCGGTTCGGTTTCTCCCGGACCAAATCCCGGTGGCGCTTGCCGCGGTTGCGCTTCAGGCGGCTTTACGGAAAAATTTTCGGCGACGGTAACGTGAGAACGCGCAACGATCTCATCCAATACTTTCTTTTGCTTTTCCTGCTCCACGGCAGCGCGTGCCTTGTCCCGACCGCTCTGCGGCGGAGCAAACGGATTGTCCGCCGGGGCGCTCTCACCGATCAGGATATGTCGCGCATGAACCTGTTCATCAGGCTTGCCATCTTTGGTTTCAGTCTTGCGCTCTTCAAGTTTGATGATGTGATAACCAAACTTGGTCTGAACGATGTCGCTTACCTGCCCTGGCTGAAGTGCGAAGGCCGCCTGCTCAAACTCCGGTACCATCTGTCCGTGGCCAAACCAACCTAAGTCGCCGCCCTTCTCCTTGCTGCTGGGATCGGTCGAAAACTCTTTCGCGAGTTTGGCAAAATCCTCGCCCGCCCGCACTCGCTTCAAAACTTCCTCGGCTTTTGATCGGTTCTGCTTAACGTCCAGCTCGGGATGCTGCGCGATGTAGGCGTCAATTTCTGCGTCGGTCGCCTTCATCTTTTCGGCCAATTGTTCCTGTGCGTAAGTCTGCGCCAGGATGCGCGCCTGCTCGAGCTTTACTTGCAACTCGACAGGACGCTGCTTGTCGATACCGGCTGCCAAAGCCTTGCTTTCGCCAATCAGCACCTGGCCCAGTTGCCGCTTCACTTGCTTCATTTGCTCTTCGGGAATCTGACCGCCGGCAAGCTGGGGGTTCTTTGCCTTGGCGTCGTTGATGAACTGATCAAACTTTGCCTGGTTTGCAGGTTGCTTAAAGAACTCTTCAACCTCCTGATCAGAAATGTTTGGACCAGCCTCGCCGGCGCCCTGCGATTTGAAATAGTTTTCGGCGATTACCACAGACCTTACGAGATCAAGTTGTCGCTTTACTTCCGGCTTGTTGCCGATTCCCCTGGCGCGGGCTTCTTCGGCGACAGCCAGAAGCTTGCGCAGGTCATCAGCAAAATCTTTTCTTGCGTTTGCGTCTGACGCCAGCCGCGTACGAAATTGGGGTGACTGCTCCTGGGCAATCATTGCCATGTCTTCGGCCGACAGGTTCAGCGATTCCGACCGGCGCGCCTTCACTTGCCAAACGATAAGTGCCAACGCAAACACGACGGCCACGCCAGCTGCGATCCAGGCTTTAGTAGTTGAGGTCAAAACAATATTCCTTTCTAATTCAAATCCTGATGCTCTACTAACTCTAACAACACGCCATTGGTCGCAGAAGGATGAATGAATGCAACCAAACAACCATTGGCGCCTACTCGTGGAGTTTCATCGATCAAGCGCGCACCTTTTGCTTTCAAATCGCTGAGCGCTTCAAGAATGTTCGTCACGCTGATCGCGATGTGGTGAATGCCGGGGCCGCGCTTCTGCAAAAATTTTCCCACGGGCGAATCTTCACCCAAGGGTTCCAGCAACTCAATGTGCGTTTCACCAATCGCCAGCATCGCTACACGCACGCCCTGCTCGGGGACTTCATCTGTCGAATCCACCGACAAACCCAGGGTGTCCCTCCAAACAGAAAGCGCCTCCTGCATTTGAGGCGTCGCGATACCGATGTGATCGACTTTCATACTCTTTGCCAGTTGTTCGTTGTCAGTTGTCAGTTTTGCCAGATTGTTAGAGTCGAGTCGCAAACTACTGACTACTGACCACTGACTACTGACTTGCCCGCCATTAACTCCTCCACGGCAGAATAAGGGTCACGTTGACGGCTCGCAACCTCCGCGGCCAGTTCGTCGAGCTTCTGGGATGTAGCAGCAGACTCAAGCGTTTGCGAAACGAGCCGTTCGCGCAGCAACTCCAGGATTCGCCAACGCGCAATAGCGCGGCGGCGGCCATCGCCTGACTTTGTCCGCAAATGAAACTCGCGATAGTTTTCAATCGCAGCGGCCAATTCCTCGACGCCGCTACCTTCAGTGGCTATCGTCTTAACAATTGGCGGCTGCCAGGCATCATTGCGTTCCGCCAACGACAGCAATGCCTGCAATTCCTTTTCAGTAGAATTGACGCCATCGCGATCGGCTTTGTTGATGACAAAGATGTCGCCAATTTCCATTATGCCGGCCTTGATCGTCTGGATGTCGTCACCCATTCCCGGCACCAGCACCACTACGGAAATATCTGCAGCCTTAACTACTTCAACTTCATCCTGGCCCACGCCAACGGTTTCGATGATGATTTTGCCGTAACCGGCCGCGTCCAAAATCGAAACCGCGTCGACCGTCGTGCGCGCCAGACCACCAAGGTTACCGCGCGTCGCCATCGAACGGATGAAAACGCCGCTGTCCAATCCCAGCGTCTGCATGCGTATGCGATCGCCGAGAATGGCGCCGCCGGAAAACGGACTTGAAGGGTCAACCGCAACAATACCCACCCTTTCGCCGTGTTGGCGGTAATACAACGCAAGCTTGTCGACCAGCGACGACTTGCCGGCGCCGGGTGGGCCCGTAATACCGATTACGAGGCCACGACCCGTCAGCGGAAAAATCTGCTTCATCAGTTCCGACGCATCTTTTGAAAGATCTTCTACTTTTGAAATCGCACGAGCTACTGCGCGCGCGTCACCGGCCGCGATCCGATCGATTAGTGACTTCGTGTTCGCTGCAGCGTCCATCGAACCATGCCGACTTTGCGTAACCCTTATCACAATTGCTGCAAAATCTCGCGCGCGATAATCAGTCGTTGAATCTCTGACGTGCCTTCGCCGATCGTGCACAACTTGGAATCGCGCCAGTATTTCTCGGGTGGATAATCCTTAGTGTAGCCATAGCCGCCGTGCACCTGAATCGCTTCCTCACAAACGTTTACGCTAATCTCGGAAGCGAACAGCTTAGCCATTGACGATTCCTTCGTTACCTTTCGCTTAGCGTCCTTGAGCCAGGCCGCGCGATACATCAACAGACGGGCGGCGTCGATCTGCGTTGCCATGTTTGCCAACTTAAACTGGATCGCCTGAAACTCCGCGATGGGTTTGCCAAACTGCTGCCGCTCTTTCGCGTAACGCACCGCCGATTCGTATGCGCCCTGGGCTATTCCCACTGCAAGCGCCGCAATAGAAATGCGGCCGCCATCGAGAATCTCCATAGCATTGACAAAGCCCTGACCCTCATCGCCCAGACGGTTTTCATCGGGCACGAAACAATCCTCAAAGACGACGCTGGCCGTTTCCGACGCGCGCAAGCCAAGCTTGTTCTCTTTCTTTGCGGGCGCAAAGCCCGCCATTCCCTTTTCAAAAATGAACGCCGAAATGCCTTTGCTTCGTTTTGCGCGATCGGTTACCGCCATCGCCACGCAAGTGTCCGCATGAATTGCGTGCGTGATGAAATTCTTCGAGCCGTTAACAATCCAACCCTCGTCTTTGCGCACGGCGGTAGAACGCGTTCCCGACGCGTCAGAGCCGGCACTCGGCTCGGTCAGGCCCCACGCGCCCAGGTGCTGGCCGGCTGCCAGCGGCACCAGAAACTTTTGCTTTTGTGCTTCAGTGCCAAACTGGTAAATGTGATTCGAGCAAAGCGAGTTGTGCGCGGCAACCGAGATACCGACCGAGCCATCGACGCGCGAAAGCTCTTCGATGATAGTGGCGTATTCGATGTAACCCATACCGGCGCCGCCGTATTCTTCCGGAAACAAAACGCCGGTCAGGCCCAACGCCGCCAGTTTTGGTTGCAGCTCGATCGGAAAGTGCTGCGCTTCATCCCACTCCATCACATGTGGAGCGATCTCAGCCTCCGCGAATTCGCGCACGCTGGTTTTTATCTGCCGCTGCTCTTCGCTTAATTCGAAATGCATTCCGCTTCTGCTTTTCCGTTAGGAGACGCGACAAAGGCATTCCCGCCTGCCACATCACAGGCAAGAATGCCTGTCCAAACCAACATTTCCTTCCGAATTTTAGATTCTACCTTATTGCCGCGATGAAGCGTGACTGGCCGCGCGCTTCTCTCGCCCGTTCCTGCCTCTCGTCGTGATCGCTTTGACCTCCGGTTCAGAAAGCTTGCGCCAAGCGCCGGGCTTCAACTTGTCATCTCGCAACGGACCAATCTGCGAGCGGCGCAGCTTCATCACTGAATGTCCGATGAGATCAAACATGCGCCGTATCTGCTGGTTCTTTCCTTCATGCAGGATAATCTCAAACCAGGTGTTGGTCTGTGTTTCATAAACGCGTTTGATTTTTGCCGGCGCCGTTCGCGTCCCATCTTCGAGCGTAACACCGCGTCGCAATCGCTCAATCGCCTGCTCAGAGGGCACACCTTTCACCTTTGCTTCGTAGACTTTCTGGACTTTGTTGCGCGCTGAGGTGATGAAGTTTGTAAACTCGCCATCGTTCGTGAGCAGCAGCAAACCCTCAGTATTGAAATCCAAACGGCCGACTGGGTAAACACGACCAAGCGAGGCGGGCAAAAACTCGAGCACGGTCGGCCGGCCTTCAGGATCGCTCACGCTCGAGAGGCACCCTTTCGGTTTGTTCAGCAGCACATGAACCAGCGCGCGTTTCTGCAGCGTTGGGTTGATAAGCTTGCCGCGGACCTTGATATGATCTTTCTGCGGATCGGCCTTTGTTCCCAGCTCCGTTACAACCTTGCCGTTGACGGTAACTTCGCCAGCCGTAATCAATTCTTCGGCGTGACGCCGCGAAGCAAGGCCGGCGTTGGCAATGAGTTTTTGAAGTCGCTCTTGCATCTTGAAAGTAGGCAGTAGGCACTAAGCAGAAGGCAGAAAGAAAGCATTGCGCTAAGCGGCGGTTCTCTGCTTTCTGCCTAGTGCCTACTGCCTTCTAGCCCCCGCCGCCAGCCAAATCCTGAAAATCCTCCATGCTCGGAAGCTCGGAAAGATCCTTCAAGCCAAACTGCATTAGAAATTCTTTCGAGGTTCCATACATCATCGGCCGGCCAACCGTATCTTTGCGGCCTTTGGCCACAATCAGCTTCTTGTCGAGTAGCGTCTTGATCGAAGAGGGAGATTGGACTCCACGAATCTCGAGGATCTCCGGCACCGTGACCGGTTGTTTGTAAGCAATCACCGCCAGCGTTTCCAACGACGCAATTGACAGTTTGGCGCTGGGTCGCGAAC
>WNFT01000620.1_pt1 | contig 29651 bp, 28 predicted proteins | sample 5400191 | NCBI WGS metagenome assembly WNFT01 (sample SAMN13153359, study PRJNA577476) | soil metagenome | isolation source: 80 cm saprolite under Madrone tree | place: USA:California | collected 2016-06-14 | reverse complement strand
TCGGGCAGGGTCACGAAGCGCGGTGGTGGGGTCATGGGCGAGTACCCTACGGGTTTCGGCGCGAACAGGCAAGATGCGCTATTCTCCCGGCGCCGAACCGAGGAGCGACGTCAACCAGGAGGCCCTATGCCACGGACCACGTTCATCGTCGACGATCCGATGACCCGCAACGCCGTCCACGTGCTGAGCCGCGCGCCGCTGGAGACGGTCCTGGTCCGCACCAACGACGTCCGAGGCCAGATCGAGGTCGATCCCGACGACGTCACCGCCAAGCCGCGCGTGACGTTCGAGGCGCCGATCGACAGCCTCGACTCCGGCGTGCCCCTCATGAACGACGTCATGCGCAGCGACAAGTGGCTCGACGCCGGCAAGTCGCCGGTCATCCGTTTCGCGCTGGAGCGCGTGATCTCGCCGGCCACGCGGACGCCGCTCGCTGACGGCCAGCCACTCGTCTTGACCGCCGAGGGCACGCTCGAGCTGCGCGGGGTGTCGCGGCCCGTGGCGGTGCGCGCGGAGATCACGTGGCTCAAGAAGAGCGACAGCACCGCCCGCCGTCTGCCCGGCGACCTGCTCCACGTCGTGGCGCGCTTCGACGTCCCCCTGCCCGTCTTCGGGATCGACGCGCATCTCTCCGCGCAGACACTCGACAAGATCGCGGGCACGGTGCAGGTCGAGGCCGATCTCTTCGGCTCGACCGAGCGTCCTCAAGTCGGCGGCGACATGCAGGACCGACTCGCGAAGGCGAGGAAGAGCTGGGGGCAGAAACTCCTGGGAGGTTGATGACGTTCGCTTAGCTGTAACGAAATTTGGACATTACTCCTCATGGAGGTGGCCACTACGATACCGTCGTGGCGAGGGCGAATTCCCTAGTCTCAATTGAGGGTATCGACCGAGCAATTGTGCTCATCCGCGGTCAAAAGGTCATGCTCGACGCTGACCTCGCCGCTCTCTATCATGTCCCGACACGTGTGCTCGTGCAGGCGGTCAAACGCAATTTAGCTCGCTTTCCAGGCGACTTCATGTTCCAGCTGCGTGGTGAAGAAGCGCGACGTTTGAGATCACGAATCGTGATCTCAAACGTGGGTCGCGGCGGTCGACGCTATCCTCCGTACGCGTTCACCGAGCAGGGTGTCAGCATGTTGTCGAGCGTGTTGCGAAGTCCACGTGCTATCAGAGTCAACATCGAAATCATGCGGGCGTTCGTGCGGCTTCGCGGGTTGCTGGCCTCGAATCAGGTGCTCGCGAAGAAGGTGGACGCGCTCGAGAAGAAATACGACAGCCAGTTCAAGGTCGTGTTCGACGCAATTCGGCGGCTCATGGCTTCGCCGATTACCGGCCGTCACCCGATCGGCTTCCGACCGCGCATCAGCCAGACAGCAAAGGTCGTGCGCGTGAAAGCAAAGTGACGATCAAAGATGTCGTCGAGGTCAGGCCTCTCGGTGGGCACCGTCTTTATCTGAAATTCGACGATGGCGTCCATGGAGAGGTGGACGTTGCACAGTTTGTCCGCTTCGATGGCGTGTTCGAAGAGCTGCGTGATCCCGCGCGCTTCGCCGAAGTCCGCGTGGATCCCGACCTCGGGACCATCTGCTGGCCGAACGGAGCCGACCTCGCGCCCGACATGCTCTACGCAAAAATCACAGGCCGACCGCTCTCCGTCTGAAGACTACGCCAGCGCTTCCCGCACCGCCTCCAGCAGCTGCTGCCGCGTGAACGGCTTCTGGAGCACGCGCCCCTGGTCGAGATCGAGCGCGCGGCGGGCGGCCTCCGGGATCGCGCCGGCGGTGATGAAGAGAAAGCGGCGCTTGAGGACCGGCACGCGGCTCACCGCCTCCCGGTAGAAGGCCAGGCCGTCCACGCCCGGGAGGTGGAGATCGCTGATGACCATCTGGACTTCCCCGTTCAGCTTCCCGAGCGCTTCCTCCGCCGACGCTGCGCTCCGCGTCCGGTAGCCCTCCTGCTCGAGGCGGCCGCGAAGAATCTCCCTCAGTGATTCGTCGTCCTCGGCGAGGAGGATGAGCGCGCCGCTGAGCCCCGGGGCCGGCACCGGAGACGGCGGTGGAAGCTCGGGCTCGAGCGCGCCGACGGGAAGGTCGATCGTGAAGCGGGCGCCGCTGCCCAGCCGGCTCTGGACGGCGATGTGGCCACCGTGCTCGCGGACGATGCCATACGAGATGCTGAGCCCGAGCCCGGTGCCCCGCACGCCCTTGGTGCTCACGAACGGATCGAAGATGGTCGGGACCAGCTCCGGGGCGATGCCCGGCCCGTTGTCCTCCACGACGATGCTCACGCGCTCCCCGTCGAGCGCCCGGATCGAGACCCGCAGCCTGCGCTCGCCCACGATGTCGGCCAGGGCCTGCTTGGCGTTCGTGACGAGATTGAGCAGCACTTGCTGGAGCTGATGATCGTCGGCCCAGATGTCAGCGACGTCGGGCGCCACCTCCGTCTCCACCGTCACCCGGGCCAGCCTGAGATCAGCCGCGCTGACGTCCAGCACCTGATCGAGGAGCCGGCGGAGGCTCACGCGCTGGCGCTGCAGCGGACGCTTGCGGCCGAAGGTGAGGAGGCCCTGCACGATGCGGCCGGCGCGATCGATCGATCGCTGCATCACGACCAGGTGCGGCTTCATCGCTTCCGGCGCTTCGTCGGTCAGGAGCTCCACGCTTCCCTGCAGCACCGCGAGCGGGTTGTTGAGCTCGTGAGAGACGCCGGCCACCAGCTCGCCCAGCGCCGAGAGCTTGGCCGCCTGGATCATCTGCTGTTGGGCCAGCGTCAGTCGGAGCTGCTGATCCTCGACCACCTCGTTGAGCTTCCGCGCCGCGTCCTGCGCCTCCTCGAGGAGGCGCGCGTTGTCCACCGCGTACGCCGTGTACGTCATGAGCGTGTTGAGGAACTGTAAATCGGTGCGGCTGAACGGCGGCGCGGTGCCGGCGCCGCCCACGCTCTGCTTCATGGCGAGGTTGACGACGCCGATGATCCGGTCGGCGACGCGCAGGGGCATGCAGATGAACGAGCCACCGCCGTACTTGGGATCGTTCGGCTTGCCGAACCTCGGATCGGTCTCGATGTCCTCGACCAGGACCGGCTCGCCGAGCTCCACGGCCTTGCCGGACACGCCCTCGCCGACACGGACCTCGGGCCCGCCCAGGACTTCCGTCGAATGGCCGCGGGCGACCACGACCTTCAGCGTCTGCCGGTCGCGGTCGAGGAGCATGATCGAGCCGATGCGGGCGTGGACCGCGCGCATCGTCCGCTCCAGGACGTCGGCCAGCAGGTCCTGGATGTGGGGGATCTTCGCGGCCATCTCGACCATCTCGTTCAGGGTGCCGAGCTTGAACACGAGATCTTCGAGGCGCTCGGTGGAGGCGCGCAGGTCGGCCAGCATGCGGCTGAACGCGTTGGCCAGCTCGCCGATCTCGACCACCGGGCCCAGCCCCGCCACCGCCCCGGAATCGGCGGCAGCCAGGCTCGCCACGTGGTCCGCCGGAGCGGCGACGTCGAGGCCGCGCGCCAGCGACGAGATGCGTGACACCATGCGATGAAAGACCGCGTAGCCGAGCACCGCGACCACCAGCGCGAGGAACAGGCCCATCTGGGCTTCGGTGCGGGCGGCCAGATCGAAATGCCAGAGGAAGAAGACGAACAGCAGCAGGGGAAGAACGCCGACCAGAGCGAAGATGATCGCGGCGGCCCGGCGGAGGTCGAGCATTCGTTCCAGAATACCCCTCGGCGGCCACCAGCCCTAAAAACGCGGGCGGCGTATACTCACCGTCGCCATGCGAGCGATGGTCACCGATCACCCGGGCGATTTCGACGTCATGCGCGCGCGGGACGTGGCGGTGCCGACGCTCGGGCCGCGCGAGGTCCTCGTCCGCAACTACGCCTCGGGCGTCTGCTACCACGACCATCTCATCCGCGTCGGCGTGATGAAGCGCGGCATCACCTTCCCACTGATCCTCGGTCACGAGGGCGCGGGCATCGTGCAGGAGGTCGGCAGCGCCGTGCGCTCACTGAAGCGGGGCGACCGCGTGGCCTGCACGCAGTGGACGGAGAACTGTGGGCTCTGTCGCTTCTGCCGCACCAACCGTGAGTCACTCTGCGCCGAGCGCAAGTACTTCGGCCACGATCGCGACGGGACGTACGCCGAGCTGTTCAAGATCCAGGAGGACTCGCTCCTGCCCCTGCCCTCGGCGATCAACTTCGAGGAGGGCGCGATCCTCTCGTGCGCCATCGGCACCGTCCTGGCGGCCCTCCGCGACGTCGGACGGACCCAGGCCGGCGAGTACGTGCTGGTCACCGGCGCCGGTGGCGGCCTGGGCGTCCACGCCGTGCAGATGGCCAGGCTGTGCGGGGCCACCGTCATCGCTCAGACCACGTCGCCCGAGAAGGCCAAGCTGATCCGCGAGGCCGGCGCCGACGAGGTCGTGATCGCGCGCGACGGCAAGTTCGCCGACGAGGTCCGGCGCGTCGCCCGGGGCGAAGGCGTCGACGTCGTGTGCGACAACGTCGGCGCTCCCGTGTTCCAGGAAGCGCTGCGGGCCACGGCGCGCGGCGCGCGGTATGTCCTCGTCGGCGAGCTGACCGGCGACACCGTGACCTTCAACACCGCGCGGCTCTTTCTGAAGGGCGTGAGCCTGCTCAGCACCACCAGCACCTCGCGCGCCCAGCTCGCCGACGTCATCGAGCTGGTGCGCCAGCGCAAGCTTCGCCCGATGGTGACCGAGCGCTTTCCGCTCCACGAGGCGCCTCGCGTGCACCGTCTCATGGTCGACCGGAAGCTCTCGGGCCGCGTCGTGCTCCTGCCGTAAGGCGTTCCAACCACAGGAGGTTCGTTCATGGGCTCTCGGAGACTCGAGGCGGAGACGACGGCGGAGGCCTACCTCGAGCTGCTGAAGGACCGCGGCATCGACGTGTTCCTCGGCAACGCCGGCACCGATTTCGCGTCGCTCGTGGAGGCGTTCGCGCGCGTCGAGACCGACAGTGGCCGCGCGCCGCGCCCGCTCGTCGTGCCGCACGAGTTCGTCGCCGTGTCGATGGCCCACGGCTATTACGCGGCGGGTGGACGGCCGGCCGCCGTGATGGTCCACGTCAACGTTGGCACCGGGAACGCGTCGACGGCGATCATCACCGCCTCGCGGGCGAACGTCCCGATCTTGATGTCGGCCGGGAGGACGCCGATCACCGAGGAGGGCCTGCCGGGCGCGCGCGACCTCCACATCCACTGGGCCCAGGAAAGCTTCGACCAGGCCGCGATGCTGCGCGAGTACGTCAAGTGGGACTACGAGCTGCGGACGCCGGTGCAGCTCGAGTCGGTCGTGGACCGCGCGCTCGAGCTGATGCACGCCGAGCCGCGAGGCCCTGTGTACCTCACGCTGCCCCGCGAAGTCCTGGCCGCTCGCCCCGGGTCGACGACCATCACCTCGCCGTCGCGGCGCGAGTCTCGAAGCGAGCGCTTCCCTGATCCCGCGCGGATCGACGAGGCCGCCCGCATCCTCGCGCGTGCCGAGTCCCCGCTCGTCCTCGTCTCGGCCGCCGGCATCGATCCCCGCGCCGTCACCGGCCTCCTCGAGCTGGCCGAGGCGGGCGCGATCGGCGTCGTTGAGGCGGATCCGATCTACATGAACTTCTCGCACCGGCACGATCTGCATCTCGGCTACAACCAGTCGGGGGCGACGAATCCGTCGGTCGGCGAGGCCGACGCCATTCTCGTGATCGAAGCCGACGTCCCGTGGTATCCCGCGCTCGCCAAACCGGCGCCCGGCGCCACCATCATCCACCTCGGCGTCGATCCGTTCTTCTCGCGCTATCCGATGCGGAGCTATCCCTGCGACGTGCCGATCGCGGCCACGCCGGCCGCCGCGTTGCCGCTGCTCGCCGAGGCCGTCCGTCGTCACGCCGATCCTCAGAAGGTGGCCCGCCGGCGCGAGCGCGTGGCCGCCGAGCACCGGAAGCGTCAGGCGACCTGGGAAGAGATGGCCGTGAAGCAGGCGAGCGCGTCGACGATGGGCTTCGCGTGGGCGTCGCGGTGCATCGGCGAGATCGTCGACGACGCCACGGCAGTCGTGAACGAGTATCCGCTGGACCGCCGGTTCGCTCCGTTCACGCGGCCCGGCAGCTACTTCGCGTCTCCGCATTCGAGCGGCCTCGGCTTCGGCCTGGGCGCAGCACTCGGCGTGAAGCTCGCCCGCCCCGACACGACGGTCATCGCTACGGTCGGCGACGGCGCGTACTTCTTCGGCGAGCCGCTGTCCTGCCTGTTCGTCCAGCGCGCCCACCGGCTGCCGCTCTTGACCGTGATCTTCAACAACCAGCAGTGGGAGGCGGTGAAGTTCGGCGCGCTGGCCGTCCATCCCGCGGGCGCCGCGAAGGCACGCGGACGCTTCCCGCTCAGCGAGCTGACGCCCTCGCCGCACTTCGAGGAGATGGCGAAGACCGTGGACGGCTACGGTGAGCGAGTGGAGAGCCCGAGCGAGCTGCCGGCGGCCCTCAAGCGCGGCCTGGCGGCGGTGCGCGAGGGGCGGCCGGCGATCCTGAACCTTCTCGCCCAGCGGAACGTTTAGCATGAGGGGGGTCCAGGCGGCCCCGTGCTAGACTGCCGCGCAACTTCGAGGAGGAGGGCCCGATGAGCCGTCACTTCGCGTCGTTTGCCGTGATGGTCGCTCTCGTCGCCGTGATGGCTGGCGCCGTCGTGAGTGGCGCCCTGGTCGGTCACGCCGCGGATCCGATTCCGATCGGCGTCACGGTGGCGCAGACGGGCCCGGTGGCCCTGGCGGGCCAGGAACAGGTGCTCGGTGCCCAGATCGCCGAGGAGTATTTCAACAAGCACGGCGGCGTGAACGGCCGGCCCATCAAGCTCGTGTTCCAGGACGGCGGCAGCGACGAGCCGACGGCGATCAACGCCTTCCAGAACCTGATCAACGTGGCCAAGGTCGTCGGCATCATGGGGCCGAGCCTGTCCCAGCAGGCGTTCGCCGCGGACCCGTTCGCCGTCCGCGCCAAGGTCCCGGTCATCGGTCCCTCCAACACCGCCAAGGGCATCCCGCAGATCGGCGAGTTCGTCTCGCGCGTGTCATCGCCCGTGGCCATCGTGGCCCCCAACGCCGTCAAGGCCGCGATGGAGATCAACAAGAACCTCAAGAAGGTCGCGGTGCTGTACGCGCAGAACGACGCCTTCAACAAGTCGGAGACCGAGACCTTTCAGCAGGCCGTGAAGGACCTCAAGCTGGACCTGGCCACGGTGCAGACCTTCCAGACCACCGACACGGACTTCACCGCGCAGGTGACGAACGTCCTCAATGTCAATCCGGACCTCGTGATCGTCTCCGGCTTGCAGGTGGACGGCGCCAACCTCATCAAGCAGCTGCGCGACCTCGGCTACAAGGGACTCATCGTCGGCGGCAACGGCGTGAACACGGCGGCGATCTTTCCGATCTGCAGGGCCAAGTGCGACGGCATCCTGATCGCGCAGGCCTACAGCCCGGCCTACAAGAGCAAGGTCAACGACGAGTTCAAGTCCGTGTACAAGGACAAGCAGAAGAAGGACCCGCCGCAGTTCAGCGCCCAGGCCTTCGCCGGCATCCAGGTGTTCGTGGAGGCCCTGCGCGCGCTCGACAAGAAGTCGCCGCTGGCCAAGATGGACCTGGCCACCCTGCGGGTGGAGCTGAACAAGCAGCTCATCTCCGGCACCTACGACACGCCGCTGGGGGAGATCTCGTTCTCGACGGGACCGGGCATGGGCGGCGAGATCGTGCAGAAGCAGGCGTACGTGGCCCAGATCAAGATGGAGCCGGACGGGACCAAGGGCACCTTCGTGTTCGTGAAGTAGCCCCGGCTCCGGGGCCGCGTGAACGGGAGGCTCTTTCTCCAGCAGGTCCTGAACGGGCTGGCGATCGGCAGCGTGTACGCCATCTTCGCGCTGGGGTACACGCTGATCTTTTCCGTTCTGCGCATCATCAACTTCACCCACGGGGCCATCTTCACGCTCGGGGCGTACGCGACGTACGCGCTCACCGGGTCGCAGTTCGGCATCAACGGGCTGCTGGCCGGCGCCACCCTGCCGGTCCGGCTGCCCTTCGTGTTGGCCCTGCTCGGCGGCTCGCTGGTCGCCGCGGTCTCCGGAGTGATCGTCGAGCGGTTGGCCTTCCGTCCCCTGCGCACGCGCGGCGCCGATCCCCTGCTCACGCTCGTGTCGAGCCTCGGCGTCGCCGTCGCGCTCGTGAACGTCACCCAGTATCTCTTCGGGGCCGAGCCGTATTCCTTTCCCGATCCGCTGAGCGAGCTGCCCAGCGCGGTGAACTTCGGCACGGCCGGTCAGCCGGTGCTCGTCCGCACGGTCCAGGTCGTCATCTTCGGCGTGTCGATGGTGATGCTGGTGCTGCTCACCTACCTCATGAACGCGACCCGCACGGGCAAGGCGCTGCGAGCCGTGGCCGAGGACACGACGACCTCCAGCCTGCTCGGGATCGACACCGACCGGCTCATCTTGCTGACCTTCGTCATCAGCGGCTTCCTGGGCGGCGTGACGGGCACGCTCATCGGGCTCAGCGTCGGCATCGCGGGCCCGTACTTCGGGATCGCCTTCGGGCTCAAGGGCCTGGCCGTGATCGTGCTCGGCGGGCTCGGCGACATCCCGGGCGCGGTGGTGGGCGGCCTCGTCATCGGGCTCGCCGAGGCGTTCGTGCCGGCGCAGTACATCGCCTACCGCGAGGCGGTGCCGTTCGCGCTGCTCTTCCTCGTGCTCCTCGTCCGCCCCCAGGGCTTGCTCGGCCGCGCTCAGGTCCAGAAAGTGTAAGGCCTCGGTTGGCCACCTTCCTCGCGACCTACGATTTCCTCCTCGTCTCGATGGTCCTCGCCGCGGTCCTGGCCCTCACGCTCTACCTGCCGCTCATGGCCGGGCAGCTCTCGGTCGCGAGCCCGGGGTTCTACGCGCTCGGTGGTTACGTCGCCGCGATCCTGTCCACCAAGGTCTTTCATCCCGGGCCCGGGCTCTATCCCGTCTCACTGGTGCTGATCGAGATGGCCGTGGCCGCGGTCGTCTCGGGCATCCTGGGCATCGCCGTGGGCCTGCCGGCGCTCCGCTTGCGCGGCATCTTCCTCGCGCTGGCCACCATTGCGTTCGTTCAGATCCTGGGCGTGGTCGCGCTCAACCTGGACGTGACCGGCGGCGCCATCGGGATCTTCGGCATCCCGCAGCCCTTCGGGAGCCAGCTCCAGTACATGTGGCTCGCGATCCCCCTGCTGCTGCTTTCCATGCTGTTCGTCGCGCGACTGGAGCGGACTCGGACGGGACGCGCGCTGATCGCGCTGCGCGAGGACGAGCTGGCCGCCGCCGCGATGGGAGTGGATCCGACCTATCACAAGGTCCTCGCCTTCACGGCCAGCGCCGTGCTCGCCGGCGCCGTCGGCGCCATCAGCGCCCACTTCATCAACACCTGGAACTCGCGGCAGGGGACCTTCGACACCAGCGTGAACCTCATGGCCTTCGTGCTCGTGGGCGGCTCCCGGACGTTCGTCGGCCCGGTCGTGGGCGGCCTGGTGCTCACCGCGCTGCCTGAGGCGCTGCGCGGCATCGCCGACGTCGGTGGGCTGCCGCCCTGGTTCGCCCAGTTCCTGCGTGACGGCCGGCTCATCATCTTCGGCGTGCTGATCGCGCTCGGCACCGTCTTCTTCCCGCACGGGCTGATCACGCCGGGGCTCCTCGGGCGCCTGGGCCTCGGCCGTCGCACAGGCAAGGCGTGAGCGCGCCATCGGACAACGGGTCGGCGCGGGCAACCGACATGCTATCGGTGGAGGCGCTCACCTGCAGCTTCGGCGGTGTCATGGCGGTGAGCCGCGTGTCGTTCTCCGTGCAGCGCGGCGAGCTCTTCGGCCTGATCGGGCCCAACGGCGCCGGCAAGACGACGCTGTTCAACCTCATCACGGGCCTCAGCGCGCCCACCGCCGGCCGGCTCCGATATCAGGGCCGTGACATCACGGGCCTGCGGCCCCACCGCATCGCCGGCCTCGGCATCGCGCGCACGTTTCAGAACGTGCGTCTGTTCGGCGAGCTCTCGGCGCTCCAGAACGTGATGATCGCGCGTCACGTGCGGACGACGAGCGGCCTCGTGGGCGGCGTGATCGGGCTGCCCTCGGCGCGCGCCGAGGAGCGCGAGACGCGGCGCCGGGCCCTGGCGCTGCTCGAGCTGGTCGGCCTCGCCGACCGTCCCGACGAGCGGGCCCGCAATTTCGCCTACGGCGACCAGCGCCGGCTCGAGATCGCGCGCGCGCTGGCGCTGGAGCCCGAGCTGCTCCTGCTCGACGAGCCCGCCGCCGGCATGAACAGCGGGGAGAAGCGGAGCCTCGGCGGGCTCATTCGTGGCATTCGCACACGCCTCGGCCTCACCATCCTCTTGATCGAGCACCACGTGCCGCTCGTCATGGACCTTTGCGATCGCATCGCGGTGCTGAACTTCGGCGAGCTCATCGCGCTGGGCGCGCCCGCGAGCGTCCAGCGTGACGCCGCGGTGATCGAAGCCTATCTGGGCGACGAAGTATGACGACCGCCGGCCCGTCGGCGCCGTTGCTGGCGCTCGAGGACCTGTCGATCCACTACGGCCGCGTCCAGGCCCTCGAGCAGGTGAGCCTCGAGGTCCGCGCCGGCGAGGTCGTCACGCTCATCGGCGCCAACGGCGCCGGCAAGAGCACCACGCTGCGCTCGATCTCGCGCATCGTCCCGATCTACCGGGGGCGCATCGCCTTCGACGGCCGCGACATCAGCGGCGTGCGGCCGAGCGACGCCGTCCGCCTGGGCATCGCCCAGGTCCCCGAGGGCCGCCGCATGCTGGCGCGCCAGACCGTCCTCGACAACCTGGTGCTCGGGGCGTACACGCGCTCCGACGGCGCGGAGATCCAGGCCGACGTGGAGCGGCAGTTCGCCCGTTTCCCGCGTCTGGCCGAGCGCCGCCGGCAGCTCGCGGGCACGCTCTCCGGCGGCGAGCAACAGATGCTCGCGATCGCCCGCGCGCTGATGAGTCGTCCCCGGCTGCTCCTGCTGGACGAGCCCTCGCTGGGGCTGGCGCCGCTGATCGTCCGTGGGATCTTCGACATCATCCGCGAGCTGCACCAGGCCGGCGTGACCATCCTGCTCGTCGAGCAGAATGCGAGCCTGGCGCTTCAGATCGCCGACCGCGCGTACGTGCTGGAAGCCGGGCGGCTCACGATCTCGGGGCGCGCGGCGGAGCTCCTGACCGACGAGCGCGTGCGCCGAGCGTATCTCGGATAGTCCGTCAGCTCGCTCGCGCCAGCTCGACCTCGACCTCCTCGACCGGCTGCCGAGCGCGCACGGCCAAGCTCGGCGGCCCATCGAAGGCCAGGGTGCCGAGTGACAGAATCAGCACTCGATCGGCGTAGAGCGGAGCGAGCCGCCAGTCGGCGGCGCTGACCAGGACCGGGAGTCGCTCGCTGCGAGAGAGCGCGCGCAGGACGCCGAGCACGTCACCGGCCTCGGACAGCGAGCGGCCGTCGTCGACGTCCCGGCAGATGAGATGGTCCGGGCGCGGGAGCAGGGCACGCGCGATCGCGAGGCGACGGCGGCGCCACTCGTCGAGCGTGGCGACCGCATCGAGCGCACACGGACCGAGACCGACACGCTCGAGCGTCGCCAGCGCGACGTCACGCTCGACAGCTAATCGGCCGCGCGTGAACAACCGGCGCAGGCCCCAGTGATCCCGTGGCAGGACGGCGGACAGCACCGAGGTCCGACCGGCTGGGGGACTATCGAGGCGAACGATTCCCACGCGGCGGGCGATCACTTTCCTCGTCTCGCGCATGACCGGGGCGCCGGTGATCCAGGCCCGTCCCTCGGTGGCGATGGATGCCGCGGCGGCCACGTCGAGCAACCCCAGCCGTGCGGCCCGGTCGGACGACATGACGAAGGTCACCTCGCCCGTCTCGAAGCCGGCCGTGACCCGGCGGAACAGCCACGCTCCGGTTTCCGTGTGAGCCCCGACCCCGAACAGCTCGATCACCGGCCACCTCCACGTCGCGGGATTTCGCGGCGGAGCATGCGGCGTGAGCGTTACAGCTTCATGACGGAATCATGACGTTTCATGGACCGGCCCGTCCTCGCCAGTCGAAGGCGAAGGGCCTCACGCGATACTTCGGCGATTGCTCCACCGGTATCTCGAAGTACGTATAACTGAAGGGCGCGATGCTGTCTCCGAGCCATACGACCTTCTGGCTTCTCACGTTGTCGCTGTCGTCGAGAGCCTCGACGAGCAGTTGAACGCGAACCGCGGTGGCACCGTACCGATTGGTCAGCGTGCCTGTCAGCACGGGCCGGCCCTTTCGCTCTCCCGGCTGCCAGTCGACCGCGAAGTACTGATCGCCGCCCGGCGTAAGGGGGTAGAGCTCATGGCCCCGCGAAGCGCCCTGGGTGATTTCCGACGACGCGCAGCCGGCGACGCCGCCGATGAGACACGATGTGACGAGCACGTTGATCATCTTCATGCGGCCTCTCCTTGCGGCGGGGTCACTTCTCGTCGAGCAAGAAGATATCGAGCTCCTTGTCCTTGCTGCGCAGCCGGCTGACGAGATAGCGGAGCAGGTTGGCGTAGACGATCCGGCCGAGGCGATCGTGCCGCTCGACGAGCCGGCGGAACTCCGCCTTGGACAGGAAGCAGAGCTTCGCGGGCGTCAGAGCGTCCGCCGACGCCGAGCTCGGTTGATCGTCGATCACGCCGTACTCGCCGAGACAGCGTCCCGGGCCGAGGCGGTTGAGGCGGATGCGACTGGGCCGATGGGCGCCGCTGCCCGCTCGCTCCGGCAGGAAGACCCTCGACCTCGCCCTCGAGGACCACGTAGAGGCCGTCGGTCGGGCTGCCCTCGGACAGGATCAGGTCCTTCGGCTTGCGCGGCAGGAGCTCCGCCGCCGACAGCACCGCATCGAGATCGGGAGCGGTCAGGCCCTTGAAGACCACCGAGCCGGCCAGGATCGTGCGATAGCTATCGAGATTTGGCATGGGCCTCGATTCCTCTCACGCGGTGGCCCGACGAAAGCGGGGCAGGCTGACCTCGGGCGTCACGTCATCGAAGACGACCTCGACGCGCATGCCGATTGTAATCTCGGTGTTCGGAACGTTCACGAGGTTGGCCGTGAGCCGCGGACCTTCGTCGAGCTGCACCTGCACGACGTTGTAGGGGAGGTCGGCGGCGAACGAGGGAAAGTAGCGGTGGTGGAAGACGACGAAGGTGGACACCGTGCCGCGCCCGCTGACGGCCGCCCACTCCACGCGCTCCGACAGGCACTCCGGACAGACGGGCGCCGGCGGATACCGGAAGCGACGGCATTCCGCGCAGCGCTGGAGCGCCAGCTCGTGGCGCCGCGTCGCGTCCCAGAAGGGACGGTTGTCGGGGGTGATCCGCGGCAGCGGCTTGCCGTAAGCGTTCATCGGTCGTCGGCCATCATGAATGAAAGATCGTGGAGTCGCCCCACGCCGTGGCCCACTGCATGACGCGCGCGCCGCGCACCTGGCGCTCGCCGCACTCGCCGCGGAGCTGGCGGACGATCTCGGCGATCGAGTTCCAGCCCGACACGTGGGCCTCCGAGAGCAGGCCGCCCGACGTGTTCATGGGCAGCTCGCCGTGAAGCTCGATCCGGCCCTTCTGCGTCCACGCGGCCGCCTCGCCGAGGCCGCAGAAGCCGAAGCGCTCGAGCACGAACCACACGAGCGGCGAGAAGGCGTCGTAGGTGTAGAGCGCGTCGACGTCCTTCTGCGTCACGCCGGCCATGTGATAAACGGCGAGCTGCTCCTCGGTCGGCGTGTAACGGAACTCACGCTGCTGGCCGATGCCGAGCCCGGGCGTGGCGAAGAGGAACTCGTCGGGGCCGGCGCGCATTCCCTGCATGCCGGCGATGAACACCGGCCTCCGAGCGCCGTCGCGCGCCCGCTCGGCGCTGGTGACGAGCACCACGGCGGCTCCGTCGGAGACCAGGCAGCAGTCGAAGAGGTGCAGCGGCTCGACGACGAACCGGGATGCCTGGTGGTCCTCGAGCGTGAGCGGCGATTGCATGATGGCGGCGGGATTGAGCGCGGCGTGCTTGCGAAACGCAATCGGGACGGCGCCGAGCTCGGCGCTCGTCGCGCCGTAGAGCGCGAAGTAGCGCTGGGCCGAGAGCGCCGCTCCCGCCGCGGGCGCGGTCAGCCCGTACACGGGATTCTCCTCGTGGGTGCCGCCTTCCTCGCGCGTGCCCTCGAAGTCGCCCGGCCCGCCCAGCAGGCCGCGCTCCTGGATGAAGCTGACGCCGCACACGCAGGCCACGCACCGCGCCAGCCCCGTCGCCACGGCCATGGCCGCGTGCTGGAGCGTGGGCCCGACGAAGCGCCCGTGCGTCCAGCTCTGGTCGGCGAACCGGATGCGCAAGCCGAGCGCCTCGGCAAAGCGATCGTAGTCGACTCCGAGCGGCCAGCCGATGTTGATGACGAGACCATCCACCTCGTCGCGGCCGACGCCGCCGTCGGCGAGCGCGCTCTTGAACGCCTGCGCAGCGAGCCGCATGGGCGTGTCGGTCGGCGCCTTCGAGAAGCGGCTCGTGCCGACGCCGACGATGGCGGTGCGGTCGCGGATCGTCATCACGTAATCAAGTCGCGCAGCTTCACCTTCTGGACCTTGCCGGTGGCGGTGACGGGCAGCTCCGCGCGCTTGGCGAAGCGAAAGACGTGCGGCACCTTGAAGGCGGCCAGCCGCTCGCGACAGAAGACGCGCAGCGCCTCGGCCGAGACGTCGCCGCCCTCCTTGAGCACCACGACGGCGGCCAGGACCTCCTCGCGGCGCGGGTCGGGCAGGCCGATCACGTAGACCTGCTCGACGACCGGATGGCTGGCCAGCACCTCTTCCACCTCGAGAGGCGCGACGTTGATGCCGCCCGTCTTGACCATCTCCTTGAGGCGGCCACGAAAGCGGAGCCGGCCGTCATCATCGAACGTCCCGAAGTCTCCGCTCCGGAAGAAGCCGTCGGCGTCGAAGGCCTCGGCGTTCTTCTGGGGATCCTTGTAGTACCCGGGCGTCATGTAGCCCCGGATGACGATCTCGCCAACCTCGCCGGGCGGAAGCTCACGGCGCGTCTCGGGATCGACGACGCGCACGTCCATCCCCGGGAGCGGACGGCCCACGGTGTGAAGCCGGACGTCGACCGTATCGTGGGCATCGGTGACCGCGCAGTTGCCGTAACACTCGGTGAGGCCGTACACGTTGCAGATCTCGCGCGCGCCGACCTCCATCACCATCCGCATGGCCTGCGGCGAGCCGATGGCCGCGCCGGTGCGGAGCGAGCGAAGATCGTGATGCGCGCGGTCGGGATGCTCCCACAACGCGAGCGCGATGTTCGGCGTGCCGTAGTAGACGCTGCAGCGCTCGCGCTCGATCAGGGCCAGCGCCTCGCCGGCCTCGAACTGCTCCTGGAGCACCACCGCGCCGCCGTGGGTCATGACAGCCAGCAGCGCGTTCTCGCAGCCGAAGCCCCAGAAGAGCGAGATGCCCATCCACATGCGGTCGTCGGCGGTCAGGTGCTGGCGCTCGCCGATGTTCCACATGTTCTCGATGAGGCCGCGGTGCTGGAGCTGGACGCCCTTGGGTGTGGACGTGGTGCCCGACGTGTAGAGGATGTACGCAACGTCTTCGGGCGTCAGAGCACGTTGTGCGGCGTCGATCTCCGCGTCGGCGACGTCGCGCCCGAGCTCGTCAAGGTCCTCGAAGCGCGTGAGCCCGGGCCGGCGCTCGCCGCCCAGCGCCACCACACGCTGGAGCCGGGGCAGCCGCGCCGAGCCGGGCGCCATCTCTCCGAGCGTGGCCAGGTAGTCCTGGCCGAGAAACCGATCGACCGTGACGAGCGTGCTGGCATCGCAGTGATTCAGCACGTACTCGAGCTCGCGGGGCCTCGACCACGTGCTGATGGGCACGAGAGTGGCGCCGAGCAGCGTCACCGCGAAATCGACGACCAGCCACTCGGTGCGATTCGGCATGAGGAGGGCGACCTTGTCACCGCGGCGGACGCCGAGACGATGGAGCCCGCGGGCGAGGTCGCGCGCCCGAGCCCGCCACTGCCCGTAGGTCAGTCGACCGCTCGTGCCTACCACGGCCTCGCGCCCGGGATGACGCGCTGCCATCTCGTCCAGCAGGTCGGGCAGGGTCCGGCTCCGCGGCATCTCCATGACGCGCGATTATATAATCGCGTCCCGTGAGCACCGGCCTCGAGACCTATCGCGGCGTCGTCTACCAGTGGGAGGTCGATCACAACGACCATCTGACGGTCGCCTACTACTTCGCGCGTCTCGGCGACGCGACGCTCGCGCTCCTCGACTCGCTGGGCCTGCCCTCGGAGTGGGACGCGCGGACGTGGATCACGGCGGACTGCTACGTGCGGTACGCGCGCGAGCTGAGGGCGGGCGACATCATGCACGTGGTCAGCGCGCCGATCGCCGTCGAGGCCGACGGCTTCGTGGCCGGCCACAAGGTGATCGACACCGGGACCGGCGCAGTCACGACGACCGTCGAGCAGGCGCTGCGGATCGTTCGCCCCGATGGCTCGCCGGCGTCGCTGTCGGCCGCCGACCGCGAGCGCATCGGGACGCGCCGCGTCGCGTGGGACGGCCCGGAGCGCGAGCGGCGGGCGCGGCCGAAGGGCGTCGACGGGTTGCGCGACAGCTCGCGCGACACCATCCGGCCGTGGGAGGCCGGCGGCTCGGGACCGTCAGCCCTGGCGGCCTACATCCACCGCTTCTCCGCGTCGAACTCGCACGTGCTCGCCGGGTTCGGGATGACGCCGTCCTACATGCGCGAGCAACGCCGCGGGTTCTCGACGTTCGAGTTCCAGTTCGGCGCCGCGAGCGCGCTCCGGCCCGCCGCGCAGGTCGTCGTCCGCTCCGGCCTGCTCCACGTCGGCACGTCGTCGCTGCGGCTCTTCCACGTCATGTCCGATGCGCGCACGGGCGCCGAAGTGGCCACGCTCCATCAGGCCGGCGTGCACTTCGACCACGACGCCCGCCGCCCGGCCCCACTCCCCCCCGACCTGGCCGACCGGGCCCGCGCACTGCTCATCCGAAATCCTTCCTGATTGCCGCTCACGCCCGCTACGCTCGTTCTATGAAGCGAGCGTTGCTGGCGATCACGATCCTCCTCATTGCCGCCGCGGCCGGCGTCTACGTCCTGGTCGTCCGCCCGCTGATCGCTCCCGCCGAGGCGACACCGGCCGTCGAAGCCGCGCTGGCCACGCCCGACGTGGTCCTGCTGGCTGGCGTAAACGTGAAGCAGGCCGCGTTCATCGAGCGCTGGATGCTCGGCGTCCCGGTCACACCCGTCGCCCACGACGAGCCGGCCCGCTCGCCACTCGATCGGACGCTGCTCGAGCACCTCCGGGCCGCCCAGATCGACGTGCGGCGCGACCTCGATTACACGCTGTACGCGCTGTACCGCACGACCACGACCGACCTCCGCCACGCCGTGGTGCTGGTCGGCCGCTTCGACCCGGATGCGATCAACGGCTACCTCGCTCGGGAGTTGCACGGCGCGACGCGCGACGTGGGTGGCCGTCCGTCCCACGAGCTCACGATGATCTCTCCGCTCGACTGCAAGCCGGCCGGCACGTGGATGGTCACGGTCGATCGGAGCTTCATTCTCATCGCCGATCCCGCCTCCCACGCCGTCGTGCTGCCTCGCCTGACGGCCGCGCCGAGCGACGCGCCGGACCAGCTCGGGTGGTGGCGCGGGCTCGCCCGCACAGACTTAGTGGCCATCGGGTTGTGGGACGTCAAGGACGCCGACCAGGCGGTTCCCCATCCCTTCCAGAAGGGCATGGCGAAGGGGCTGTCCACGGAGGCCAACGTCTTCGCGCACCTGTACTTCGGGCTCGGCGTCCGCACGGTGCCGCCGGACGGCCGCCTGCGGCTGGTCCTCGACGCCGCCGACGCGCAGCTCGCCGCGCAGAAGATCGCCGGCTGGCAGAAAGGCCTGAGCGAATCGAAGGCGCGCTGGGCGCAGACGGTCCCGTCGGTGGCCGCGCTCTACGACAGCCTCGGGCTCCACGCGCAGGGGCCACGCAGCACCGTCGAGTTCACGGTCGATCGCAAGCTCGCCAGCAACCTCCAGAGCGTCGTCAACGAGCTGCTCTCCGCCATCTTCTCGGGGTTCGGCGGCGCGCGCAGATCGAGAGACGTGGAGCAGCGGGCCGAGCGCATCGACACCAGCCCGCTCGCGTTCCAGCCAACCGCGTCAGCGGCCGCGCTCCGCGCCTTCGATCCCAACGCGCCGTTTGCCGAGGACGTCGAGCAGATCCAGGGGCCGTTCGGGCTCCGCGTCGGCGAGCTCCGCCTCGGATCGAGCGCCGACATCGGGCTCGAGCTGGTCGTCGAGGGCATCACCGGCGCCATCCCGAACGTTACCGACGATTCGCGGCGGGCCCGCCTCTTCGTCGACAGCGTGAAGTCGAAGGCGGGCCAGGAGCTGCTGAGATCCGAGCCCTGTGGGCGCGAGCGCAACGGTGAGCCGAGTCAGTTCAAAGCGTTCATGGCTCCGTGGCTGAAAGCGAGCAAGGTCGTGCGGCTGGTCGCCGGCGTCGGTGCTCGCGAGCTCCAGAGCGTCGCCGGCCACGTCGAGCTGAGGCTCCCGACGCGGACCGAAACCGTCCTCATCACCCACCCCCAGCCCGGAATGAAGGCCGAGCGGAACGGCGCCACCTTCGTCGTCACCGGCGTGACCGGCGGCACGGTCGGCTACCAGATCGTCGGAGCGCGCGACCGGATCCTGCACTTCCGCGCGCTCAACGCCACCGGCCAGCCGTTGGCGTCCGGGGGAAGCTTCTCGGTCGATTTCCTGCTCGGCGACGGCGCGGCCGGGCAGAAAGAGTACGCCGGCGTCGTCGATCGCGTGGAGGTGGTCTTCGTCGCCGAGGAGCAGACCGTACGCTCACCGTTCTCGCTGAGCGATTTCTCCCTCGCCGGCAAACCGCGCTCCGTCATGCAGGACAAGACGCCACCGTTCCAGCCGTACGGCTATCAGGCGCTGCGGCGCGACCGCCCGCGACTTGGGAGCCCTGGCAAGCCCGAGGTCCTCGCCGTCATCCCGCTCGATCCCTTCGAGCTGTCGCTCGACAAGGTGGCCGACCACTTCGGCACGCAGCTCGAGTTCACGTTCCGGAGCCCCGTCGTCACCAACTTCGAGCGAGCGTTCACGGTGGGCCATCTTCGGCTGACCCGCGTCGAGCTGGCTGACGGCACGGTGCTCTCACCCGCGCCGCCGGACGCGCCGATCCAACACATGTCCGTGAGGCCGGTGTGGGACACGCCGATCCGCTTCGGAGGGTCGCCGAAGGACGGCGTGCTGACGACCTCGCTCCGCCTCTTCCTCGACACCAAGGTGAAACCGCAGGATATCAAGGCGCTGCGTGGAGTCGTGACTGTCCAGTTCCCGCGGACGTTGCAGGTGTTACGTCTCGAGAATCTCAACCCCGGCCAGCGCGCCGAGCTTCGTGACTTCGCGGTCACCGTCACGGCCCGCAGCCGTGGCGGCGTCACGCTGCAGGCCGACAAGGAAGGCAATCGCGTGATCTACACCCAGCTCGCCGGCGCCGACGGGCAGGCGGTGTGGTTCTCCGGCCCGAACATCACCATCCTGCCCGACGGCGCGTGGCGCTTCGAGCTGTCCCCTTCGGGCACGCCCGTGGCCGCTCAGCTCATCGTCGCCGACGAGCTCGATCGCAAGGACTATTCGTTCACGCTCATCCCGCGCTAGTCAGGAAGGCGCTCAGCGCGCGATTGAACTTCTCCGGCTGCTCCAGGTTCGACAGATGCGCCGCGGCCGGGATGATCTCGAGCTGCGCGCCCTTGATGTTCTCGGCGATCACGCGGGAGGCGGCAACCGGAGTGCCGGGATCGTCCTCCCCGACGATGACGACGGTCGGCAGCTTGATCGCACTGAGCCGGTCCGTGAGGTTCAGCGCCGAGATGGCCTGGCAACAGCCGACGTAACCGGCGACGGGGGTGTTGCGGATCATCGTCGCCACCGTCTCGACCACGTCCTTCTTCTTCTCGCGGAACGGCGCGGTGAACCAGCGGGCGAGCGTCGGCTCGACGAGCGGCTCCATGCCCTTCGCCTCGGCCGTGCGAATGCGATCGTCCCACTGCGGCTTGGCCTCGGCCGGGATGCGGCTCGAGGTGTCGCACAGCGAGAGGCTCTTGAGGACCTGGGGCGCCTTGAGCGCGAGGGCCTGACCGATCATGCCGCCCATCGACAGCCCCACCCAGTGCGTCTTCTGGATGCCCAGCTCGCGGAGCAGGGCCAGCGCGTCGTCGGCCAGCTGGTCGAGGCTATACGCGCCGCGCGGCGCCTCGGTCTTGCCGTGGCCGCGCGTCTCGTAGCGCAGCACGCGGAAGCGGCTGGTGAGCGCCGGCACCGTGGGGTCCCACATGCCGAGGTCGGTGGCCAGCGAGTGGCTCATCGTCACGACCGGCGCGTTGGCCGGGCCGTCGAAGGTGTAGTTCATCGAGATACCGTTGGCTGAAATCTTCATCGAGTCCTCCTGAAGCGGGATCTAGCGCTGGGCCAGACGGTCCTCGACGTCGACCACCGCCGGGGCCGGCGGCGACGTCGGCCGGGACGTCCGGGTCAGCTCGTACACCTCCATGATGACGTCGGAGGCGAAGCGGGTCTGCGCCACGGTCGACGAGGCGAAGCCGCACTCGCCGGCCAGGTGATGGAAATACTCGAGGTTGCCGGCGTTCGAGAAGACGATCCTCATCCGTCCGTCGGGCTTGAGATGGCGGCCGACGCCCGCGAAGAAGTTGCGCAGCGTCGCGTGGGCCGAGTCGCGCATCATCGCCTGCACGGTGGACTCCGGGTTCATCGGCCGGAACGGCGGGTTGGCCACCACGAGGTCGAACTGCTCGTCGGGCTGCAGGGCGGCCAGGGCATCGCCCTGGCGCACGTCGATGCGATCGCCGAGGCCGAGCCGGTGGGCGTTGTACTTGGCGCACAGCACCGGCATCGTGAACTTGTCGATGGCCACGGCGCGAGCGGCGCCGGCCAGCACGGCGAAGATCGCGTCGGCCCCCGAGCCGGTGAACGGGTCGAGCACCGTGTCACCGGGGCGGACGCCGAGGTTGTCGAGCAAAATCAGGGACGCCTTCGCGTAGTTCGGGTTGAACGTCTCCGGGAACATCACGTAGTCGAGCCCGCGCACCTTGACCAGGTAGGGCACCGGATGCTGCTCGATGGAGTGCGCGATCGTCCCCTGCCACTCGTCGATCTGCAACTTCAGTGCGTCGTCCATTGGCTCAATCCTTCACCGTCGTTTCAATCCTTCACCGTCACGAATGCCGCCGGCACGTGGAACTCCAGAAAACTGACCCCGTCGCCTTCGGCGACACGCAAGCCGTGCCGGTCGCCCGTCGGGAAGTACGTCGCCTGCCCGCGCTCGACGATGACGTCCTTGCCGCCGACGGTGAAGCGCGTCTTCCCCGAGAGGAAGACGAACATGCTCTCGGCGTTCGGGTGCATGTGGAGCGAGGTGACCGTGTCCTTGACGTAGACGACGATCATCGCGTGCGCGCGCTCGGACGCGGCCGCGCCCTTGCCGACGAAATAGATGCGCTGCTTCTTCTCGGCGGGCACAGCGTGCACGGGCGTGGTGGCGCGCGCGGCGGCGACGATGCCGCCCGAGAACCCCGGCCGCTTCGGGGAATTCGCGGGCGGCGCCAGCACGCTGATCAGCGTGGTCTCGCCGGCGTTCGGGTTCGTGACCGTGAGCGTCGTGCCCTCTTCGATCACGGCGAACGTTTCCTCGGCCAGCGCCAGCGATCGGCCACGGCCGCTGACCGTGGCACCTCCGGTCAGCGTGAACAGGTAGCGGTCCGAGCCTTCAGGAACGTCCTCGGTGAGCGCCGCGCCACGCGCGACGCGGATCACCTCGGCCGACATCTCCTTCATGTCGCCGCCGGTGATCGGCGCGCGCTTCACGCCGGTCGCGGCTTCCCGGTACGGAAGACCCGCAAAGGTGATGACCCGTCCCATGGCGGGGCAGACTATACACCGGACGCCAGTGCTCCGCTCCGGTAGTCCTCGACCGCCTGAACGATTTCCTCACGCGTGTTCATGACGAACGGGCCGTAGCGCGCGATGGGCTCGCGCAGCGGCCGCGCGGCGAGGAGGAGAAAGCGCCCCGCGGCTCCGCCGGTGACGGCGGTCAACCGATCACCATCACCCAGCACCGCGAGCCGACCGGCGGCGATCTCCTGCGCCTTCGCGTCGGCCCCAAGCGCCACCTGTCCCTCGTAGACGTACGCGCAGGCGGCGTGGCCCGGGGTGAGCACGAGCGTCGCGCGCGAGCGCGGCTCCATCCTCACGTCGAGATAGAGCGGCTGGGTGACGATCCCCTCCACCGGGCCGCGCACGCCCGCGGCCTCGCCGGCGATCACTCGAGCGCGAACGCCCGGAGCCAGCTCCACCTCGGGGATCTTTTCGGGCGGAATGTCCTGGTAGCGCGGCGCCGTCATCTTGCTGCGCGCGGGCAGGTTCACCCAGAGCTGGAAGCCCCACATGAGGCCGTCCTTCTGCAACGGCATCTCCGAGTGCACGATGCCGCGCCCGGCCGTCATCCACTGCACGCTGCCGGCGACGAGCTCGCCCTCGTTTCCCACGTGATCGCGGTGACGCATGGCGCCGGCCAGCATGTACGTGACGGTCTCGAACCCACGGTGCGGGTGATCCGGAAAGCCGGCGAGGTAGTCGCCCGGCCGATCCGACTTGAACTCGTCGAGCAGCAGGAACGGGTCGAGGTGATCGAGCTGCGGCGTGCCGAGCACGCGCGTGAGCTGGACGCCGGCGCCGTCCGACGTCGGCTGCCCGGTGATGACCTTCGTGACGTGGCGATCCGTCGTCATGGCTGGCCTCCTGGTGGCCAGCATACGCCTGGCCACCAAACCCTTGCCCGAAGCGATAGACTAAGGCCGCATATCTGTCCCGGCGACATGGGCACCTATCGATTACACGCGGCGGCCGACCGTCTCCTCGACGCGCTGTTGGACGCGCGTGCGGTCGAGCTCGAGTTGCTGGACGGGCTCAGCGACACCCAGATGCTCGGCGAGCGCGCCCACTTCCTCGAGCCGCCGATCTGGGAGATGGGGCACGTCGGCTGGTTCCAGGAGCTCTGGCTGTCCCGTCACCTCGACGGCGAGGCAACGCTCCTGCCGGGCTCGGATGGCATCTACGACTCGTTCAACGTCTCGTACCGGCAGCGGTGGGACCATCGTTATCCGTCGCGGAAGCAGACGCTCCAGTACATCAGCGCGGTGCTTCGCCGCAGCGTCGGCCGGCTGGAGTCGCGCACGCCGACCGCGAAGGACGCCTACTTCTACACGCTCGCCGCCCAGCACGAGGACATGCACGCCGAGAACCTGATTCTCATTCTCCAGTCGCTCGGCTACGCGCGCCCGCACTGGAGCCGCTTCGATCCCGCGGCGACATCACCGCCGGTGGTTTCGGACTACCAATTGCGTGACGTCGCGGTGCCGGGCGGGACGTTCCTGCTCGGCGCCTCGCCCGACGAGCCCTTCGTCTTCGATAACGAGAAGTGGGCGCATCCGGTCGTGGTCGCGCCGTTCAGCATCGCCTCGACACCGGTGACGAACGCCGACTTCCAGGCGTTCGTGGACGACGGCGGCTACCGTCGGCGGGAGCTCTGGGATCGGCGCGGCTGGGACTGGCGGCGCCGCGAGCAGGCCGAGCATCCAGTCTTCTGGGCGCGCGGCGACGATGGCCGCTGGTACGAGCGCAGCTTCGACGCCATGGCAACGCTTGCGCCATGGCATCCGGTCGTGCACGTCAACTGGTACGAGGCGGACGCGTACTGCCGCTGGGCTGGCCGGCGCTTGCCAACCGAGGCCGAGTGGGAGATCGCAGCGACGGTCGAGCCGGCGACCGGCCGCAAGCGGCGTTTCCCCTGGGGCGACGACGCACCGACGCCCGCCCGCGCGAACCTGGACTTCTGCGCCGGCGGGACCATCGACGTGCGCGCGTTGCCCGAGGGCGACAGCCCCGCCGGCTGCCGGCAAATGATCGGCAACGTCTGGGAGTGGGTCGCGGACACGTTTCAGGCGTACCCCGGCTTCGAGTGCGACCCGTACCAGGAGTATTCTCAGCCGTACTTCGGCCAGAAGAAGGTGCTGCGCGGCGGATGCTGGACGACCCGCACGCGAGTCATCCGCAGCACGTGGCGAAATTTCTACATGCGCCACCGGCGAAACATCTTTGCCGGGTTCCGCACGGTGGCGCTCTGAGGCCAGCGCGATGCCATGTCTCCTCGACGATCATGCCGACGAAACAGAATCCCTGGCCCGCATGGTTGGCGACATCAACCGCGGCCTCACCGGGCGCCCGCCCACGCTGCCGCCGAAGTACTTCTACGATCAAACGGGCAGCAAGCTCTTCGAGCGGATCACACAGCTCCCCGAGTACTACCTGACGCGCGCCGAAGAAACCATCCTGCGCGACGTGGCCCACGACGTCATGGCCAAGCTCAGGCCGCGCGACGTCGTCGAGCTCGGCCCCGGGTCGTGCCGCAAAGTGCGCTGGCTCTTGGACGCGTTCGAGGACGCCGAGGACGTCCGCTACGTCGCCGTCGACGTCGGCCGCGACAGCCTCGTCCAGGCCGTGACCGCGCTGGACGACCGATATCCCTGGCTTCACGTCCACGCGGTCGTCGGCGACTTCGAGCGGCATCTGGCCCGCTTGCCGCTGCCCGTCGGCCGTCGGCTGGCGCTCTTCCTCGGCAGCACGATCGGCAACTTCGATTCCCTCCCCAGGCAGGCGCTGCTCGCCCAGATCCGCCGCCTCCTGGGCGCCGACGGCCGGCTGCTTCTGGGTGTGGACCTCGTGAAGGACCACGGCGAGCTGAACGCCGCCTACAATGACGCCGCCGGCATCACCGCCGAGTTCAATCGCAACATCCTGCGCATCGTCAATCGCGCGGTCGACGCCGACTTCGTTCCGGAGAAATGGCGCCACCACGCCTTCTATAATGCCGCGGCCAGCCGGATCGAGATGCACCTGCTCGCCGACGAGCCTCAGCGCGTTATTCTGAAGAAGCTCGGCGTCAAGCTCGACTTCGACCGCGGCGAGGGGATCTGGACCGAGAACTCCTACAAGTTCACGCGCGAGTCGACCGAGGCGATGCTGGCCGAGGCGGGCCTCGCGCTCGAGGAGTGGTACACCGACGCCGGGTGCAGGTTCGGCCTCGTCCTGGCACGGCCGGCCGAGTCGGCATGACGACGCCGGTCCCCCGCACGCTCTACGTCCACGACGATCTCTCCGCCGAATTGAAGGCTCATGGCGCGCACGCGCAACAGCTCGGTGAGGCGCTCTTCGAGCGCCTGCGTGCCGACGAGCGCATCGTCGTCCTGACGCTCGAGGAGCAGCTCGACGCGCTGGTCGCGCGCGGCCAGCACGTCCCGTTCGCCGCGGCGGTCGGCATCGGCCGCGCCGGCGCCCGGGTGGCGGCGCAGGTCCACGCCCGGACGGCCTGGTTCCCCGTCATCCACGCGGTGGACCTGTGGCGCGAGGAGGACGACGCCGGCGGCTATGCGCTGGCCGGCTCCGCGACGCTCCCGTCGCAGCTCGCCCGCATCGCCGATGCGGACTCGATCGCCGTCGTCGACGACACGATCTTCTCCGGCCTGACCATGCGCACGGTGCTCGAGGCCCTGCCGCCCCGACCGGGCCGCCGTGTCCACGCCTTCTGCTTGCGCGCCGTCGCCGAGAGCCTGCCCGGAGTGGCCGCGCTGGCGCCGGTGTCGACTGGCGTCGCCGCCGCGGGTCGGATTCTCGAGGACGTGAGCTTCATCAATGCCAGCGGCCTCGTCCGCCGTGGAGCCATCCGCCGCGCCGGGCAGGCGTCGCTGGCGTTCTTCGAGCGCCCCGAGTGGATGGAGGCGTGGTTTCCCGGCTACACCGAGGCCATCGTCAAGCTGTGTCGCGAGCTCCACGAAGCGGTCGAGGCACCACGAGCCGATCGAGCGCCTCGAACGCGACGTGGATCGCCAGCGCCATCAGCGCGGCCGGGATCGCGCCGGCCAGGATCATCCTCACGTCGTTCAGCGCCAGGCCGGTGACGATCAGCGTCCCGTAGCCGCCGCCGCCGATGAACGCGGCGAGCGTCGCCGTGCCGACCGTGAGCACGGCGGCGGTCTTGATCCCCGCCATGATCGTCACCGACGCCAGCGGTAGCTCGATCCAGGCCAATCGCTGCCAGCGGCCGAGCTGCATGACCGCCGCCATGTCGACGAGCTGGCGGTCGAGGCTGCTCACACCGGCGTAGGTGTTGCGGACGATCGGCAGCAGCGCATAGAGGCTGAGCGCCACCAACGCCGGCAGCTTGCCGATGCCGAAGAGCGGGATCATGAAGGCGAGCAGCGCCAGCGCCGGGATCGTCTGCAGCACGCCGACGCTCATCAGCTCGACCTGGCCGACGACCCGGTGGCGCGCGGCGACGAGGCCGAGCGGCAGTCCGATCGCGACCGCGACTGCCAGGGAAACGGCGACGAGGGCCAGATGCTCGAGCGTCAGCCGGCCGACGTCGCGGATCAGATCGTGCCGGCGCGCGGGCTGCGCGGCGTCACGATCGCCGAGAAACGTCGCGGCCGTCTGGGCGAAGGTCCGGTGGTCCAGCTCGACGGCGGCGTTGAGTCGGACCATCGTCAGGCGGTCGATCCGTCCCGCCAGCCGCTCTCGCAGCGCGCTCCACGTGCGCGGCAACCGCTCGGGCAGCGACGCGCGAGCGAGGAGGACGGCCGCGTACTCGGGAAAGAAGTGGCGGTCGTCCTCCAGGACGACGAGGTCGTACCGCGCCAGCTGCCCGTCGGTCGAGAACACGTCGATGACGTCGACGTGGCCACTGGCGACCGCCTGATAGGTCAGCGCGTGCTCCATGCCGGTCACGCGCGTGAGCGGGAGCCCGTAGTGCCGGCGCAATCCCCGCCAGCCATCGTCACGGTCGATGAAGCCCGGGTCGAAGGCCGCCGTGAGCCCGGGGTGTCGTGCGAGGTCGCTGATCGTGCGAAGCCCGAGCCGCGTGGCGGTGGCGCGGGCGACGGCCAGCGCGTACGTGTTGGCGAAGCCCAGCGGGTCGCTGATCGTCAGGCCGAGCGGCCGGAGCCGCGAGCGCAGCGCGTCTATCGTGGTCACCGACGCGTCCTTCAGGATGGCGCGGCTGATGGTCCCCGTGTACTCCGGGTAAACGTCGATCTCGCCGCTCGCCAGCGCGCCGAAGGCGATACCGGTTCCACCGAGGCCAAAGCGGCGCTCCACCGGCGCCTCGCCCGCCTGCTCGGCCACTCGCGCCACGATCTCGGCGACGACGTAGCTTTCGGTGAACGACTTCGACCCGACGCGGACCGGCGTCGCCGCCGGCGCGGCGGCCCGGCCGAACATGGCGAGCGCGATGCCGACCACGGTGAGCCCGATGATGAAGGCGCCAGCGCGGCGTGGCGTCATGTCAGAGGTACGCGGTCATGTCGGGGGGCGGCGCCTGGGCGCGCAGGAACTCGGCGACGTACCGCTCGGCCGGCCGCCGCGCGAGGTCCTCGAAGGTGCCTTCCTGCACGACGCGGCCGTTGTCGAGAAGCGTGATCGTCGACCCGAACAGGAACGCCTCGCGCACGTCGTGGGTGACGAACAGCACGGTCTTTCCGAGCTCACGGAAGATCGCGACGAGATGCGTCTGCAGCTCGGCGCGCGAGATCGGATCCAGTGCACCGAGCGGCTCATCGAGCAGCAAGACCGGCGGGTCGAGCATCAGCGCGCGCGCCAGGCCCACGCGCTGGCGCTGGCCACCGCTCAGCTCCGCGGGATAGAGATCGAGCAGGTCGGGATCGAGAGCGACGAGCTTGGCCAGGACGTCGAGGCGCTCGGCCATGCGCGCCGTGCTCCACTCCTGGGCACGCGCCGGCAGCGTCGCGTTCTGCCGCGCGGTGAGGTGCGGATACAGCGCGCCTTCCTGAACGACGTAGCCCATGCCGCCGTCCACCGAGATCTCGCCGTGATCAGGACGGAGCAGGCCGAGGATGAGCCGGAGGATGGTGGACTTGCCGGAGCCGCTCGACCCGAGCAGGATGCGCGTGGTACCGCGCGCGACGGTCAGTGACACGTGGTCGACCGCCACGCGGGCGCCGAACGTCTTGGTGACGTCGCGGAGGGCGAGCATGGTCCCAAAGGGCTCGCCGCACCCGGCGCGCGCCCGGAGCGGATGATACCCGAGCCGCGGTCAGCCCGACACGGCGTGGGCGCGCACGTCGGCGAGACACCGCTCGAGGTCGGCGCGCTCGATCATTCCGATCCGGGTCACCGCCGAGCGCCGTCGCGCGGTGCCGCCGACGGGTCAGTCGCCCCGCGGCCTTCCGGACTGATCAGCCGGCGGAGATACGGACTGTCGGCGATCACCGCGCGAGTCTTCGGCCCGATCGCGAGCTCGTAGCTCGACGACCGGCCAGGAGGCGGGTATGGCCAGTACACCTCGACGAACGCGGGTTGGAGGTAGAAGCCGCCGAGCACGGCCAGGTAGTCGCGCAGTCCCTCCAGGCCGGCCGCCGGCGCGCCGTTGACGAAGCACGACGGACACCAGGCGGTCACCGTCCGGACGTCGAAGAGGGTGACGGGGACCTGATCGGCCCTGAGCCGGGACACTTTCGCGTACTCGGTGATCGGATAGTCGTCGGTCAACGGCGGATAGATGTCGGTGGCGCGCGCGAGCGTCTCGGCGGATCCGGCGAAGGTCCCCGCGATCTCGACGAGCGAGCCGAGCCCGATCGCCCGCATGTCATCCCGGACGGCAGGCGCACCGGCGAGCCTGGCGCGGAGCTTCGCGGGCTGAAGCTCGAGCCGCGGGCCGTTGGTGCCCATCAGGATGAAGTCGGTCATCGTCCCCGAGAGCAGCACCGCCTGCGGAAACACCTCGACGAACGCGCGCACCATCTCGAGCGTCGCCTCGGCGGGAGCCTGGGGGAGCGGGAGCCACTGGGTGAGGTAGCCGCCGGGCTTGAGCCGGCTGCGCGCCAGCGCGTAGAAGTCCCGCGAGTAGAGCGACGCCACGCCGGCGAACAGGATCGGCGGCGGCTCGAGCGTGATCAGATCGTACGTTCCCGGCGGTTGCATCCGGAGGTGATGGCGGCCGTCGTTGACGTAGACCGACAGCCGGGGATCGTCGATGACGTCGTGGTTGGTCGCCGAGAACCAGCGGGCGTGCTCGAGGATCTGGCGGGAGATGTCCACGACCTCGAGCCGGCGGACCGACGGGTGCAGCGACGCTGCGTGGAGCGTGTTGCCGACGCCGAAGCAGATGACGACGACGCGCTCGGGCGCGTCCATCGAGAGCAGCGGCAGATGAGCGAAGGCGCGCATGTACCGCTGGCTGTCCGCGTTCGTCCCCGACATCAGGTGGCCGTTGGTCATGAGCGCCCGGCCCTGCCCCGGCACGTCGGTGACCGTCACGATCTCGGTGATGCCTTCGCTCACGTGGAGCCGGCGCTCGTTCGGGCCGGGCGGCCAGAGCGCGTGATCGAGGAGATGGCGTGAGGGCAGCGCGACCCACAAGCCGATCGCCGTCGCCGTCGCAGCCAGGGTCAGCGCGAACGCCG
>WNFT01000619.1_pt1 | contig 29654 bp, 22 predicted proteins | sample 5400191 | NCBI WGS metagenome assembly WNFT01 (sample SAMN13153359, study PRJNA577476) | soil metagenome | isolation source: 80 cm saprolite under Madrone tree | place: USA:California | collected 2016-06-14 | reverse complement strand
CTACCCGGCTCAACGCTGCTTACCCGAAGATGCTCATATCTACGCTTACTACCTTGATCTACCGGGCGGCACTGGTACCACCTGTAAGGAGCGGGCGCAGCAAAAAAGTGTACTCGTCCAGCACATTGAGCAACTGCAAGTCCCGTTGCTCCGTTTCGCTTGCTGGCCAAATGCCAATCGCGCTGCACTTGCTATCAGCGGGGACATCGACTCCGTCACCATACAAGACTTCTTCCTGCGCATTCTCGAAGTGCGCCAGCATACTCGTCAGGTTAGATAGGACAGGAGCGGAATATATACCTGGATTGCATGGCCGCAACGCCATTTCAACACCCGTTACAACCAATTTCCTAAGTAAAGAACGGTATCCTTTTGGGTGTACTTAAGGTACTCAAATTATGCTGGCTGCCTTATAGCGATAGCGAGAAGCGTATAGAAACGCTGGGGCGAAGTATCTTTCAAGGATGGTACACGATATGAAAAATCCACTCAACTACTTTGGCATCCTCGCCAGGCGCTGGGCCTGGCTGGTACTACTTGGAGTATTCATTTGTGGAGGAGCGACCTACGCTGTCTCTATGCTAATGACCCCTACCTATGAAGCCACAACAACGCTCTTTGTCAAAGTTTGTACACCCTCATCATCGGCAGATGACTGTCTTAGTGCCAGCACAGCCGCTGTGCCAACCTACGCTCAGTTACTTACGAACCCCAGCGTGCTTGAACCGGTAGTAGTTCAGCACCCCGACATGACCTTGAACCAGCTCACCTCAATGATCAATGTAAAACCCCAGCCTAACACACAACTGATCGAGCTAAATGTCGATAATGCCGATCCACAGTTGGCAGCGCAGCTTGCCGATCAAGTCGGCGAGAGCTTTGCCGGGTTCGTCAACTTCGAACTTCCTGCTTCAGCAAATATACGTGTTTTACCTGCGAATTTACCTACCACTCCCATCAAACCCAAAACGCTAGAGTACACTGCTATCGGTGCCCTCATGGGCTTTGCCCTTGCGGTGGCATTGATCGTCCTCTTTGAATGGGTTGATGACCGTTTAGTCAGGCCTGAAGAAGTGCAACTGCTTCTTGGAATCGAGACACTGGTAGCTGTTCCCAAACTTACACGTCGTCAACGGAACCGTAATGTGGAAGCTATGCCAGCCCTGCTAGAAAAATATCGCCTGTTGACTGTTCACCTCGAAGCTGCACAGGCTATCAAGCCTTTTCGACTACTCATGGTTACCAGCCCGCTTACGGGTGAAGGCAAAAGTACCGTTGCTGCAAATCTCGCTACCTGTCTCGCCATGGCCGGCAAGCGCGTGTTACTGGTCGATACCAATCTTCGCCGACCGGTGCAAGACGTACATTTTCAACTCGATAATCGTGATGGGCTGGCAAGTGTCCTCCTGTGCATGCAGGCCCAGATGGATGTAGACCTTGATGGTCAGGCTACTTCTATCCCAGGCCTCTTCGTGCTGACATCGGGAGGACCACTTTCTAATGCCACAGAAGTCTTGCAGTCGACTCTCGTCGATCAGTTCCTCGAAAGCCTCAAAAAATCGCGCTTTGACTATATCATTTTCGATGCTCCCCCCTTACTTCCTGTGGCGGATGCACAAATTTTAGCTGCAAAAGTCCAGACCATACTGCTGGTTATCGATGCGGATAAGACCCCGCGCCGCGTCTTGATACGTATCAAGAACATACTGAAGGCATCACATAGCACTCTCCTGGGTGCTGTCCTCAACAAAAGCCGCTGGTCAGATTATAACGACGAGCGCCTGTTAGTTGGTGGCGCAAAGCTACCCGGCCTGGATTTGAATCAGCCTCTGTTGCCCGAAAAGTCGGGTGAAGAAAGCGAGATGGAAGTGAATACGAACAATGATGCTACCATCATTATTCCTCGACGCAATCGGCAATAAAATGGCATACAAAAAGATGGAACGGTTAGAAGAATGCCTCAGTCCAGTCAACCTTTATCGAGTATAACCGGGTCTCTCCGGGCAGTGGGTGCCAAAAGTGTCCATTCAAGCATTTTTCGCGCATTGCTCAGTATTTCATCCGCTGCCCTGCTGATCCGTGTCTTTGGCATGCTCAATCAGGTTGTAATCACTTCCCATTTTGGAGCCAGTGCAACGATGGATGCATACTTCGTCGCGGCTTCGTTTCCTACCCTCCTGGGACAATTAGCCGTCAGTTCTACTGAAGCCTCGGTCATTCCAGTGTACGCACGTATACGCAAAGAGCAGACAAAAGAAAGGGTCTCTATTCTCCTCAGCACGCTTGTAAATCTTCTGCTGATTGGCACAGTCCTGGTTATGCTGCTATTGTTCATCTTTCGTGGACAGATGATTTTCATTTCGGCTCCGGCCCTGGATGCAACTCGTGCGGGATACGCGGCCTACCTTGCACCGTTCATCCTCCCATCGCTGCTCTTGACGGTGGTAATTGGCTTTCTAGAATGCATTCTGAATTCAGAAGGGCAGTTTGGTTTACCCGCGTATGCTGGATTGCTGGTGCCGCTCGTGACAGCTCTGTTTGTGCTGTTCATAGGCAAATCTTTAGGAGTAGTCACGCTCGCAATCGGTATGGTATGTGGTCTCTGCGTCCAGCTTGTCATCTTTCTCTGGCGCATACGTAGGGTTGGTGTTCATTATCGACCCGTCATACATTTACGCAGTCCGGAAATTGGCCTCATTCTGATAGCTGCATGGCCTGTTTTCCTTGGGGCGTTAATCAGCCAGGCTGGCCCCCTGGTCGATCAGATGTTTGCCTCTTTCCTTAGTCCTGGCAGTATCTCTGCCCTCGCTTATGCGCTCAAGCTGATAGGCGTTCCGACCGGTGTGATTTTCGTTTCTGTAGGACGAGCTGCCTTACCATACCTCTCACGTCAGGCCGCCGCGAACGATATGGAAGCGTTCAAGGAAACATTGCATTTTTATTTGTGGGTTGTGGGTCTTGCTACGGCTGCCCTGTCAGTGTTCATGATCGTGCTGGCACATCCAATCGTGCAGATACTCTTTGAGCGTGGAGCATTTACTGTCCAGGATACAAGCAATACAGCAAATACAATGATCGGCTTCGCCGTCGGCTTGCTGCCAATGTCGCTGGGCTTTATCTTTGCCAGGGCATTTAGCGCTCTTGGTAAGACGAGAGTGCTTATGTATGTCACAACCTTCAGCGTGGTCGCCAATGCCGTCTTTGACTATATCTTTGCGCGTCTCTGGCAGAATGTTGGGATCGCGTTATCGACCTCGGCAGTATATTTCTGCACCTTGTTTATCCTGTTCCTCACCCTTCGTCACATGATTGGAAAGCTCTATCTTTCCCGGCCTCCTGATGCACTGTTACACACGCCCTGGATGTCAAGCTTAGGCGCTATTTACACACGCTGGGTCGGCCCGATGCGACCACTGTTTCTCCCACGCCATTTCTCCTACCATCTACACGGGCCTGGTAAGCAGCTTTTACGCCTTGGTTTGATACTGGCAGTTTTTGCTGCCGGAGTGACCGGTATGTTCTTTGATGCCCTCTATACACTGCGGATCAGCCTCGGAACGCTCATCGTACTTGCCTTTCTACGCTATCGCTATATACTCTTGTTTGCCTGGGTGCTGCTCGATGCTTTAATTGGCTCACCGTTACCGTTCTTCAACGGCAATAACCTTGTTTCGGGTCTGCTGCTCCCTCTACTTCTCTTAATGACTTGCATGCCTCTCAAGCAAACGTTCAGGCGCATGCCAGCATTGACATTCCTGCTCATCTTCCTGCTCTGGATATTTGCCAGCATTGGAATTTCCGCCATTGGCGTTGGAGCATTTCTGACGCTCTGGAGTATCTATCTGGGTTATGTAGCGCTGAGTGTGCTAACAATTAATGTACTTACAACAGAGAGGCGTTTGATGGGCCTCATCGATGCTATCCTGCTGATCTCCCTGTTTGTGGCGCTTTATGGTCTCTATGGTTTTTTTACCGAGCAGAATGGGATAGCAGACCCTGTGGTAAGGTTCCGTATCTTCTCGGTATTCGGCTCAGCTCCAACCTTATCTATGTTCTGTTCCATAGTTATCCCATTAGCCTTTTATCGCTTCCTCATCCTGCGCGGTTTCAAGCGTGTCGTTGTCTTGCTCGTAATGCTGGCAAATCTAGCAGCACTGGGTCTGACCTTTACACGTTCCACCCTGATTACCGTCCCATTGAGCATCATCGTTGTCGTTTTCTTTCTGCCGTGGCGCAAGACGAAGCGCCGCTTACTTGGTACGCTTGTAGCCCTGGGTGCTCTTGCCTTTCTCTTTATTCAGATCAACAATATTCCGCTCTTGAGCAGATTTTTTCAGCAAGATATAGGCACGCTTAATGGGCGCACCTATCTATGGCAGGCCATCCTCAGCCATTTCGATCCCACACAAATTTTAGGCAACGGACTCAACGCTTCTGTTGTATTGTTGACCAACCTGCGTGTGAGCGACTCTCAAGGGGTAATTGCTTTTGCGACGCATAATCTTCTGCTTGAAACGCTTTATGATCAAGGCATCATCGGAGTAATTTTGCTTTCATTGGTAGCGCTTGCATTATTCGCCAGCTTAATTGCCGGGGTGCGAAAGACCACCGGCGCGCATCGTGTACTCTTTCTGACGGCACTGACCATATTTGGCAGTGTGGTTTTGCAGTCATTAGCTTCTGACGATCTGATGAATCCAGCCATTGCCGTGTATTTCTGGGTTTCCATGGCCCTACCATTCGCAGTCTGCTGGCCTATGCCTGCACGGAATACCCCGGAGCAGCTACCTGAAGCGGAGGTCGAAATAGAGAATTTCGACGATGAAACAACCATTCCACGTACGCAGGCAGTGGGGAGAAAATCGTCCAAACCGAATTTTGTGAATGCATCGAGTGCCTCGAAATGAATAAGCCATCTATTTGTACTGGGCCGTCTATGTAGGCAAATCTAACAAGCGAGTAATGGAAAGATATGGTGCAAAATAAATGAACGTTAGAAAATCAATATACTTCAGCTATAAGCGCGCTGTAGGAAGTACATTTCCTCTGGTCTATGAAGACCTGGTAAGACAAAATCGCATTGGAGTTGCTCCCGATACAACAAATCGGCTCCTGGTGCAATTGCTTGCCCATTGCCGGCGGTTGGTGCCCTATTATGCAGAGATAATGAAAAAGGTTGGAGACGATTTCGAACATGATCCCGCGTCATACCTCTTGAGGCTCCCTCTATTAACCAAGGGGTTGATACGCACACATATCGAGCAGCTAAAATCCCAGCATTTGGGCCAGTGCAAATGGTATTTCAATACGTCTGGTGGCTCGACAGGTGAGCCTGTGAAGTTGATCCAGGATCAGGATTATGGCGATCGTAGTAACGCGCTCCAGGAATTCTACTCATCCTGGGCGGGAGCCGGGGTAGGCGACTCCATCGTGTATATATGGGGTTCAGAGAGAGATATCCTGGAGGGAAGCCTTGGCGCAGAACTGAAAAAGTTGATCATCAAAAGCCTCCTACGCAAGACCTATCTCAATGCCTTCCGCATGACCCCCGAGAAAATGAACGGGTTTATTCACATTCTCAATACCAGGCGCCCAAAGCTCATTATTGCCTACGTCGATTCAATATTCGAACTGGCACGATTTGCAGAGCGAGAAAAAATTGCCATTCGTCCACAATCTGCAATCATAACCTCCGCGGGCACACTCACACCATTCATGCGTGAGAAGATTGAGGGCGTCTTCCAGTGCAAAGTCTTCAATCGTTATGGTTCAAGAGAGGTGAGTGATATAGCCGGTGAATGTGCCGCCCATAGAGGATTGCACATATTTCCCTGGGGCTGCTATGTCGAAGTTGTTGATGAAGCAGGTAATCGCCTACCGGCAGGTACAGAAGGGAACATCGTGGTAACTTGTTTGAGCAACTATGCAATGCCACTGATTCGTTATCAGATAGGAGATCGAGGCGTCCTATCTGCCGACTCGAGTTGTCCCTGTGGCAGAGGGGGGCAAATATTAGAAGGGATTTTGGGAAGGAATGATGATATATTCGAGACGAAAGATGGCACGCAGATCGAGGGCGGCTACTTCGGCCTTCTGCTGTATTCCAGACCATGGGTGTGGAAGTGCCAGGTCATTCAGAAGGACTACTCATCGATTCTCTTCAAAATTAAGCAATCCGAGTACGATTATGAACCGGAAGAGCTATCTGATATCATACACAAAACGCGGGTGATTATGGGCGAGGATTGTCAAGTCGACTTTGAGTTTGTTGACGACATTCCGACTAGCCCGTCTGGAAAGTACCGCTATATTCTTTCAGAAATCAATACTCTTCCAAGAGTTAATGCTTAGGAGTGTCGGCTAATGGACAATTTATTTCATGAGCAATTCTTTCACCAAAAAAGCGATGATCGTTTAAACTCGCGGCAACAGGTCTATCTGATGTGTCCACCTGATCATTATGGAATATCGTATGAGATCAATCCCTGGATGGATAGGATGAATCAGCCCGATCTCGGCCTGGCGAGAGAGCAATGGTATAACCTGGTTTCTAATATTCAGGAAGCTGGAGCAGTTGTTGAGATTGTGCCTCCTGTACCGTCACTTCCCGATAAAGTCTTTATGGCTGATACCGGACTTATTGATCAGAATCGCTTTATTATGAGCCGTTTTCGATATCCGCTGCGGCAGCTCGAAACTGGGTACGCGGCTGATTGGTTTCGGAGCCGAAACTACCAGGTACTGGAGTTTCCTCTGGGAGCGGAGGAAAGTCTGGAGAGCAGTGATGTTGCTCCATTTGGTGGATGCCTGGTCGCAGGTTATGGATTTCGCACTACCCTCTCTGCTCACAAAACGCTGTCTCGCCTGGTGCAGAAACAGGTACTTTCGATCAAGTTTGTCGATCCTCGTTTCTACCATCTAGATATTTCTTTCTGTCCCCTGGATGATCGTAGGGCAATCGTTGCTCCTGCTGCCTGGTCTCGTTATAGCTGTGAGCTTGTTGAGAAGCTTGTACCTGAGCCTCTTGTGCTTGAATTGGATGAGGCTATGACATTTTGTGCCAACGCCATTATTGTAGGGAAGGCGGTGATAATGCCGTCCTGTCCTTTGCGCGTGGGGCGTATTCTTGAGCGCTGGGGTTACATGATTTGCGTATCGCCGGTAAGCGAGTTCATCAAAGCTGGTGGAGCTGTACACTGCCTTGCTTTGGATCTTCAGGGATGCCTTTCACGGTCCGAAGCGGAGATACAATCACAACGGGAGACAGGGGCATCTATGGAAACCGTGCTACAAATACAAGCGGAAGAGACATTTCATATAGTCAAAGAATGAGGCCTGGCAAGACTGCGAAAGGAGTGACTTTTTGAAAGAGCAGCTTCGTGTTTGCTTTGTTTCCTTCATGTTCTCGCCGAGTGTTGGCGGAGCGCAGATACGTGCGGAGAAACAGGCACGACAGCTTCAAGCGCTTGGGCACGATGTGATGGTGATCACTTTGCGTCTCGAGAGAAGCTGGGCAAGAACGACAAAGCTTAATGGCTTACCGGTTGTGCGGGTAGGCGGTATATATAGACGCGATGGATCGCTTCGTATCGGCAGACTCGGCATCTGGGCCACCAGTATAGGGCTGTTCCTGGAACTCTGGCGTCTGCATCACCGCTACGATGTAATCCATGCTTTCCAGGTAACGCCACTCGCTGCTGTGGCTGCGCTCATTGGCAAAATCACAAGAAAGCCGGTCATCATTAGCAGTCAGAGTGCCGGATCAACTGAGGAGGGGCAGCAAGGTACACAGCCAAAGTCGGAAGTGATGCTCATGGCTGATACATTGACTGATACGAGCTTTTTGAAAATCGATCCCTCTAAAGCCTGGGTAGGTGCAGGCGACATCAATAATTTACTGCAAAATACGCTGGGGGGACGCATGCTCTTGAATTTCTTGCGCAGGTCGAATGCATTCTACCAGGTTCTCAGCACCCGCAGCCAGGCGTATCTCATCTCCTGGGGGTTTCGACGCGAGCAGGTCGTATATATTCCCGGCAGTGTTGATACTGAGAAGTTTCGACCAGCACCTGAACGGCGCCCAGATCCCCACAGGCCGGAGCGCAATATCATCTGTGTGGCAAGACTGGAATATTCAAAAGGCATTGATGTACTCCTGCACGCCTGGAAGCGAATGATGCTGACATCTGCTGAATGGCAGGCACAATTGGAGCCTCGCCTCCTCCTGGTGGGCGACGGTGTACTTCAGCCACAGCTAAAGCGCATGGTCATAGAACTGAATATTCAGGATAACGTGGAATTTTTGGGATTGCGCACAGATATCATAGACCTGCTACAGCAATCGTGGGGCTATGTACTGCCTTCTCGCGGTGAGGGTATGCCTAATGCCTTGTTGGAGGCCATGGCGTGCGGCCTGCCTTGCATAGCCACGCGGGTGAGTGGCAGCGAAGATATTCTTGTTGATGGCGTGAACGGTTTGCTGGTGGAGTCGGAACAACCGGTCGAACTGGCTCATGCACTGCGCCACCTCGTTGAGGACGCCGATCTTGCGCAGCGCCTCGCCGAGGAAGGGCGTGCAACAGTTGTGCGCAATTATCAACTCACGTGCATAGTCGAGCAGCTCCTCGACCTCTATCGGTCTCCTCTGTCGAGTGGCCAGAACAAAAAGCTGGACAAGATAAATTCTCAAAATAATTCCTTGTATGCGTTAGGGAGGGAAGAGAAGTGAAGCATCAACATATTACGGATGGGACGCGACCTCCTCCCGTGACGAAAAAACGCATCTACATTGCAATTACCACCTTCCTTCCCCAGATTGGTGGGGCCGAAAAGCAGGCCCTTATGCACGGTCGCAGTATGCTGAAAAGAGGTTATGCCCCAATCATCATCACGTTTCGGCATAACAAAGACTGGCCGGCACAGGAAGTTATCGACGGCGTATCCGTGATTCGTGTTGCCGGTGTGCTGTTGGGTAGGCGAGAAAAGCTGCCAGGCATACTGCAAAAGATACTATTTCTGCTGGCCATGCTTGTCATGGGTTGGACATTATGGTACCACCGCCATCGCTACGATGTCTTGCATGTCTACCAACTCAGTCTGTTGGCTTTAGTAGCTGCCTACGTGTGCCGGTTGACGCAAAAAACCCTGGTTGTCTCGGTACGTAACGCAAATCCAGACAAGATGTCGCAAGCGCACAACAACGTATCGTTGCTTGCCGGTCCTCTGGATAGCACTGCCTCATGGCTGCAGGTTCATGAACCAGCTCAAGTAAGTGGCGACCTGGAGGGCTTGGAGCGCTTTGGTAAACCTGTAGTACTCCATGCTCGCTCTCTGCTTGCCCGTATCCATGCTGTAGTGGTCGTGCTGAGTTCGCCCATGAAAGACTATCTTACTCAACATGATTTTGGCCTGGCGCACGTACAACTCATCCCAAATGGGGTGGATATCACGCATTTTTACCCCGCGCCTGGAGATGCCTCCGTGGATGAGCGGATGCGTACAGTCGTATGTATATCCAGGTTAAGCTATCAAAAAGGCATTGATGTGCTGCTGCAAGCCTGGAAGCTCGTGCTGGAACAATTGCCACAGGCGCGGCTCATCCTCGTAGGTAGTGGCGATCTTCAGCCTCAACTCAGTCGCATGGCGCAGGAATTGGGAATTGTTGAAAGTGTCGAATTTGCTGGTTTGCAGAGCGACGTTAGGGCACAATTCCACCGGGGAGGCGTGGCTGTGCTGCCATCGCGTTGTGAAGGCATGTCGAATGCCTTGCTAGAGGCCATGGCCTGCGGCCTGCCCTGCATTGTGACACGAGTAAGTGGCAGTGAAGATCTTATCACACATGGGATCAACGGTTTGCTTGTCGAACCTGAAGATTATGGAGGTCTTGCGCAGGCTCTGCTTACCCTGTTGCGCGACCCGCTACTTGCCCAGAGATACGCGCAAGCGGCCCGGGCAACCATCGAAAATCACTTTTCACTTGATGAAGTTGCAGATAAGTATGTAGAGCTTTACCGGCAAATGGTAGGCAGCGGTACAGGAATTGCAGAGCCTGCACGACCGCCGGAAATCTACCATTTGCCTTTACCATAAAGAAGGGATAGACATCAATGTGCGGCATAGCAGGGTTTATTGATCCGCAGCATACTCTTCACGATGCGGATCAACTTATCGACCGGATGTGCCAGGTTATTCGTCATCGTGGGCCAGATGACCAGGGAGTATGGGCAAGTGATGGAGTTGCACTGGGTATGCGCCGCCTCTCTATTATTGACCTCGCGGGTGGACATCAGCCCATTTTTAATGAAGATGGGAGTGTTCTTGTCGTCTTCAATGGGGAAATATACAACTATCGCCAGCTTCAAGAAGAGTTGCAGGAGCTTGGTCACCGCTTTACCACCAATTGCGACACCGAGGTCATCGTTCACGCGTACGAAGAATATGGAGATGATTGCGTACTGCATTTTCGTGGCATGTTTACGTTCGCCCTTTGGGACAGAAAACGTCAGCGGCTCCTGGCTGCTCGAGATCGCTTCGGCAAGAAACCACTGAACTACTATTGGGATGGGCAAAGGCTGATCTTTGGTTCCGAAATCAAATCGATCCTCGAAGCGGGTATTCCTCGTGCGCTCGATATCGAAGCCCTGGATGAATACCTGGCGTATAGCTATGTTCCCGCGCCAAACACGCTTTTCAAGGATGTCATGAAAGTTCCAGCCGCCCATGTCTTGATCTACGAAAATGGACGGGTCAGCACGAAACGCTACTGGGGACTATCCTTTACCCCTACAAACCATGATGATGAAGCCACTGCCATTGAACGTTTACGCGCGCTGCTCAAGGATGCCGTCGAGGCGCGCTTGATGAGCGAAGTTCCACTGGGCGCGTTCCTGAGCGGCGGAATCGATTCTAGCCTGGTAGTCGGGCTGATGAGTTCGATGATGTCTCAGCCGGTCAAAACGTTCTCCATCGGCTTCGAGGAAGAAGACTTTAGCGAACTTCCCTATGCCCGGCAGGTCGCGCAGCACTTCGGCACCGAACATCACGAATTTTTCGTCCGGCCCGATCTTATCTCAATCCTGCCTGAACTGGCCTGGGCCTATGACGAGCCGTTCGCCGACTCGTCCATGCTACCGACGTACTATGTCTCCAAACTGGCACGTGAATATGTGACGGTTGTCCTTACGGGAGATGGTGGCGACGAAATCTTTGCCGGTTATGAACCCTATCAACGCGAATACCACATCAATCGCATTCCATCCCCGCTGCGCTTCGTCTTAGGATACGCTGGAATGCTGCTCCCTGACGGCATGCGCGGCAAAAAACGCCTGCGCAACATGTCTCGCGATCTTGCTACACGCTGTATATGTACCTCAATGCCTTTCCCTGCTGGCTGGCGTGCTTTACTATACAGTCCTGAACACTTTGCGCTGGTGTGCGAGCATAATCCATTTGAGCGACTGACGAGCAAATACCGCGCTGTATCGCATCTTGATGTCACTGCACAGATGCAATATGCCGATGTCAATGCGTATCTTACTGATGATATCCTGGTTAAGGTCGATAAAGCCAGCATGCTCAATTCGTTAGAGACGCGAGCTCCCTTGCTCGATCAGTACCTGGCCGAATACGTCACGTCGCTACCCGCAGCACTTCGAATGCGTAACGGTACTTTAAAGTATCTCCTCAAGCGGGCTGTTGAGGATATCGTGCCTGCTGAGATTCTAGCGCGTCCAAAAAAAGGCTTTGGCGTGCCCATCAAATACTGGTTTCGTGGTGAACTCGCTAACTATGCCTATGATATGCTCGACTCTACGCGAGCGCGACAGCGGGGCATTTTTGATCCCCAGTATATTCGTGACCTGCTGGAATCGCATGCCGGTACAAGGATGGTCAACTTGGGGAATGCCATCTGGACGCTGCTGTGCCTCGAATTATGGTTTCAGGTGTATATCGATCAACCGGCTAGTTACGTTGAGCGGAGCCCGCAAACTCCTATCGTCAGTAAACGCGAGCTATAAGGAACTCGATTATGCAAGTAACGAAGAAACCCTTGCGCATTTTGATAGTAACGGGGGTTTATCCAACGAAATCGCGACCACACTCAGGCACATTTATCAAAAGTCAGGCCGATTCGCTTGTCGACGCGGGTCTTGAGGTGGAAGTTATTCATCCACGACCCGGTCCCGTACCGGTTCGCTATGCTGTTGCAACCCTGCGTGTTTTTCTGAAAACGCTGACGGGGCGTTTCGATATTGTGCATGGTCATTATGGGCTGTGGTGCCTGGCAGCGCGCATGCAATGGACGACGGCTGTAGTCGCCTCATTTTTAGGCGATGATCTGCTGGGTACCCCGACTGCCGGTGGCGGCTATAGCAAAAAAGCAGCCCTGGTAGTGAGGGTGAGTCGCTGGCTCTGCCGCCATGTTGGTGCTGTGATCGTCAAATCCGAGCAGATGCAAAAAGCAGCCGGAGGGGGAGATATTGCGGTTATTCCCAATGGAGTAGACTTTGAGCTATTTCACCCTATTCCCCGTGAGGAGGCTCGTGCCGCCCTGAGTTGGGATCAAGGCCAAAACTATATTCTGTTTGGAGCCGATCCTATCATACCGCGCAAAAATTATGCGCTGGCGCAGGAGGCCGTTGAACGGCTGCACGCCAAAGGAATTGCTGCGCAATTGGTGATTGCCAACGGCTTGCCACAAACAAAAGTGGTGCTCTATATGAATGCCAGCAATGCGCTGCTGCTCACCTCGCTTTTAGAAGGATCGCCAAACATCGTCAAAGAGGCAATGGCCTGCAATGTGCCGGTGGTTTCTGTGGACGTGGGAGACGTTCCACAGGTCATCGAGCGTACTCAGGGTTGTAAGGTGTGCCTGCGCGATCCAGACGCATTGGCCGCCGGTCTTGAAGAGGCGCTGCAACATACAGCGCCAACGACCGGCAGGACCGATATCATGCATCTGAACCGCGCACTGGTAGCTGAACAGGTCACTGCTGTTTATAAGCAGGCCATGTCTGAGACTCCCCGCCATAAATGGACGGGGATTCTACCGTCGTTCCAACTCTCAACTCTTGAAAGGAGTAGCCTCATTGGAGACCGAGAGAACTTTAAGCCGACCGACTCTAACGGTTCAGGACATGACCGTGGATAGCGCGAAACCGCCTATCCTTCCGTCGGTTGCTACTCCTCGTTGCGACTTGCGCCCATCTCCAGGCACTGCTGTTTTGCAGCCAACGAAGAGAAGAGAAAGGTGTGCCTGCACTGGGGCGATTGCTCGCCTTACCGCCTTACGGCTCCTTGTTAGAACAAGTATACTACAACAAACAGGCAATGTCAAGCGAAACAGCATGGGACGGGGATTCTCCGCCTGCGGCGGCGGGCTTTTCATCCCCTGCTTGGAAAGACAGGGGCTTTCAAGCCCGATTTCTGTAAGAAGAGAAAAACGCTGCGCAGGACAGCGCAATCAGGAATTTCTCAATAGCACAATACCTGAATGGGGAGACAGGGTAATCGACGCCCCGACAGTATTGCCATACAAATCGTGATACGGACCTCCATCTAAGTTCACTACAGAGGTTTGTGTTGAGCTGGGATTGACGGCGACCATGCCATGGGTATAAGAGCGGTAATAGACACCTTGCGTCTGCTGCATAGGCTGAACCGGGCTGCCAATCTGTGCCTTGTACTCGTCATGCAGGTGTTCCTCTCCATACCCCTGAATCGACGTAATGAAGACCATGGCAGAGGAACCTTTGCCCATCAAGTAAGAGGCCAGTGCCCACTGAATCTCGTTACGGCCTACAGTGGAGAACTGGTTGATTGAGTAGAAAGGCTTGCTTTGTTGCTGCACCTCCTCCATAAAGTGCACTTTCTGCACCCAATTGTCATCGGTCTGGTATTCTCTACCTTGATTTGTGAAGCCCTCCTCGTCCAGGATACCATCAGAGTACTTCAGTGCCTGTTGTACTTCGGGACTGGTTAGAGGTAGATGGCCAGCATAAAAATTTGGTATGAGCGCCAGTGGTCGCTTCATGTGATGTACGGCCTGCTGCATCACTTTCAGCCAGTTGATGACATCCGCATTCCATTTAGGATCATCAGGCTGTCCCGAATAGAGTTGTACCCACTGGCCATTTTTATAGATGCCACAAGCGCCATACAGGTTCACCAGGTTGACATTATCCGGTGCGAGCCCATCATAGCCTTCAGCACTGGCAGGTACGGCATAGGTCTGGATCTGCCAGGAAATGAAAGCAGGATTGGAGAAATCGAGGGCAATATTTGGATCCCCAAACTCAAGGGCTGGCGTAATGCGATCACATTTGTACAGTACCCAATCGGGATGGGTTGCTTTCCAGTAAGCGAGGTCATGCCGTGTCGAGAAGCCGGGATATGTCCCCCAATCGCGATGGAAAGGGATATAATAGCTCAGGAAAATATCCGGATTGCTCGCCCGGTATGCTTTCAAATGATCCCACTCGGCCCCCCACAGTGCATCGTAGCGCTTCGCGGTAGCACTGAGGTTAGAGATCGCGAAGTCAAAATTTTGAAAGGGGTGGATGTTGTTCCAGGTATTAACTAAAGGTCGCACTCCGGGCACCCAGTTAGCCGTCGTCCCTCCGCAGGGAGCTTGAGGGCAATTCTGACTCGATGTGCCTGCGCCAGGAAGTGTAGAGCCTTTACCTTGTGAAGGGTTGCCACCTGCATTCCAGCTACCACAACTGCTTAAAATCAGGAAAAGAGCAAGTACCATGCTCGGAAAAACTGATCGTTTGAGTAAACGACGATAAATCACATGCAACTCCTAAATAGAATCGGTGAGCGCATTCGAGTTTAGGGCAGCAAGTTGCGCTGCCAGGCTACCTGTGCTTCCAGGCCTGCACGTACAGGCGTGGTAGGCTTATAGCCCAGGATGCGCTCGATTTTGCTAATATCGGCGGCTGTATGCCGCTGATCGCCAACTCTTGCATCTGCGTAGGTAATCCTGGGTGTTTTTCCGGTGAGTTGTGCCAATATATCCAACACCTGGTTGAGTGTCACGACTTCACCGCCTCCAAGATTGAATATCTCGCCAATGCTCTGTTCAGGCTTTTCAAATGTCAGCAAAATGCCCGAAACACAATCGTCGATGAAGGTATTACTGCGGCTCTGTTCACCATCCCCATAGATGGTGATAGGTTCACCTGCAAGCAAGGCACGGATGAAGATATTGTAGGCCATATCAGGCCGCTGCCGCGGCCCATAGACCGAAAAGAAACGCAAGATGGTTAAAGGTAAGGCAAAGTTTTCTGCATATGCCCGGCATAGGTTTTCAGCCGCTAATTTCGTCACTCCATAGGGAGAAAAGGGCCTTAAAGGAGATTCCTCGTTACCGGTGGCAAAGCGCCCATAGACAGATGATGTCGAGCCATGAATAAAATGTCGAATTTCACTCTTGCGAGCAGCTTCTAGCAGCTTCTGCGTTACCTCAATGTTACAGGTCATATAGAGGTTGAAATTGTTCCAGCTGCGCACAAGCCCCGCCATTGCGGCCAGGTGAAATACAACATCGATATCTTTGAATATATCGGTCAAATCGGCATCGCGTAAATCCATCTCGTGAAAGGTGAAGTTAGGACTATCCTGTAGGACGGTCAAATTGCTCTCTTTCAACGTTCGTGGATAGTAGGGGATGAAGCTGTCAACCCCTACTACGCTGTGCCCTCTGGCAAGTAATTGCTCACACAGGTTAGAGCCAATGAAGCCTGCGGCACCTGTTACCAGGCAGCGCGCCTTGTTCATTCCTATCTCCTTTAAGTTCAGCAGTATCCTTATCCTTGTGTTAGATAGTATAAGAGTTTTTTACAAGCGCTACAAGACTTAGCATGGCTCAGGTATCTGTTCATTTGAGAATCCTGTACTTTGGTTCCATCTTCTAACTCGATCTGCATCGAAGACACAACCCTTTCATCACCTCTGTTTAGTACGCTTGCAATGAGGTACTGTGCGCGTTGTCAACTCAATGCGAGGTGGAGTAAGTGATCATAACGTGATCAATAAGAAATTCGTCGGGGTATTATGAGGCAAACATATCTCTCAGATTCCATTCTGAACACCTTTCTTGGGCAGCGAGCAAAGGGGTCCCTTTATTATAATGAGGCCTGGCTTGCCTTGATAAGCAAGCTATACGGCTATACATTCATGCCTCTTATCACCAGAGATGCAGCCGGCCAGATCACCGGCTTCCTGCCTGTATTCTCGATGCAGAGCCCTCTGACCGGGCGGCGCCTGGTTTCACTACCTTTCTCCGATTATTGTCCGCTGCTGGCGAAAGACGAGGAGAGTGCGAACGAACTGATCGACCAGGCTATCCAACTTGCACATCACCAAAAAGTACTATATCTGGAGTTACGTGCTGGAACCAATGAAGTGATCAGTAAACGCTCCGACCTGGTGGAGTCAAATCTATATGTCCGCTGGCTCCTGCCTCTGCACCCTGATCCTGCTACCATCTGGCCGAAAATAAAGAAACCGGTACAGCACCAGGTGAAAAAATCGCAGAAGCTGGGCGTCCAGGTGCGCGTTGCTCAGCAGCGAGAGGATGTGGCGCAGTATTATCGATTGCATCTCGAGACCCGCACTAAAAAGCATGGTATGCCTGCGCAGCCTCAACGCTACTTTTTTGAACTGTGGGATGAGTTTGCCGCCTCCGGCACCATGCAGTTATTGCTGGCTGAGTACTCAGGAAAGGTTATTGCCGGTATGATCCTGCTGGCATCTGGTACGACGCTTCGCTATGCCTATGGCGCTTCAAATGAAAATTATCTTCAACTGGCACCCAATAATCTCTTGATGTGGACGGCTATTCAAATGGGCTGCATGCAAGGATACCAGACCTTTGATTTCGGGCGTACCGCTCGCGATAACGAGGGTTTGATGGAATTCAAGCGCCGCTGGGGAGCCACCATGGAATCCATCCCATATTATTACTACCCACAGATATCAGGATTGGCAACCACGTCCGAGAGCAGCTGGAAATATCGCATGCTTACCTCCCTTTGGAAGCACTTGCCACTCCCTCTGGCAGCATCATTGGGAGGGTACCTCTACAAGCACCTGGGTTAAGGTCGGCTCAACTGCGCCAGCAGCCCACGAGTTGCGCAACGAGGTGTCTTCTGTAGATCTCATGCCTCCCTCCCGAATCTCCCTCCTCAAAGAAGTCGAGATGGTATACTCCCAGGAGGAGATCTATTCGCCATCAAGCAAGGAGAGAGCTATGACGCAAGCTTCTTACAATGATATCGCCCAGTGGTATGATCAGTTTCTGCGAGAAAGACCTGTCTACACGGAAGTGATCCTGCCGAACCTGTTAGCACTCGTTGGAGAGGTCGAGGGGGAAGTCATTTGTGATCTGGCCTGCGGGCAGGGCTGGGTAGCGCGCGAGTTGGCACGACGCGGAGCGCAGGTCACCGGTCTTGACCTGGCGCCGAACCTGCTGGCACTCGCACAACGCTCTGAAGAGCAGGAGCCACTGGGAATTGTGTATGTTCAAGGAGACGCTCAACGTGCTGAGCAGCTTCGCGACCGTCAGTTTACCGGCTGTGTCTGTGTCATGGCACTGATCAATATTCCTGATCTGCAAGCCACCTTTCAGAGCATACGACGGATTCTCAAACCAGGAGGCTGGTTGGTCTTTGCCATTCCTCACCCCTGTTTCGAGACACCTCACGCTCAGTGGACATCTTTGCCTGATCCTGAGCATCCACTCGGCAGGATCGTCACCGGCTATTTTGACGAACGACAATGGTTCTCATCGAACCCGGACGGAGTACGTAGCCGGGTCGGAGACCATCACCGCATGCTCAGCACGTATCTCAACACGCTGAGCGCCGCAGGTTTTGCACTTGAACGCGCCCTCGAACCAGGCCCATCTGCCAGACAAGCTGAACGGGTGCCAGGCAACCGCGAAGTCCCCACGCTCCTGCTGATCCGTGCTCATCTCTCAGACGGTCGACAGACCGAGATTCGTGTGATCCAAATGCGATGCGCAAAGGCGTCAATGTGTATGCCTGGAAAGACATCAGGCAAGGGGAAGAGATTACCATTGACTACCGGCTGAACGCCTTCGATGGCGGGCGTTACGAGTGTTTGTGTGGCAGTGCCAATTGTCCAGGATATATGATTAATAGTTTCTTTGCTCTGAGTCAGGAGCAGCAACGCGTCTATTTGCCCTATGCACCAAAGTTCATTCGAGTGGAATATCATCGTCGCATGAGGAAGAATTGAGCAATAGCTAAGAAAAGAGCCGCACGCGCCTTCACTCGGAAAAGCAAATGTGTCCGAGAAGAGGGAACCCATCGGCATTCAAACCAGTATTAAACCGTCGCCAAGCCAAGTGAGGAGGCAAAGGCTTCTGGAACGCCGAACAATTGGCTCGTCACTTGGCTCGCGGTTGGGACGCGCGTTGCGAACGAGTCGCTCTGTCCAGGAGAGGCGAGCATGGGCACGCTGCGCGCGAGAAAGGATCACATCTGCTTCTCCTGTATATGGCGAAGCTGTAGCAGGAGGTGACAGGCTCACCTCGATGCGTTGATGTCGCACAAGCTGTATGCAGGCACGCCGGTGTTCTCTCCGACTCCAATCTCGAGAGCAACGACAAGGAGGCATATTTTTACACTGGTTTGCTACAGGTCACATCTCGTTGCACAATTCGTTGGTCACGAAATCGGTTGGTGGTCTCTCGTCATAACTTCTATGTATCGCTGTTCTTGTTGGTCCAATGCTTCCTGGATCGCTGCCAGGACGCGCACGACCTCCAATCCCACTTCTCCATCGGCGCGTGGTTGAGATTGCGTGCGAATGGAGTTTGCGAAGTCTTCGCATTCGAGCCGCAGCGGTTCAATCCAATCGATATGAGGGATTGTGATGGCTCCATAGCGATACGAGACCACGGGGTCGGCATGAATATCTGCCCCTTTATTGTAAATTTTGAGCATTTCTGTCGGGTTAGTGTCTTCATAGACTACCATTCTCTCATCGCCAATTACCGTCACGCGTCGAATCTTGCAGGGATGCAGCCAGCTGACATGAATATGCGCATTCATGCCGTCAGCGAAACACAAATCGAGATGGGCAACGTCATGGATGCGGGATTGCAGGTGCGCATGCGCCTGAACTTTTACCCGGTCCGGTTTTTTGCCAAGCAAATACAGTAAGATTGAAATATCATGTGGGGCGAGGTCCCAGATGACATTAATATCGCTGCGGAACAGACCTAGATTCACCCGTTCTGCTTCGATGCAGTAGATTTTTCCCAGGTCTCCACTTTGCACCAGCTTGCGTAGTTCGTTGACGGCGGGATTGTATTCAAATGTGTGCCCGACCATCAATATCCGTTGCTGCTTTGTCGCCAGCTCAACCAGTTCTTCTGCCTGCGCTACATTGGCTGTAAGGGGCTTCTCCACGAGCACATGTTTACCGTGCAATAAGGCATCTTTCGCCAGGGAGTAATGTGTCCTGACCGGCGTTGCGATAACTACTGCATCGACATCGGAACGAAAGACCTCTTTTGCATGACTCGTCGTCATGATCCCGGACTGATCCGACTTGAGCGCGGCTAAGCGCAGCGTATCTGCATCCGCGACAGCAGTTACTGTAGCGTGCGGTAAACTATCTAAATTGCGTGCAATCTTGGGACCCCAATAGCCCCAGCCAATCACTCCAAAGCGTAAATCTAGTATTTGCATGTTCCCTACCCTCAGAAAGAGATGCGATTGCGAACAGAAAATGAGCCGTTAACCCTGCTGTTTTAGAAGCTTGTAACGAAGTGAGTATCAGGTGCGATCCTCTCATGTGCCGGTACAAGGTTTTGTCTGACGGTGTCTATAACCATTTGTACCTGCTGGTCCGTCATCTCTGAATACATCGGTAGAGATACGATATGCTCCGTCACCGTTTCCGTTATAGGGAGCATGCCGCGCGTATAACCGAAGTGAGTGCAAGCAGGTTGCAGGTGAATGGGTATTGGATAATGGATACCAGTGGCTATCCCTGCTTGCTGCAAGCGTGTGCGGAACTTCTCGCGCTGCGGTACCTGTACCACATAAACATAAAATGTATGCGTTCCCCATGGCCGCACTATTGGAACGGCATCTACCCATTCTTGCAGGTGTTCTGTATACGTCTGAGCAATAGCTCGACGAGCAGCATTCCACTGTTCGAGATAGCGCAGTTTCACTCTCAGGACCGCGGCCTGCACTTCATCGAGGCGGGAGTTAACTCCCAGCATTTCGTGTTCGTAGCGGACACGTGACCCATGATCGCGCAGTATACGTAGTTTTTCGGCCAGTTCGCCATCATTTGTCACACAAATGCCAGCTTCTCCGTATGCCCCCAGGTTTTTGCTGTAGTAGAGACTAAAACAGCCAATATCACCAAAGCTGCCGACTCGTTGTCCTTGATAGGTGGCACCATGTGCCTGGGATGCGTCCTCGATCACGCGCAAACCATGTTTCCACGCAAAGGTAAGGAGTGGTTCCATTTCCACGGGGTGTCCATACAGGTGAACAGGAATAATGGCACGCGTGCGGGGAGTAAGCACGGAATCGAGATAGCGCCAGTCCAGGGTATAGGTCTCAGGGTCAACGTCAACAAAGATTGGCGTGGCACCGACCAGTGCGATCGCTTCCACAGTTGCGATGAATGTGTTGGCAACCGTAATGACTTCGTCCCCTGGACCAATATCGCATGCACGCAAGGCCAGCGCCAGTGCATCTGTCCCCGATGCAAGTCCGACACCATAGCGGCATCCACAAAAAGCCGCAAAATCGGCCTCAAATGCCTGGGACTGTGGGCCTAGAAAAAGCTGCATGTGTTCGAATACATCCTCAATAGCAGGTAATATCTCGTCCCTGATGGTCTGATATTGGGCATGTAGATCAACCAGGGGTATTGTCATAGTAACCTGTTACCCTCCTTTTGGGCATACATAGGAAAGGAAGAGCATATGTCTCTCCTGGCTATAAGGATAACAGCGTTACGTGTTTACGCAATGATAAGAGCGGTTGAAAACTGGTTGCACACTTTATCATGAGTAGAGGAAATAACCAATAGATACGCAAAATGGATAATAAACCATGTTCACGATGAGCAAGATTGTATTTTGTGCGTTTGGAAGTACTTTTTCGGCGTATTTTTACCCATATCTCCATGCGATTCCTCACCAGAAATACACCCTGGACGGCTATGCTCATTACTATCAATTGGACATGGGCTGTCAATTATAATTCTAGGAAATATGTATGATTGCTTCAAGGACCCCTAAGCCGGATATGATTGAGTTTTCTCCACGCTATCTGCGCGCAAAGCGCATACTTGATGTAATATTTACGCTGCTTATGCTGCCTCTTCTGGGTGTTGTTATAGCCATCATTGCTCTGTTGATCTGGTTGGACTCGGATGGGCCTGTATTTTTTCGTCAAAAGCGCGTAGGGCAAAATGGTGTAGTATTTGAGATGCTCAAGTTTCGTTCTATGTATATCAATACGGATGATTCCACTCATCGGCAGGCTATCGAGCAATATATGAACGGCAAATCTCTCAATGGTGCGGCTGAAAACGATATGATGTTTAAGTTATGCGATGATCCCCGTGTTACCAGGGTCGGACGAGTAATCCGCAAGATGAGTCTTGACGAATTGCCTCAATTCTTCAATGTGCTGCAAGGTACGATGACCCTGGTTGGCCCGCGTCCTCCGCTCCTTTATGAAGTAGAACTCTATAGTGCGCGCCATATGCTTCGCTTATGTGGAAAACCCGGATTGACCGGTCCCTGGCAGGTCTATGGACGCAGCCGCGTGCCCTTTGGCGATATGGTTGAGATGGATATTGCATATCTTCAGCAGCAATCAATCTGGCTGGACCTTAAGCTTATCTTTCTCACTATCCCGGTGATGATGCTGGGGCGTGGGGGCGCCTGACTGGCTCTACTCTCGACTTGCTAGATCCGGCATCCAACTGCAAAAGGAAGACAGGTCGACCAAGTAAGTAATCCTCTAAGGCTGTAGCTGTGAGCCTGGTTGAACGATGCCCCTACCAATATTTTCCCTCGCTCAGGACAAACAAAGTGATTGCACGCAACTGGAAATAATGGAGATAGCGGAAAGGGCTTAATCCTGTTCTGGCTCTAAAACGTTCATCTCGCTCGATACGTCGGATGAGTAAGCTTATCCTGGCAGGATCGACAAGAACAGGAAAGACAGCATGGCTGGTCAATTTCCTGATTGACTCAATACAGGTGAGTCCCTCTTGATCTGCTATCGCCACGGTCAGTACTCCCTGTGCATCTCCAACGACGATGCACTGGTATCTTTTCATGATATTCAGAGGTAAGACCCGGTAATATTGCTGTGGCACCCTTCGCAAGATACGTAGTCGAGGTATTACCGCGCATTGTATGCTATCTACCATCTCTTTCGCCGGCTCCATGTGAATTATTGAGAAAGAGGCGGGTGAGTATCTCACTTGAAGCATAAATGACCGGTGTATAGAGATGATGTTAATCGTTACGGAAAATTGGTGTCAGTTTGGATATTCATGTGAAGAAGTCATCACGCGTCCATAGAAAAGAGACGAAGAGACGGCATCAATGAATCTCATCACCTCCTAATATGGGAAGGCGTGAAGGTTTTCGAACCTACAGCAGTTTCCTATGTGACTGATTAGCCTCTGGAGAGGTGATTTCATAGAGAGACAACACGCAGTGAGCGCGCCATTTCTTTTACGTTACCCTCTTCTTCGTTCGGGTGGCGTATTAATGTGTACCCTACACCTGGAACGGTGAGGATATAATGCGGTTCACCGGGATCAGGCTCTACTTTCTGACGTAAATGGCGAATATGAGCTTTAATTAAGCCGGTGTCTCCCTCGTTGCCAAAACCCCAGATGTGTGAAACAATCTGGTTCGCTGTACACACGTTATTCGCATTGACGGCTAGCAAATGCAAAAGCTTGCTTTCGGTCGGCGTCAAACGAGCCGGTTTGCCGTGAATGGTGACATTGTTATGTAGCGAATCAACGGTAATCGGGCCGACGGTAATTATCGAAGATGGTCTCTGTGCCAGGGTTGAGCGTCCTCTACGGCTCACAGCATGGATATGCGCTAACAGCTGAGACGGGAAGAAGGGCTTGCGTAAATAATCGTCGGCCCCAGATTCGAGGCAGCGAACCTCATCCTGGACATCCTTGCCATCAGTCAATACTAGCACGAGCGCATCATGTAGCATGCGCATTTCACGGCACATAGCCAGCGCGTCGACATCTTTCAATACAGTGTCCAGTATAACGAGGTCCGGTTTCTGTTCCTCCCATTCGGTCTTCGCTCGTTCACCGGTGTAGGCGCGATGGACTTCGTAGCCCAGTGTTCTGAGCCAACTCGTCAGCATCTCAACCAAATCACGGTCGCTATCGACAATCAGTAGTTTCATTGTTTTCACCTCGGGCGCGATGCTTGTCTAGAGATTCTAATACGTACACTCTACTTAATCACGTGCTACTCACTACATCATAGATGAAACCACAAAAATAGTTGTTGTTTCATGAAACGATTTCATTAAATTTTTGTGGAGGTTAAACAATAAATCCATGGACTTTGATTGTTGGGTGAATCCCCTTGTTTTATATACGAAAATTCCTGGCGAATAGTTACGATCCTTGGAAAAGATATACCTCTTGAATTATGCAAAGAATATTTTCTGCCACGGCAGACAGAGAGGCGAGATGAAGTGTTCTGCTTAATAAAATCAATGGAAGTCGTTGTGATGGTAGAGATCAAAATGAGGTGATACAATCAGCTTGGGTAAGTGATTCCAAAAAGATGTAGGGACGCAATGCATTGCGCCCCTACTGATTAGCGTCAGGTACGTAGACGAGGCCTGATTTGGCGATAAAGGCGGAGGGGCAGAGATCATTCAAGGCGCACTCTTCGCAGAGGGGTTTACGTGCCAGGCAGATGGCGCGCCCATGATAGATCAACATGTGCGAGAGGTCCAGCCAATCCTTCTGTGGAACGATCTTCATGAGGTCTTGTTCGACTTTCACGGGGTCTTCATTACTGGTCCAGCCAAAACGCCGTACGAGACGACCTACATGAGTATCAACGACGACTCCCTCGACAATGCCGAACGCGTTGCCCAGGACAACGTTGGCAGTTTTGCGCGCTACGCCGGGCAAAGTAAGTAACTCCGCCATAGTACGTGGAACTTCGCCTCCAAAGTTGGTGATGATGCGCTGGGCGGTGGCACGAATATTTTTCGCTTTGTTGCGATAAAAACCTGTGGATCGAATATCCTGTTCCAGTTCTTCCTGACTGACGCTGGCATAATCCTCTGCGCTGCGATACTTACGGAAGAGATCCTGGGTAACAATGTTGATGCGCTCATCGGTACTTTGCGCGGAAAGTTGCGTGGCGATGAGCAGTTCGAGCGGGTTGGAGAAGTTGAGACTGCATTTGGCATCGGGATACAGTCGGTGCAGTTCCGCGATGATGGCCTGTACTTGTTCGGGTGAGCCTGGTGTCGGTCCCGTGTAAGACGATTGGGCAGATGCTTCAGGTTTCATGTTGTTCTTGGTTCCTATATGTTTTTTGTGGATTCATTATAGCACGTTTGTCGACACGGTGTGAGCAAGTTTTGTGATGAATGTGTCACTTACTAGAACATTATTATGGGTTATAATACGTAAGGTATTGCCGTTACTATTCTTCAAAGCAGTACTTTTGTATCATTTCATTTGTGGCTCAGGTATATCTCTCAGGCGGAGGTCCACCTTTGACTGATCGCGTTGGTCAACAACTTGGTAATTATCAGCTCGTCCAATTGCTGGGGGAGGGCAGCTTCGCCGCGGTCTACCTCGGTGGTCATATTCACCTTGGGACTCTCGCTGCGATCAAAGTGCTGCATGCGCAATTGACGAGTGAGGATGTCGGTACTTTCCGCACCGAAGCACGCATCGTTGCTCACTTAATACATCCGAATATCGTGCGCGTGCTGGAGTTCGGCATCGAAGATAATATTCCCTTTCTCGTAATGGACTTTGCTCCTTATGGCACGCTGCGCCAGCGCTATGCCAGGGGGACGCTGCTCCCTCTGCCTACCGTTGTTTCCTATGTCAGGGCGGTGGCCGATGCACTACAGTATGCGCATGATGAGAGACTGATCCACCGCGACGTCAAGCCGGAGAATATGCTGGTCGGGAGGCGCAACGAGATCTTGCTCAGCGACTTCGGTATTGCCATGTTAGCTCAGAGTTCTCGTGACCAGCGTGCCTCTGATACGGCGGGCACTATGGTATACATGGCACCAGAGCAGATCAAAGGGAAGCCATGTCCTGCCAGCGATCAGTATTCTTTGGGAATAGTGACCTATGAATGGCTTTGTGGCACATGCCCGTTCAGAGGCTCTTCAGCTATAGAAGTGGCGATGAAACACCTGTCTGAGCAACCTCGCCCCTTACGTGATGCTGTGCCCTCTCTTCCGCCTGCTGTTGAGCAGGTAGTGATGACGGCACTTGCCAAAAAACCTGAAGAGCGGTTTGTGAATATACAGGATTTTGCCGCTGCCCTGGAGCAGGCCAGTTCTTCAGATAATGCTCACGTCGCCACACAAACTCCTCTACAAACCGAGCGACCATCTCAGCTCGGAACACCGACTACCGCCTCGTCAGATAATTCGTTCCCTACCCTACCTTAAAGAAAGATGGCTATAATGAAGGCCTGTCTATGAATGTGCCCCGGTGGCGCAAAGAATCTCATATCCTATCCTCGGGCATCTTTACGTTTCAAAAAGATACCGATAATGAAGGTAAGAACGAGGATAGTCACGCCAAGAGCAATCCACGCCAGTACTATGCGCTGCGTTCCATCTGACTGGCTATAGATTGAGAAAAGCGTTCCGTGATAGGTGTAGTCATTGCCAAAGAGTTTTCCGCCATCGATCTTATCGCTGTGTAAACCGAGCGATGTTCCCAGCGCTGTCAAGGCCCAGCGTGTTGGGAAAAGTGCAGCCATTATCTGGGTGAACCAATCTTTCAGCGGGATAATGGAGCCTGCGAAGATCACCTGCGGAATGATGATGATAGGGAGGAGGCTATTTGCTGTATCGTCGTTGGGAGAAACAGCCGAGATGAGTAATCCCATCATGACACCGGCTACCCCGGCCAGCGCAAGCGTGATATACATTTCGAGTAGTGGTGGTAGGAAAACACTTTGAGAAAATGGCTCAAACGCATAAACAATGACGAGCATCGAGGCACCCTGTAGAAGCGCCAGCATACCTAAGATAGTCATTTTAGAGAACATGTAGGGCAGGATGCCGAGGTTGACGGCACGCTCGCGCTGGTAAATAGCAGCCTCCTTAACGATCTCGCGTGTCCCGTTGATGCAGCCAAAAAGCGCAGCGAAAAAGCCGATGAGGAAGATAATGCGCTGCGCATCACCGCTTTCAGCCGGAACAATAAAATCTTGTAAGGCCTGGTTTGTGCCTCCTCGTGCCTGAGCATACTGCATACCGGCAGGATCATTATTGAGAAAGGTTGCTACTTGATTGCAATCTACCAGGTCCGCCACATTCGAAATATTTGGAAGAGCAAGCGGACCCGAGGTTGTAAGGATCTGTGTCCTGCACTGGACAATATTGTTTGGATTAAGGATGCCCCCGCCGATCTCGAATCGGACCAGCAGCATGAGCATCAGGGCGACGAGAGGTGCTTGTAGGAGCAGGATGGAGAGATTGCTGACATTATTTTTGAGCAGTTCTACATGACGCATGCAGAGCAGGCTAAATTGCTTCCAGGGGTTGCCGCGCTTCGCACGCCTGAGTTCCATCTTTTTTGACTGACTTTTCGGTGGGACCGCGACCTGACCCGGCGCTTCCCGTATATCTTTGAGCGGTAGAGTCACGAATGTTTGATAGTCTTTGGAGGAGCGAAAACGCAACTCGGCCTCTTCAGGGACGGCGCTATTTTCCTCAGTAGCTTCCAGGCTGCCGTAAATCTCTGCGAAATCGTCTCTGCCGAAGTAGACCTTGGCCTGTTCGGGAGGCCCGAAGTAAGCGAGGCGACCTCCCTGGGCCAGAAAACAGACATAGTCGCAGGTGCTTATATTGTTTGTGGCGTGGGTTATCAGGATAATGGTGTGTCCTTTATCTGCTAGCTTACGCAAGAGGAACATCATCTTACGATCCAGTCCGGGGTCGAGGCCAGAAGTTGGCTCATCGAGGAAGAAGAGACAGGGATTCGCCAGCAGTTCCAGGGCAATTGAGACACGTTTGCGCTGCCCACCTGAGAGCTTCCTGATCAGCAGTTTGCGCCTTCCGGTCATTTCCACGTCTTCTAACACCTCGTCAATGCGCTGCTGTAGTTGTTCCTCGGTGAAGTCCCCTGGTAAACGCATCCTGGCAGCATAATAGAGGGCGCGTTCAACGGTCAAATCGCGATGAACGATATCATCCTGTGGGACGTATCCGAGCTGAGTGTTGAAGGCGGCGAGGTTACGGTAATAATCCTGACCATTGTAAAGTACCTTCCCCTCATGAGCGGGTCGCAAGCCGCTGAGAGCGTCGATCAACATAGATTTGCCTGCACCCGAGCCTCCAACGATGGCAACGAATTTGCGTGGCGCAATCGAGAGCGAGATATTGTTGAGCAGAGTGGCGTGGTTGTTGCCGTATTTTTTGAGGTTGAGAGCGTCGATGCGAATATAATTACTCTCGTCGTACTGAGTCAGTTGAGTGCTTTCGAAAATGAGTTTGTAAGGTCCGATGCGGATCTCGTCGCCCATCTTGAGAAGATAGTTCGTGACAAGCTGCGCGTTGACATAGATATGATTGGTACTGCCCAGATCAAAGATGCGATAGGTTCCTCCTTCACGTACCAGTCGCGCGTGATGCGCGGAAACCTGCGGATGTGATAGTACTACGGAATTATCTGGCAATCTCCCGATGGTAACTTCCGCGTCGCGCAGGCTGATTGGGCGCATGGGTGGTAATTCGTCTTCTCGCTCACTGCTTCCATCAAGATAGGTAAGCGTAACGAATGTCCCGTTCTCATTGCCAATGCGGAAAAGATCTCCATGCGTTAACACTTTTCGGAAGTACTCGTCTCCCCGAATCTTGCGACCTTGATAGAGAAGCCCATTGAGCGTTTGCTTACGGTCGGGATGTGGATGGACAAGAACCAGCTGGCTGCCCTCGCGAACGATCTGTACATGTTGACCGGATACGCTTTGATTGGTGATGACAATGTCATTGGTGGCGTTTCTTCCAAGACTGGTGATCTGCTTATCGAGCACGTAGGTCCGCCTATCGCTGGAAGTGTTGCTGCTGATTTCCAGCGATGGTATGCCCAGGGCGGAGAGAGGCGCGATTTCTGTCTGATCTGGCCTTTGGATCAATTGTACTGTGAGTTGTGTCGAGTCAACGGCAGGTTTTGTCGAGTAGACCGATGGCAGTTGTAGCTTTTCAGAATGCGCATCTGACGTCTCACTGGAGATAAGCAGGAGGAAAGAAGTATCTTCTCCCAATTCTATAATAGCGTGGTCATAGAGCATAGCCTCATCAATGGGTCGTTTGTTGAGGCTGATCGTACCTGCCTGGGGATGCCTTTCGATACACCAGCTTGCATTTTTCCATAGGAGACGAGCATGAAATGGTGAGACCTTCGGATCATCCTTGATCACGATGTCGTTGCTTGTATCGCGACCAAGGGTAATGATTTGCTTATTGATGGGAAAGGTGCTGTCCTTCAATGGGCCTGTGAGGAACTTAATGGAACCAAAGTTCTGTATTGTCTCTTCTATATTCAAGCAGCACCTCCTCTCTTCGTTCGTGACAGGGGTGAGTACCGGCTTACTGACCAATACACCGAAAATGTCCTCTGGCATGCCATTATATTGTAGTGTTGGCGAAGTGGCAAGATGCAGCAGCACATTATGCTTTGAGCCGTTTCATCAGCATGTGAGTTGCAAGCCCCCGCATTCTATTCGGGGGTTCGTGACGGCCCATTTATTGTTCCTGTCGTTGTAGTAGCGACCGGCTGGTATATGACATAGCCATCGAAGGCGAAACGGCGGTAACGCCCGGGGTTGAGTGCTGCCTGCCTCGAAAGAGTAGTGAGCTGGACATAGCCGGCGGGAAAGACGTAGGCCGAGTGCGGATCGGACTTTACAATGTCATAGTAGCCCTTCGGGCCGTGACTGAACGCTTGCATTTGGCCATCCATCACGTCGCAGATGAGTTGTTCCTTGCTCAGAAAAGAGAGTCGGTAACATGACCAGTAGTCGGAATAGAAATGGGTCACGTTGATGCGCAAGAGATCATGAATCAGCTTTTGTTGCCCCTGGTTCGCAGCCTGAACGGTGGGAAGCTCGAAGAATATGCTGATCGTGCCGGCCAGGAAGACAGAGGCTATGAAAAGCAAGCCTGCCACTCTCAATCCGCGCCTCACGATCGCGAATCGCGTCTCGAGTGGTCGCGGAGCGCTGCCTGTAGGAGATGTTTGCGCAAGAGGTGTCTCCGGGGCTATTTCCTTCAATTCCTCGTTGTCGTGTGCGAGTCCCCACAGGGGTGCAATGAGAGCCGGGGTAGAGATCAACAGAGCGAGGAGGTAACGCGCGTTGTTCGGCC
>WNFT01000636.1_pt1 | contig 29672 bp, 20 predicted proteins | sample 5400191 | NCBI WGS metagenome assembly WNFT01 (sample SAMN13153359, study PRJNA577476) | soil metagenome | isolation source: 80 cm saprolite under Madrone tree | place: USA:California | collected 2016-06-14 | reverse complement strand
GGACCAGGGGGTCGGAGGTTCAAATCCTCTCGCCCCGATTAATTGATTCAAACAGATACGGCCCGTTTCGGAATGCCTCCGGAACGGGCTGTAGACGTTTTTGTAGATGTAATTTCCTCAACAATTATTTCGTTTCAATATCTTTCAACAATCCGGGTGTCCACGCGTAGAAGAAGTTCGATATTCGGGGGCCTACCATCCGCAAAAAGAGTCGCAAAGTAAAACAGCAATCGCAATTGCCAGGACCCATCGTGGGCCGGGAGTCGAGGAAGCTCATGACTAATGAGGTCTACTGGACCAATGCTCAAGTCTGAGGTTCCTCTGGCGAATCGTGGATTTGCAGAATGACGTTAATGTGCTTGTGGACAAATTAAATGCGCTTCTTAGCTGATGGGCCGTCGATACCGGACGAACTTCTCATCGCAAGGGATGAAGGTGCGGTCATATTCTTCTGTGGCGCGGGAGTGTCCAGAGCTTATGCGGGATTGCCCGACTTTTGGGAGCTGACGCAAGCGGTCATTAAAGAATTGGGCGTTGATTCTTTAGACGAAGCCCGGAGACTTGTAGACCTCGCTCGAAGAATCGAATTGGATGAGGGAATTGTCGGACTAATTTCGGCAGATCGGATATTCGGATTGCTGGAACGGGATTTCTCCGAGCATGACATCGAGCACGCGGTTGCAAACGCCTTACGGCCACCCAAAGCCGTCGATCTTACGGCACATCGTCTCTTGTTGGATCTAAGCCGATCTCCAGATAGCACGGTTCGATTGGTAACCACGAATTTTGATCTTTTATTTGAGGCTGCAGATCCATCTTTAAAGCACTGGGCACCGCCTAACTTGCCTTCGCCTCGTTATGGCGATATCGAAGGCATTATTCATCTGCACGGTGTTGTGAATGAGAGCTATAGTGGCGCGGCCGAAAAGGGCTTCGTCCTAACGAGTTCAAATTTTGGTCGTGCTTACCTGTCCGATGGTTGGGCAACTGAATTTATCAGGGCAATACTCGATAAATACTTGATTGTCTTCCTCGGTTATACTGCCGACGATCCGCCAGTCCAGTATCTCCTTGAAGCATTGAATCGGGGCAGTGGCTCGCGTAATGACATTTACGCTTTCCAGTCCGGGCCACAGGATTATGCTGAATCACGTTGGCGGCACAAAGGCGTTCGACCGATCGCCTATGATCCAGCGGATGCTCATCGCGCACTATGGACCACACTCTCTGCATGGTCAATCCGTGCAACTAACCCCGACTCTTGGCATGAGGCCGTAGTTGATTTGGCACGAAAAGGCCCGAGCCAAGTCGATCCTCATGAACGCGGCCAAGTTGCGCATTTGCTGTCGGCGGTACACGGTGCCAGAAGATTCGCTTCATCCGGTGAGCCACCTCCCGCTGAGTGGCTCTGTGTTTTCGACCCACGTGAACGGTATGCAACTCCAAGCGACATTGGTGCGTTTGGCCAGGAGAAGAGCCATTTCGATCCTTTCCACTATTACGGCTTGGATGCCGACTCCATACCTCCGGCAGTGGATCCTGATAACCGTTTCGCGTCTCGGAATGTACCAGCGGGCGCTTGGGACTGTTTCTCCCTAACTCGAATGGATCGGCAAGATCTTCAACCCCGCCTTTTGGCAACTTTCGCCGGTTACAGAGCAGGTATTGCAGCTGGTTTGCATCCGCGCCTGACTTGGTTAGGTGATTGGCTTGCGAAAGTTGCCGATCAGCCTGCGGCACTCTGGTGGGCATCTGCGCAGGTGTTTTTGCATCCAGATGTCCAGAACCGCATTCGGTACGAACTTTCAAACAATCTCAAATGCAGCGCAGAAATACGACAGGCTTGGCTTCGCCTTCTCAATGCGTCGAAGTACGAAAAGAATGAAATTGGTCACAGACAATTTCAGTTAATGAGTCTCGTAAAGCATGATGGCTGGACGTCTGCTCTTCTGCGCGAACTTGCGGACAGCGTAAGGCCTCATTTAGAGCCGCAGCGAAGGTCTGGCTGGAGACGGAAGGAATCTGGAACTAGCGAGTCACAGTTGTCGACTACTGAAATAGTTTCGTTCAAAGTGGAATATCCCAAGTTTTATGGCGAGGTGGCACTGCCTGACGAAATGGTGGTTGAAGCTATCCGATTGTTTCGGGGAAATCTGGAATGCGCCATCAGTCTCGAAACGGACATTGGGGGATGGGGCCTTGGAAATATACCGCCGCTTGAACCCGATCCAAATGTCCAAGGTGCATCCTATGCGAGGACTCACGGAATTTCGATTCCTATTTTCTTCTATACGCACCTATTTAAACAACTTGTTAAATATCGTCCCTCAGCGGCTGCCCAAGAATATCTTGCTTGGCAGATGCATGAGGATGTCGTGTTTACCCGCCTAAAGATCTGGGCAGGTCTCCAACGAGACGTTGCCTCGGACGATCAATTCAGTCAACTACTGTTCGATATGACGGAGAGCGTTTTCTGGAATCCTCATCATCAACGTGATCTCCTGCTTGTGGTCAAAGAACGTTGGCGTGATCTAAGCCCAGTTGCGAAAACCGAGTTGGAAAGAAAACTGTTGAAGGGCCCGCCACATTGGAGTGGCGACGACGAAGAATCATCCGAACGACGCGCACATTCGACGTTGAATCGCATTCATTGGCTGAAGCAGCAGGGATACGAGTTTGCGTTTGACTTTGATGTTGAAAGCCCCCGACTTAAGTCGCTTGCGTCAAAATGGCAACCTGCATATGCGCTTGATTCGGCAGCTTCCATAGAGGGAACGGTTGGATGGGTTCGCACTGAAACAAGTTATTCAGAACTTCTTGACGAGCCTTTATCGAACGTTGTTGAGAAGGCGCGCATCCTGAGCGGACGCACGGCCAGCCATTTGATTGAGAATGATCCTTTTGCTGGTTTGGCCTCACACAAACCAGTTCGCGCGCTTTCAGCATTGACCTCTGAGTCTAAACGGAACAATTATCCCGAGTGGGCATGGACTACGTTCTTAACGTCCCCAGGACGCAAGTCAGACAAGCCTAAGTTCTGTGCCCTAGTTGCTGAGCGTCTTGCTAGCCTTCCTGAAACCATTCTCCCTTCGCTATTGCATCCGGCGACTGAATGGCTGCTGACGGTAAATGAGAATTTGTCGCCCTCATTCCCGGATCAGTTAGACCATGTTTGGAATTCGTTGATCCTTGCTTTGAGATACGATGCCGATTCTGCAAAAAGTTCTGTAGGGCGAATTAAAGGGGAGCGCGACTGGCCGACTGAAGCTCTAAACGCTCCCGCAGGTCGACTGGCGAACCTGCTCATTACCGATCCATCTGCAAAAAATTTGAAGGGAGGTCAGGGCCTTCCGAGCTTATGGATTAACCGTGCTGAACAGTTACTTTCCTTGAGTCCAGATCTTAGGAATCACGCTATCACAATCTTTGCTCACTACGTGCGATGGCTCTTTTGGGTAGATCCTTCGTGGACCAATAAGAATTTGCTCTCAGTATTTGAATCAGATGGAGACGAGCAAAATGCTATATGGGCTGGATTTGCCTGGGGGCTTCAACAAGCTCCGTCAAACGAACTCTACATTCGACTCAAGCCACATCTCCTCAAGCGAATACGCCAAAGTATCCGAATAGCCGATCACGTGGGCGAAATGTTGTCAGTACTGCTTCTGATTGGATGGATACGCGTTGAGGAGAACACGCGAGCACGTTTGGTGTCGAGTGAGGAGGTTCGGGAAGCCGTGCTCATTGTCGGCGAGGATATCCGCTTGCACATCCTGTGGCACCTGCAACAATTTCTATCTGGTGATGAAGACCCTCAAGGGATCGAAGTCGTAAACTTCTTTAGTGAAGTATGGCCTCGACAAAAGCGAGTAAAAAGCCCAAGAATCTCCGCTCGATTGTGCGATCTTGCGACCGTAAACTCCGAAGCATTTCCAATTATTGTGGATGCGATCTTGCCTTTCTTGGCACCTATCGATTCAGAGCAACATATCGATTTTCGCGTGAATGACTCCAAGGGAGAAATCGTGAAGCGTTATCCGGAAAAGTCTTTGTCCCTTCTGTTTGCGATCCTCCCCGACATAGCGTCTGCTTGGCCATTCGGCATTGAGGCCGTACTTGATCAGATCGCAAGTGAAGCTCCTTCTTTGCTTAAGGATCGAAGATTGATTGAATTGCGGAGGCGGTGGAATAGGCGCTGACCAGCGTTTTATAAATGCACCGGAATTCTCGGAGCCTCTTTACAAAGAGGCTCCGATTGGCCGTAGATTAATGTTTTCCTAAGGATAGCCTGTTTTTGCGTCTTGTCCTGGCAGCTGCCGGTTTCCACGACATGCGAACCAGCAAGTCCGGGAAGACGGCGGCTTCCACGACATGCGAACCAGCAAGTCCGGGAAGACGGCGGCTTCCACGACATGCTAATCAGCAAGTCCGGGAAGACGGCGGCTTCCGCGACATGCTAATCAGCAAGTCCGGGAAGACGGCAGCTTCCGCGACATGCTAATCAGCAAGTCCGGGAAGACGGCGGTTTCCGCGACATGCTAATCAGCAAGTCCGGGAAGACGGCAGCTTCCGCGACATGCGAATCAGCAAGTCCGGGAAGACGGCGGCTTCCGCGACATGCGAACCAGCACGTTCCGGAAGAACTTCTAAATTAGGGGTCCGAACGGTCAGCGAAAAGAGTACGCCCTGCGAGAAGGCGGCCCGCACCGCATCGGTTTTGCTTACCAAGCGACTCCGATTAGGAGAAGTCCAATTGTTTGTTCGAGATGACCTCTGATTTTCACGCGCAGTTTCTCGCCTTCACGCAACTTTCTTTTTACCCACCCTTATGGTCATCTTCACTGCGCGCGAGCCAGCATAGCGATCACACAGGAACCAAAAGATACAGTTGTTGCAATCGAGCCTCGACTCCGACGTCTTGTGACCGAGCCCGATTGGTTGAAAGAGAAGCACGGTCGTCCAATTCGGGATAAGTCCTATGCGCAGTACCTTCTTTATCGGCCTGCCGATCATGTGTCCCTACTGAAAACCTCGTGAGCGACCATTTCGGGAATTTGGTGATTCGAAGACCTGCCCAAAGGCTGCGTTCAATGAGACAACTTCGCTTGAAATTATCGACGCATTCGCTTCGGTGTCCTCCGTCTTGCCGGAAACGAATGAATTCCACCATCACGTACCCAATAATGATGGGTTCGTGTGCGTTCCTCATGCGGTCGGTGGTCTCAAATTCATTCGCGCGAAGAGTTATGATCTTCGAACATCCGTTGGTTTGACGTTGGGGAATCCCTGACGTGCAGCTCGCCGCCCATGATCGACATACGGCGATAAGCCTCCGATTATCTTATTGCGCCGCAACCGTCATCGGGCTCTCTGCCGGTTCTTGAACTCGACGACGACCCTTTCAGCGAGGGTCTCCGACATTCCGCGGTCCGTACGATGTCGAGTCTCCGCAGAAAACCTGTCCAGCCTTGCTTTCGGATGTCGGGCCGTCAGCTTCCTTGAGGGAGGAGTCCGTGATCTCAATCGCGCAGTAGGCAGAGTGACTATGCGGGGGTGTACTGTCGCCAGCTCTCAGCCGGACGCGTAGGATGCGGACGATGTCGTTTTCAAATTCCACGGTGTAGTGTTTTGGGTCCGCGGTCACAGCGTCCGGAAGCCTTTGGGCAGTAGACTGAGCTGGGGACGTCTTCCCTAATGAAAGCAAGACGAGAGCTGCTGCGACTAAAGCGATGCCTGTGTTCATTGTTCCTTTCTCCGAAATGTCGAAGTGGCCGCTCCTGGCGTGGTGCGAAGCATACAACATGAAGGGCATCAATATACTGGCGCAGGAAATTGGATGATTCCTGCAACTCTCCACGACTGCAAGATTCCCAGGTCACATAGTCGTAGATTGCGAATCGCATCGGAGGTAGAGTTTGATGTCTGTTCCTCAAACACGATTAAGAGGTTTGCGATGCGCGTTTCATCTCTCGTAGCGGCCGTAGCCGTTTTGTTCGCAGTTGCTTCCGTCGCGGAGGCCCAGAGTGCACCGCCTGCGTCGGCGTCGTGCAATCTGCCCCATGCTTCGGGAGTCCAGCAGCGTCAGCTCATGTCCGGCGGGCGGGAGCGGTCCTATCGGCTGTTCATTCCTCCCAGGTATGACGGGCGCACGCCGTTGCCTATGGTTCTCGACCTGCACGGGAGTGGGGGAACATCTGCCGGTCAGGCGCGAAACAGCGGATTCGAAGATGTGGCCGCCCGCGAAGGATTTGTCGTGGCGAGCCTGCAGGCCGACGCTGGCAGGTGGAATGTTCCGGTCCGCGAGAATCGCCCCGATGATGTCGCGTATGTCGGGGATGTGATCGATGATGTGGCGGCACAGCTTTGCACCGACAAGACCCGCGTGTATGCGACGGGGTTCTCCGGAGGCGCGCGGATGTCGTCTCTCCTCGGATGCATGCTCAACGGACGCATCGCCGCCATCGCACCCGTATCCGGACTGCGCTGGCCCGCCCCCTGCACAGGGCGGACCATACCGGTTCTGACTTTCCACGGACTGGCCGACCCACAGAATCCATATGACGGAAAGGCAGAAGGCCGCGGTGACGAGTGGCTGGAGAGTGTTCCGGACGCCCTCGCGGGTTGGGCCGGTCACGATGGCTGCGGTCCCAAAGTCATTCTGGAAGATCCCCCCGGGCTCTTGTCGACGATGCGCTACACCGGTTGCCGTGACGGTGCCGAGGTCCGAATGATCCGCATCGATGGTCTGGGCCACGCCTGGACGAGAAAGGAAATCGACACCACCGAGGTGATGTGGCAGTTCTTTAAAAGCCATCGCCTGCCGTAGCGGCTCTCGTCCCCCAACGAAAGACTAACGCCGACTCTCAAGAGAATGGAGTCGCTGCTTCGCAAAGCGATGGACCAAGGAGCCGCCGCAATGGGTCTGGCAGCGCCTATACGCCAGCGCGACGATGCCCAACAGCTTGCCTGCGAGGTTTCTCGAGCTGTTCTGGAATACTGTGTTGATTGAATCCTGTGCTTGCGACAGTAAGTCTCGAATGATTTCGTGCCTTCCTGCCCTTTTCAAATGGCGCGTGCGAACACCCCAACCAACTGTAGACGAATTTGTAGATGCGAAAGCCCCAGACTTCCACACGTTTCAACAAGGAGTGGCACACACGCCGTAAAAGATTCAATTCGAAAGCATCAAAATTCACGCATTTCCAACAGACTTCAACAAGCATTGAAATGTGTTCGGGACCAGGGGGTCGGAGGCTCAAATCCTCTCGCCCCGATTTTCTATTCCTTCTAAATCAGCGGCTTAATACTTCGCCGCTTTGCGAGCCTTCCGAAACTTGGGTCCGTTTGGGTCCAAAAACCAGTTTCTCTACGTTTTCCACCGCGCGCCGCTCTTCGGTGGGAATGCCATGCACGTAAATTGCAAAAGTGACGTCAGTGAAGCATGTCCTAAGAGCGATCGCACGGTGCCCAGCGACGCGCATGCCAGGTGATCCTCGGCAATCCGAGCAGCTTACAGGTTTGCTTGCGGATGCCGGCCGTACCGGATTCCGCGGCCGAACACCAGCGGTTAAGAAAGGCGAGACCTATCAGGACCGTGGCAAGGAGATGGTTGAGTTGCGTCGAGTTCTCGAAAGACCTCTTCTCCGTCAAGTCTTTCGCCCCGGTTGAGAGAAGCGAGTCCGTTAGCGATCTTTGTCTTCACTTCACGAAGGCGTTCGGCACGAATCCGCTCCGCCGCTTCCAGGAGGCGAAGCGCTTCCTGGACGACCTCACTGGCGGATTTGTACTTACCCGACCTCGTTTGCTCCTGTATAAATCCCGCAAGATCCGAGGTCAGTTTTACGCTGATCTTAGAGTTCTGCCGGCTCAAATTTCATTTCTCCAATGCTCATCCCATTCTACTCTAATGCGGCAAAGCCAAAGTCGCCATGCTTCCAACTTGATAACGAGAATTCCATTACCTGGCCAATCTGGCAAATGTTAACGTCTCCGGCGAGTCCTATGGCGGTTTTCGAGCGGCGCTTCAATATTGATTTCATCACCATCCCTCTCAAAAGGAACCATGTTGCCGCGCTGGACATAGTGTGACTGCCGAAACGGCTGCACCATCGCCGACGTAGGCGAATGCGGCGTCACCGTTTTCATGCTATGTCAACTTCTTGATACGCTGGCGGACGATGACGGCACCGGCTAGATCTGGATAAATGGAAGTGTTGGCATCACGGGTTACCGTTTCCACCAGCTCTTTTGTTTCTTGTATGCCGTACGACTCAGGCAGGCCGTAATGCTGGCTTCGATAGCACCGAGATTAAAAGGTTTGAGAATGTAGTCGAAGGCGCCCGTCTTCAGGGCCTGCTGAGCAATTTCGCGGTCCGCGACCGAGGTTATCATGATGACGTTCGGATGCGGGTCGCCGGCCATTATCGCCGTCAGCGCTTCGAGCCCTCCCATTTCAGGCATGCTCACATCAAGCAAAACGATTTGAAGTGCCGGATCGCTCTTAACCTGCTGAATCGCCTCCCGGCCATTTTTTGCGAACGAGACCCTGTAACCTTTACCACTCAAGAATTCTGAAAGCATGTCACGAATCTCGTCCTGGTCCTCAGCGATGAGGACATGCACACTGTCTTCGCGTCCCATAATGAGCACATCCGCGCCTATGAAACTACGGATGGCGGCCATAAGGCCGTCCAGTCCGTTGGTTCTCTCGACGATGGTCTCGATACCCATCGCCCGCACCTGATCTCCAACCTCGCCGGATGCCGTGACGGCCACGACCTTCGTTCTCAAACCTTTCCGGCGAACGGAATCGAGAAATTGGATTCCATACGGTATCGCCGGATCAATGACCAGAAGGTCAGGCGCTTGCAGATCGAGGAGACGAGCAGCTTCGTCAGCCGATGTCGTTCCTACCACGGACAGATCCTTTGAAGAGAGGACGCGGATCAGCAGATCGACGAGAATCTGGTCTCGATCAACAATTACAATCGTTCTCTTAGACATCGCTAATGGAGTAATCCTGCCGGGGTATTCACCCCGTTGCCTCGGATTCCAGTACCTCCCGGACCTTGCGGACGAGCGACTCCGCACTGAGGGGTTTTTGAAGAAATGCATGCCCGGAGTCCAGCAGGCCGCCGTCGACGATTCCAGCGTCCGTGTAGCCGGACATGTAGATAATCTTAACGTGCGGCAGGCGCGACAGGAGACGGCCGGCCAGGGCCGGGCCGTTCATGCCGGGCATGATGACGTCGGTAATCACCAGGTCAATCGACCGATCGTGCGTATCGCATATGCTCATTGCTTCATGTGGGCTGCCGGCTTCGAGCACGGTGTAACCTTTCAATTGGAGAATTTCGCGAATCAATTCCCGGACGGCCTCTTCATCTTCGACCACTAAGATCGTCTCTGTGCCACGAGCATCCTTGTACTCTGGTGGTGTGATCGCTTCGATGGGTTCGTCGACTCGCGGCAAGTAGATCTTGAAGCTTGTCCCCTGCCCGAGCTCGCTGTAGACCCATATCTCTCCACCGCTCTGTTGGACGATGCCGTAGACCGTGGATAAGCCCAATCCCGTGCCTCTGTCTTTATCCTTCGTCGTGAAGAAAGGTTCAAAAATCCTGGCCTGAGTCTCCGCGTCCATTCCTTGACCGGTGTCGCTCACGGCCAGCATCACGTACCGTCCGGGCCGGACTTCCAGGTGCTGCCGGGAGTATGACTCGTCGAGGTCCGCATTTGCCGTTTCGATCGTGATCGTTCCGCCCTCGGGCATAGCATCTCGTGAATTCACAACGAGGTTCATGATCACCTGCTCCATCTGGCCGGGGTCGGCTTTCACGGTTCCCAGGCCTGGGTCTGAGCGAACAGTCAGCTTGATATCTTCACCGATGACACGGGTCAGCATTTTTTCCGCGTCCGCCACCAGGGTTTTCAAGTCGATCACTTTCGGTTGGAGCACTTGTTTACGACTAAACGCCAGCAGTTGGTGAGTCAATGCGGCCGCACGTGATCCAGTCTGCCGGATTAAATCCAGATCACGGCGCCCCCTTTCGTCAGCCACCCGGCCGAGAAGGATCTCCGCGCGGCCGATGATGACGGTAAGCAGGTTATTGAAATCGTGTGCCACCCCTCCGGCGAGGCGGCCAACAGCCTCCATGCGTTGTGAGTGTCGGAGCTGTTCTTCGAGGTTTATGCGCTCCGTGATGTCGCGCGCAATTCCCTCAATCGCTATCAGCTTTCCATCTTTGTCGTGAGCAAACACGTGGCGCTGCTCGATCCAGATTTTGGCGTGCTGCCGAGGCTGCCACCGAAGCGTGGTCGTATCTCCCTGAACATCACCGCGAAAAAGTGCTTCCAACAATGGACGATCTTCCTTGTGGACCAGTTTGAAGCTCAGTTCGGGATCGGCGTAGAAATCTTCAGGGGTATACCCGGTGAGTCCTTTCACGGACGGACTCATGTAGACGCAGCGCAGTTGAGGCAGTAGCTCGTATCGAAATACGATATCCGGCGCGTTGTCTGCCAACCGCCGGTAGCGCTGCTCTGCAGTGCGCAATTCTTCAAGCAGCGATGCTGCATGCAAACCCGATGCGGCTGTCCCGGCCAGGATATTTAAGGTCTTGATTCGGCCGGGTGGCACTGGACGCTGCGGGCGGTCCGGCGAGAAATTAAGGATGCCCATCAATTTGCCGTTAGCCAGCATTGGCATCGACACGTCAGTTGCGATCTCCGTCACAGTGGAAGCCGGAATGGGAGGCTGGACATCAGATCGTTGTTCAGGACTGGAGAAGAGCTTTTCAGTGCGCGCCACCCAATTCGAAATTGCGTACGTGATTGGCACGCGCCTGCCCTGCATACTATCTGCATTCCGACCGAGTGACACCGCAACGTAGAGCTCCTTACCGTCCAGCGTGGGCAAAAAGACAGAGACGCTGCTTGCATCACCTTGCTGGAAAACAGCCTCTGCCATCTTTCGTATGATGGTTCCGGAATCGCGAGCGAACGCTATGGCCATGCTCAGTTCATAAATCCCCACCGTTTCCAGCAGCTGTAGGTTTTCCATCCGCAGGCGGCGCACCTTCAGGGCCCGAGCGATGACCGGCAGGACCACACTCAGTTTGAACGGTTTGAGGACGTAGTCCAACGCGCCCATTTTCATCGCGTCGACTGCGGTTGGAATCGTCGCATGTCCAGTCATCACGATCCCAACTAAAGTCTTGTCGATTTCAAGCGCCGCTTGCAGGAAGCTGATGCCATCCATTTCGGGCATCATCAAATCGGTGAGGAGCAAGTCGAATTCGTGGTCGCGCAGTGCTTGAAGCGCTTCTTTAGCGATCGTAAAACCGGTGGTTGAGTAGCCCTCCTGTTCCAGCGTGTCGCAGAGGGCACTCAGGTGGAGCGCTTCATCGTCCACAATGAGCAGCCTGGCCTGCGGAGTCGTAATCATTCGCGGCCTCGATTAGTCGCTGTCAATTCCGTGAGCGCCGCCCGAAGATCATGCAGTTTGGGGGGTTTGTTGAGTACGCGGTCGACGTGTTGTGGGATGTCGCGCTCGGCCAGCAGACGCTGTCCCCAACCCGTGAACAAGATGACCGGTGTTTTGGGCGACAGCGTTTTAACGGCAGCAGATACCTTGCGTCCGTCCACGTACGGCATTCCCAGATCCGTGATGACAACACTGAAGGGTTCGCGGCTCTGGTGGGCCGCTTCGAACGCATTAATGCCCTCCTGCCCGCCGGCGGCCGAAGTGACAAAGTGGCCATCATTTTCCAAAGTGTCCAGGAGCGCTTTCATTAGCAATGGATCGTCGTCAACGATCAAAATACGCAGCGGCTGCTGCGGCGCAGTTGGAGAAGGAGACCTCACTACTGCAGCTGTCGCCGCTACCGGAAAAACTAGCCGTATCGTCGTGCCTTTGCCGGGCTCACTTTCGATTTGAATCTCTGCATTGTTTCGTTCTGCCATGCCATACACCATGGCCAGTCCAAGACCCGTGCCGCGCTCTCCCTTGGTAGTGAAGAACGGTTCCAGGCAGCGCCGTTTTGTGGCCTCATCCATGCCTGTGCCTGTGTCAGAAACTTCCACGTGGACAGACTCCTTACACGCGTGAGTGCGAATGGTGATCGTTCCGCCCTCGGGCATGGCATCTACGGCGTTAAAGATGAGGTTGACGAGTGCTTCCCGGATTTCGTTCTCGATACCCATGATGGAGGGAAGGTCGGGTGTTAGTTCGGTCGCCATTTCGATGACGACGCCTCGCTGCTGTGGCATGTCGCTCCACCTGGCATGCGTGAGGTCCTTCACCTGGCCCACCAGATTGTTTAAGGGCACCGGAGCCAGTGTCAGTTGCGGTTCGCGCTGGCGATAAAACTCCCTCATCCGAGTGATCGTTTGCGCCACGTCTTCGATGGCATGTTGCGTGATCTCCAGGTAGCGGCGGGCTCGTGCACTGAGATTAGGCTCTCTTTCCAACAGAGACTCGGTGTAGAGGGCTATCGGTGAAATAGCGTTGTTGATATCGTGCGCAATTCCACTGGCCATCTGTCCTAATGCCCGCAGCCGTTCTTGTTGCATAACAGCTTGCTGCGTTTGACGGAGGTCATCGTAGGCCTCCTGCAGAGCGCTATACAGGTTTGCCTGGTTCGCGGCCAGCGCCACGTGCTCGCTCAGGTGACGGATGAATTCGCAATCGGGACTGCTAAAACTATGCGGGGCGTGCCGCGCAGCAATGAGAACACCAAAGACCTTGTCCTTCATTTGTAGCGGCGCTGCCACAAATGAACGCAAGCCGCCGCTTGCAAGCCGCTTCAGAAACGGAAATAGCGCGTTGCCAATGTCCGGCTCGTAAACCAGATCACCACGCACGCAGCTTGACAGACCACTCTCGTCGATGGCGATGGCTGCATGATCGGTCATGGCTAGTTTAGTGGCCAATGGCGCGCTACGGACTCCGACGTTCGCAACGGTCAGTACTTCTGCCGCCGGGTCGTAGAGGCAAATACAGCCAAAGTCCAGAGGCAGATCTTCTTCCAGCCTCCCGATTACCACTTGGAATATGCTGCGCAGATCCTGGCGTTCGGCTTTGGCCCGCGTGATGCGGTCGAGCAATTCCATCCGGCTAAGTTGGGTTTGTAGTCTGGTCTCGGCCTGCTTGCGCTCGGTGATGTCCGTCACGAAACCGCAAAACGTCATGGCACCGTCGCTATCCATAGCTCCAATCGATAAGTCCACCGGGAATTCAGTTCCGTCGCGGCGCAAGGCAGTTATTTCGAAGACCCGATTCAGAACAGCAGCCTCGCCGGTTTTCAAGAAATGTGCCAGGCCTCGCCGGTGCGCGTCACGAAATCGGTCCGGTATGATTTTTTCAGCCAGTTCTTGTCCGGTCGCTTCTGCGCTCGTCCAGCCAAACATGGTTTCGGCGCGAGGATTCCAATCGATGATTTTCCCTTCCGTATCGATCACGATGACACCGGTCATCGCCGAATTCAGGACGGCGCGCACGCGCTGTTCGCTTCCTTTCAAAGCTGTGTTCTGCGCCTGGATACGCGTGAGCATGTGATTGAAGCCATCCGTGAGCAGGGCCAATTCGTCATCTTCACTTGTCTTCTTTGCCCGGACGGAATAGTCCTGCCGGTTGGAAACGGCCTTCGCAGTCTCAGCCAGCTCGAGAATCGGTTGAGAAATCCGCCGTCGCAGTGTTTTGGAAAGCATGTAGGCCGCAGCCAGCAGACAAACCGTCATGATGACAATGATGCTGGCCCCGTAGAACAGGAAACGCTGATAGACGGCTTTCAGGTCCCATTTGAGATAGAGCGTTCCCAGGCGGTTGTTCTGACCCTGAATCACGGGTTGAAAACCGAACAGATTCGAATCCACAAAGCGATAACCATCCTCTTTCGGCGTAGCAGGGAAATCGCTCCTGGGCACGTTTGGTGGATAGTGAGAAAAGAGTTTTCCTTCTTTGTTGTAAAGACCAGCACCGACGATAGCTTGCTCAGCTTTCACTGCAGAAAGAATCTCAGTAGCGTCGCCCGAGTTGTCGAAGGCAAGCGCTGCCGTACTATTGGCAGCAATGATTTGTCCAAGCGTTGAAGCCTGTTGAATGGTGGTCTGCCGGAACGTCAGGAACTCATAGGTCAGTATCGTGGTGGACGCCGACAGCAATACCACGCCGCTGATCAACAAAACAATCCTCACTAGTTTTCGCTGAATCGTATTTTCCTTGAGCTTCACGCTACCTCGGTCCTGGATTGATCACCGTGGCTGGCCGGAGGAGCTTCGAACTGATTGTCAGCTTGGCGGCCCTGGCTGCCGCCAGGTTGATCCGTAGCCGGATTCTATTTTCCTGCGTCACGAATTGAATCATTCCGCCACGGTCGGCAAAGCCATTCGAATCGCCCACAATGAGGATGCTTCGTCCTTTGAGAGCCGTGACAATATCTCCTGTTCGGCTCGCCTCCGACCCGCTCACAAAGAGGACATGACAGTTCTTGACCTCTTCCAGGCGCCGGTAACGCTCGACCGCGAGTGCGTGGCCATTCGCTCTTTCGTCGCGCACGGTTTCCTCCAGAAAAGTTCCGAAGGGATCTTCTCCGAAAATGCCGATCACCAGCGGTGTCTGCGCTGTGGAAAAGGCTTCAGTTGGCCAGTCAACAAACTGAGTGAACTGAAACAGGAATGTGGCCTTCACTCGAAACTCCGAAATAGCGGAGGATTGGCCGGCCACTGACTGCCGTACAAGCGGAAACAGCAATGTGAACGTGAGTAGCAAGAGCGCAGACAGACTCTTCCGGATTCGAATTGCGTCAGCTTGTGCGAAAGTCAAAATGACCATACCAATCTCAGGCTGGCACAGCGTTCGATCTCCCGCCGCCCGGGCAATGTGCCAAATTCAGCGTGGCGTCGGTGGAGCAGGTTTTGGCCGAGGATGGAAATCTCGAGTGCCGTGCTCGGCCGCCAGCCCAGACGGCTATCCAGTTCAGCGTATGCTGGAAGACTTTGATTATCGATCCGGCTGACATAGCGTAACGCATTGTCGAACTCGAGATTAGCCGCCAGGTCCAGCAGCGAGCGCAGCGAGAATTGGTGGTTCGGATCATGAGACTCGCTGGCGCCGGGATTAGGATCGGTACTGCCAGGCTTCCTGGCGAAGTGAAGTTTTAATGGCGAGTACGCTGCCCGAAGACGCCAGGATTCCAGAGGCCGATATTCAGCGGCCAACTCTGCGCCATGAGATTCGCCCTTAACTCTGTTGGCCAAAAAGACAGGGAACGGCAATAGGGGGTTGGTTCGTTCTGTACTGCGGACGTTATCGTAGTGGTTATAGAATGTCGCTATAGAGAGCGAAAGGCGCTGTTGGAGCTGACCCCGATATCCCAACTCGTAGGCCAGAACATCTTCGGCATGAAAGTCGGGACTGCCCAAAAGAATAAACGGCGGACTGCGTGGTGCAAAAAGCTCACGATCAATTCGCGAAGGCGTCCGCACCGCGCGGGAAACGGCTCCCCATAGACTTTGTTGCGTACTCATCTTCCAAACCAGGCGTGCGGTCGGCTGGAACTCAAAGCCGGTGTAGTCGTTGTGTTCGATTTTTGTGCCGAACGTCACATGCAGGCGGTCTTTGACAACGGCAACTTCATCCTGCGCAAAGGCGCTGAACCACTGCCGCGACACATGCGGCGGCAGGAAAGCGAGGGTCGGAGGATTCACGATGTCGTCTTCGATCAGCCGATAGGCAACACCCCACACCATGTCGTGCCGCTGTCCTAAAGGAAATCGGTGTTGAAGATCAACATCGTACGTGTCGAGGCCCTCAGCAATGGACGCCGGAATGCGCCGGTTGGTCCGGTCGTAGTAGAACTGCAGTTTCAAATCCGAGCTATCGGAAAAGGCGTGTTCCCACCGGCTCATGAGATTGCCGCCGCCCAGACCAATCGGATCTGCAGTTAGCTGGTGAACCCTTCCGTCATAGAGATCACCCTGAAGCGTGACAACGTCGGCTTGCGATGCGTTCCACTCGCCGCGAAAACCGATCTGGCCCGAGTGCCAGCTATCGCGGGCATCTTGTCCGGTAGCGAGCACAGAGCTGTCGCGGTCAAAATACTTGCCGTAAATCCGGTATCGAACGTCAGGGCCAACCCCACCCCCGTAGCGTGCGCCACCGAAACCACGTAGCTCCGTACCGCCGCCTCCCGACAGCAGGCCCCCCTGAGTGTCTTTCGCCTTCTTCGTGATAATGTTGATGACACCGTTGACGGCGTTCGCTCCCCACACCGTCGCACTCGGTCCGCTAATGACTTCAATCCGGTCGACATCTTCTAATAAGGTGTCTTGGACATCCCAGAACACGCCCGCATACAAGGGGGTGTACAAGGTGCGCCCATCCATAAGGACGAGCAATTTATTTGAGGTAGTGTTATTGAATCCTCGCGCACTGATGGCCCACGCGTGCGCATCAACCTGGGCCACTTCCAGATTCGACGCCAGGCGCAGTGCTTCGGGTATGCTGGCCGCCCCCGAACGACGGATGTCTTCCCGCGTGATCACTTGAATTGCTGACGCCGTCTCAAAGAGTCTTTCCGGACGCTTCGAAACCGAGGTCACCTCGATGTTCATGAGTTCCTCGACACTTAAGGTTTTGAGGGCAGGCGTAGCTTGTATTTGGGCGGAGAGGGTCAGTGGCAGAACGACCAAACCAGGATGAACCAGAAACAAAGTAAGCGCAGCAGCTATCCTGCTACAGGACGCCACTACCTTGAGGCGCCTGCACAGACGCACGAATAGTCCCGAATTGCTTATTGCGACTGCTGCAAGCAGGTCACGTTCGCTGGCATCCATCCTTGGAAGCTCCTCAGAGTAACTACCTGAATGTAAATGGCTTCCGTTTGTCACACTCTTTTCTATCTATATCGAGGTCGTGACGAGTACAACTTCAAACAGAAAATTGGCCCGCGAAGAGCTCAAAGGCCCAAAAATGTCACAGGGCGCAAAGGCTTTGTGCATCTCGCTATTAGAAGAGACGTAGAAAGGCTTGTTGTACCTGATGCGAAGAGTTAAGATCATCGGAATTACGAACTTATACGGTATAGCGGTGCCGGATTTCTAGTGGCGTCGTATTGCACCGGTCACATCAGTTGCAGCGACACTTTTAAGTTCTTGAAGGCAGGGCAAAGATGGGTACACCAGGACAGTCGACTCGATGGCTGCTGATCTCGTTGCTGTCGTTCGTGACGATATTCGCCGCGGTTCTCGCGCTGGCGACGAGTGACCCCGCACTGGTCGTTGCGGCGAGAGACGGCGATTTCGATGTGGTGCGCACGCTACTCTCCAAACGTGTCAACGTCAACGAGCCCGCGCGCGACGGCTCCACGGCGTTGCTTTGGGCGGTGCACCATTCCAACCTGCCGATGGTGCGCGCGCTCATCGCGGCCGGCGCGAACTTCATAACGCCCAACCGCTACGGCGTCACGCCGCTGCTGGAAGCCAGCCGCACTGGCGATACGCCCCTCATCGCGGAGTTGATGAAGGCGGGCGCGGACGTCAGGAGGTCCGTCCATCCTGATGGTGAGACGCCCTTGATGGCCGCCTCACGGACCGGCAGGCTCGACGCTGTCGAGCTGCTGATCGAGGCCGGCTCGGATCCGAACGCTGCCGACAACTATCAGAACGAGACGGCGCTGATGCGGGCCGCTGAAGAAGGGCACGTCGACGTCGTCAACGCGCTGCTGGCCGCCGAAGCCAATCCGAACGCGAAGGCGCACGTTTCGTCGCTGACCGAGCGGAAGCATGCCGACCACGCCACCGGCGGCTTCACCGCACTGATGTTCGCCGTACGCAACGGTCACGAGAACGTGGTGCGCGCCCTCGTCAAGGGCGGTGCCGATGTGAAGGCCACCAACGGTGACGGTATCACGGCGACATCGATTGCGATCGTCAACGACCGCTTCGACCTGGCCAAAACCCTGCTCGATCTCGGCGCCGATCCGAGCGACGGGTCGCTTTTCTTCGCCGTCGACATGCACGACGCGACGACCGACATGCATGCCCGCGACGGCTCGCGCCTGCGCGCCGATCATCCCAATCAGCTCACGGCGCTCGACCTTGTCAAGCTGCTGCTCGAGCGGGGAGCCGATCCGAACAAGCCGTTCGTCGGCCAGATCCACAACACTGCGCTGTGCTGCAGCGAAGAGCAAAACGCGTCGCCGTTCTTCCGCGCGGCGATCGCGTCCGACGTTGAAGTGCTCAAGCTGATGATCAAGCACGGGGCACAACTCGAGTGGAGTCCCACGGACATCAAGAAGAAGGAAAAGGCTGATGACGGTGCCGCCCAGGGGGGCCGTGGCGCCAACGCCAATGTCGGCAAGACGCCGGCGATGCTGGCGATGGTGGGCGGCCGTGGCGCCCCGTTTGCCGCCGGGCCCGGATTTGAACGATTAATCGCTCCGCCGTTCCGCGAGCCCGCGAACCGCGACCCGGGCGAAGCGCTCAAGGTGCTGCTCGATGCCGGAGCCAATCCGAACGCAAAGACAGCCGAAGGTGCGACGCTGCTCCATCAGGCCGTGACCGCGCGCCGCACCGACATCATCCGCGCTCTGGTAGCCGCCGGCGCCAAGCTCGACGCCGTCAACAAGGACAATCTGACGCCGCTGCTGCTGGCCGAGAAGCCGGAACCGCCGCCGCCGCCGGGGAACAACACCGATTCGCGTACCTGGCGCCCGCGGCGTGATTCGCGCGAAGAGGTCATCGCCACCTTGCGTCAGCTGATGCACCTCGGTCCGAACGATCCTGCACCGGTGCCGCCGGCGCCGCCCGAAGGACAGAAGAAGACAGAGTCCGCTGCTCCGAAAGGCCCAGAGACGCGATGACGAAACTGATTGCGACTGCTGCCATTGCCTGCGCAGGAGCGGCCGTGTTGCTCGCACAATCGGTGACCACGGCCCAGGCACCTGCGGCGACTGCCGCAGTGGCCGCTCAGGCCGCGGACGCAAAAACCTATCGTGCCTCTATCAATCAGTACTGCGTCGGCTGCCATAACTCGCGCAGCGCGCAGCCGGCGTCACATCCGGTGGATCTCGAGAAGGCCAGCCTCGACGACGTGGTGGCCGACGCGGCCACGTGGGAGCGCGTGCTGCGCAAGCTGAGCGTGCGGGCGATGCCGCCTCAGGGCATGCCGCACCCGCAGGAAGCCGACTACGCCGGCTTCACGACGTGGCTGGCGAATTCGCTCGATCGGGCGTGGGCGTCGCGCGGTACGTCGCCGGGCCGCTTCGTAGTGCACCGGTTGAACCGTACGGAGTACGGCAACGCCGTGCGCGACCTGCTCGCGATCGACGTGGACGTCACCTCGCTGCTGCCGAGTGACGACGCCGACTTCGGGTTCGACAATATCGCCGCGTCGCTGAAGACGTCGCCGTTGCTGCTCGAGCGGTATGTCACCGCGGCGCAGCGCATCAGCACGCTGGCCGTGGGCAACCCGAAGGAGTTGCCCGGCAACACCGAATACTCGATCAGCCGCGAGTTCAGCCAGAACGCTTACATCGAGGGCCTGCCGCTCGGCACGCGCGGCGGCACCGTCGTGCGTCACATCTTTCCGGCCGACGGGGAGTACAAACTGGCCGGCCGCTTATTCCGCGGCGTGGAAGAGGGGTACACCGGCGTTGAGAGCAACGACACGCCGCACACCTTTGTGATCACGATCGACGGTGAGGAGGTGTTCTCGACCACGATCGGCGGTCCGAAGGATCACGAGGAGCAGGCGAAATCTCTCACCGAAATGCAGCCGATCGTGGACGCCCGAATGACGACCCGCGTCAAGGTGACGGCCGGGCGGCACGATGTGGGCTTCACGTGGCGCGAACGTCCGGCGCAGCGGCAGGATGTGTGGCAGCCCGCGCTGCGTGACAGCCAGGAAATCCACATGGTGGGCGGAATGCCGAAGATCCGCACTGCCATGATCGAAGGGCCGTACAGCGTCACCGGTGTCAGCGCCACGCCCAGCCGCGACCGAATCTTCGTGTGCCGGCCTGCCTCGGCTGCCGAGGAAGCGTCGTGCGCCGAACGCATCTTCACCAACTTGACCCGCCGTGCATACCGGCGGCCCGTTACCGGCGACGACGTGCAGGCGCCGCTGGCCTTCTACCGGCAGGCTCGGCAGAACGCCGAGACGTTCGACGCGGGGGTCCGCGCCGGCCTGGCCCGGGTGCTATCGAGCACATCGTTCCTTTACCGAATGGAACGCGACCCCGCCGGCATTCAACCGGGCGCCGCACACCCGGTGAGTGATGTGGAGCTGCGTCGCGCCTGTCGTTCTTCCTGTGGAGCAGCATCCCTGACGAGCGGCTGCTCAACCTGGCCACGTCGGGTCGCCTTCGCCAGCCTGGCGTGCTCGCGGCGCAGGTGAAGCGGATGATCGCAGACGAGCGCGCGAACGCTCTCATCGGTAACTTCACGGGCCAGTGGCTGCAGCTCCGCAGCCTCGAGGCGAAGGTCACCCCCGACCTGCTGACGTTCCCGGACTTCGACGACAACCTCCGCAAGGGCTTCCGCCGCGAGACCGAGATGCTTTTCGGCTACATCCTGCGCAACGACCGCAGCGCGCTGGAACTGCTGAGCGCCGACTACACGTTCGTCAACGAGCGGCTGGCGAAGCATTACGGGATTCCGGGCGTCTACGGCGAGCGCTTCCGTCAAATCAAGCTGACGGATCCGAACCGCTTCGGCCTGCTCGGCCACGGCAGTATCCTGTCGCTCACGGCCCTGGCCACGCGGACCTCGCCAGTCTTCCGTGGCGCATACGTGCTGACGACGTTCCTGAACACGCCCCCGCTGCCGCCTCCTCCGAACGTGCCGACGCTGGAGGAGAGCATCAAAGGGACGGAGTCGGCCCCGAAGTCGGTGCGCGAGCAGCTCGAGCTGCACCGAAGTAACCCGGCTTGTGCGTCGTGCCACCGGGTTATCGATCCCCCCGGTTTCGCGCTCGAGAACTTCGACTCGGTCGGACAGTGGCGTGCCGCCATGCCCAACGGGGCGAAGATCGACGGCAACGGCGTGCTCGCAGACGGCTCCAGGATCAACGGGCCGGTCGAACTGCGGCAGGCCATCCTCAAGCGGCCTGAAGCTTTCGTCACCGTCGTCACGGAGCGTATAATGGTTTACGCTTTGGGGCGCGGCCTTGAACCGGCCGATATGCCGGTGGTGCGCCGCATCGTCAGGAAGGCGGCGCAGAACGGTTACCGCCTGAACACTATCGTTAACGAGATTATCGAAAGCGCGCCGTTCCAGATGCGGACGCGCCTGGAACCCGCTCAACCCGGCAACACCGTGGCCCGAGCAACTGTAGGGGCGGTCTATGACCGCCCACGGGAGTAGACCATATGATCATCACGAAGAAGCACCTGTCCCGCCGCACTTTCCTGCGTGGTGCCTTTGGCGCCACGATCGCGCTGCCGATGCTCGATGCGATGGCACCCGCGCTGACAGCGCAGACGAGAACTGCTGCCAGTACCCCGTTCCGGTTCGGGACCGTGTACTTCCCCTGCGGAATCTATCCGGACACCTGGCATCCCGAGGCCGCGGGCCCCGGCTTCGCGTTCAAGCCGGTGATGACGCCTCTCGAAAGCTTCCGGTCGCAGCTTGTTACGATCAGCAACATGACCGCCCCCTGGGGCGAGTCGGTGCACGTCGGCGCCAGCTCGGCGTTCCTGAACGGCGTAGGGCCGGTGGCCGACCGCCAAAGCACGGGCGATATGTTCGGCAAGATCCAGTCGAAGAAGACCCTCGATCAGTACATCGCCGACATGGTGGCGGGCGATACGCCGCTGCGATCCATCGAGGTGGGCACCGAAGACATGGGCACCGCCGTCAGCGCGTGCGACGGCTTCCCGTGCACATTCTTCAACGCCCTGTCGTGGCGCAGCGACACAAGCCCGCTGCCGGTGGCCATCAATCCGCGCGTCACGTTTGAGCGGATGTTCGGCGAGGCCGGGGCGTCCGATCAGCGTTCGGCCCGGCTCAAGGAGAGGCAGAGCCTGCTCGACTCGGTCAGCGCCGAGACCCACCGGCTCAGGAGCACGCTCGGCGCGCCCGACCGCGCGATCTTCGACGAGTACCTGAGCAACATCCGTGACGTCGAGCAGCAGCTCGATCGCATGGAGAAGCGGCTTGGCACGATCACGGGCATTCCCGACGCGCCGGTCGGGCTGCCCGAGGCGTTCGACGACCACTTGTCGGTCACCTACAACCTGATGCATCTGGCTCTGCAGGGCGACGTCAGCCGTGTGTTCACGTTCATGCTCGGGCACGAGCCGACCGATCGCAGTTACCCGCACCTCGGGATTCCCGAGACCCACCACAGTGTCTCGCACCACGGGAACGACGCGGAGAAGATGACCAAGTACGCGAAGATCGCGACCTATCAAATGGTCAAGCTCTCCGAGTTCCTCGAGAAGCTGAGGGCCACGCCGGAGGGTGACGGTAACCTGCTCGACCACTCGCTGATCTACTTCGGCAGCGGCATGAGTAACGGCAACCTGCACGACCGCAGCAACCCGCCGGCCCTGCTGATCGGCGGCGCGCACGGCAAGCTGAAGGGCGACCGCCACATCGTGGCCAAAAAGGAGCCGACCGCGAACCTGCTGCTCGCGATCGCGCACCTCTACGGCGCGCAAATCGACAAGTTCGGGGCCAGCACCGGACGGCTCGACCTGTAGACGTCACCGTATCGTACGATCCAGACGGCCGCGCGAAGGCACACGCTTTCGCGCGGCCGTCGTCTCTTGGGGAATGCGGATAGAAACGCCGGCTTGTTTTGTGCCGTCAGCGCTCGGGCGGCTCCATAGCAGTCTTACGCAGCAGTGCCGCGGCTTCGGGCGACGTCATGAACTTGATCAGTTCGCGAGCCACATCCTGATTCTTCGACACATTGCGGACGGCGACGCCGAAGTGGCCGTATTCGATAAGGTCAGGCGGCAGCGGGCCGAGATACTGGGTGCCTGCGACCGGCTGGATCACGTTGGTCTGCTGGATGCCGATCTCGACTTCGCCGTCAGCGACTGCGACCGCAACCGGCTTGCCTTGGATGATTTTGATCTTGTCCTTGATCTGGTCGTAGATGCCGAGCTTCTGGAACAGTCGGGTGTTGTAAGGGCCCGTGCCGCCATTGCTGTGGCCGATCGACCTGGCATTGAGCATCGCCTGCTTGAAGCCCTCGGCCGTGCTGATGTCGGGCTTCGGCGCGCCGGCCTTCACGGCGACGCCATTGCCGGCACGAGCGAACTCGACGACGCTGCCGACCACCTTGTTGCGCTTGATGAGGTCCTCGAACGCGGGCATGAAATTGACGACCACGTCACCCGGCGCGTCGGTGTTGATCTTTTCTGCCTGCTCCGGGAGGCCGACGAAATCAATGACGACCTTGTGCCCGCTCGCCTTCTCGAAGCCGGCCGCCAGATCGCGCACGCCCGATAGCGCACCCTGATTGACCAAAATGGTGATCTGGGCTGCATGCGCAGGCCCGTTGCTCCAGAGGGCCAGCGCGAAAATGAGGGCAATTCTGACAACATTCGTACGTTCCATTGACATCCTCCCGGTGTTTCTGGTGTTGCCTATTATACGACGATCGAAATATTCAATTATCAGGGTAGTCGGCGCGTTTGTTAATCCCGAAACTGGCGACATATCTTGTGCTTTATCTTTTAAAGAATTGCGAGTTTTCGCGCGCATGATTCTTCCGTCGTGTGCGGTTCTGTTCTAGAATCCCTCACAGGAGGAGAGCCGTGAAAAAGACCTTACTCGTCCCGTCAATTGTCATTCTTGCGCTGGTCTCCGCTGCAGTCCCGCTGTCCGCCCATCACTCGTGGCCGGTGAGCAATTCCCAGCTCGTGACGGTGAAGGGGACCGTGACCGAGTTCATGTGGGGAAATCCGCACCCGATGATTACCATCGAGGTTCGGACCGATGACGGCGGGATCGAGAAGTGGTCGATCGGTGGCCCCGCTATCAACCGGATGGAGGCGAACGGCTGGACCAAGACGACGGTCAAGCCCGGCGACGTGATCACGGGCATCGGCTATCAGTTCGCCGACGGCCAGAAGATCGTCAGGCTCGAGAAGGTGGTGCTGGCCGACGGCAAGGAGATCCGCGTCTACGGCCGCTAGGCCTGCCCCGAAGTCACGCACGCCTCAGCGGAAATTCCAAAGGAGATGGTTATGCTCAGCAAAACCCCGTGGAGCGCGGTTGCCGCAGCTGCTCTCGTCTTTGCAGTCTCGGTGGCGAGCCACAGTGCCGCCCAAGGGACTGGTAACGGCCAGAAGAAGACTCCTCCGGGAAGCCTGCCCGGGGTTTTTACGTTTATCCCCAAAACGGATATTGATACAAAGATGAAGGCCATTGAGGACGGGACGCCCGGTGATATCCCCGTTCGCGTAGTGGACGCAGGCCGCTACAACCTGGGTGTGTACGCACTGCGCTACGAGCCGCCAGCAAAGCCGGCGGCTGCCGGCGCGCCGGTCACCGGTTTTTATCATAGTCACATCGCCGAGATTTACTATATCCGGAGCGGTGGCGGCTTCTTCCACGTCGGCGGCTCGCTCGAAAACGTGAAGGAGAATGATCCCACGGGCCGTGCCGTTACCAGCATCGGCGGGCCGGGCGCGACCGGCATCCTGAAGGGCTATACCAAGCAGAAACTTTCGGTCGGGGACATCATGATCATGCCTCCGGGCGTGCCGCACAGCCCGGGTGAGATGACGCACGGCACCAGCATCATCAGGATGGTGATTGACCCCAAGAAGGTCCTGCCGCTTTATCCAACCAACGGTCCGCCGCCGCAGCAGCCCAGGGTCGTGAACCCGGCGCCTAAGCTGCCGGGCAGCGTCACAATTATCACCAAGGCGGAGATCGACAAGATGCTCAAAGAGATTGAAGATGTGCCCGGGCCGTCCACCGATCGCGCGGTGCGCACTATCGATCTTGCAAACATGAACTATCGCCTGGGTGTATACGTTCTGCGAACAGCGCAGATGCCCAAGACGCCGGAGTCAGCCGGTGTTGGCTGGTACCACACGCACATCGCAGAAATGTACTACTTCCTGCATGGCACCGGAACGTTCGCCATCGGCGGCTCGCTCGAAAATCCGCAAGAAGATGCGGCGGACGCCTGGTCAACCAGGATGGTGCGCGGCCCCAGCGTGTCCGGAAATTTCAAGGGCCATACGGAAGTAAAGTTTGTGCCGGGCGACATGATCATTGCTCCGATGGGAGTGCCCCACAGGCCTTCCGCCATCACTTCGGTGCCGCGCGACATCATTCGATTCGCCATCGATCCGGATAAAGTTCTGCCCCTCAAATAGAGGACAAGGAGTTATTCGGGCGGCGCGAAAGCCACCGGTTCGAAATCGACTTTTCGGCCACGGTCGGATTCTGCGTAGAGTCACATGCCTGACAAGTCGGATTCGCGCGGTTCAAAGGATGGTAGTCACGTAACGTCGCCGGCGTTACATCAACCGGCAGCGGAATCCGTGAGCTTCTCTGGTAAGCCTCACGGCAGCGGGGGTGTCGTCTTCGGAGGAATCCGATGATGCGTTGCTTGCTCGTAGGCGTAAGCGAGGTTGAGGAGCGTTGGTTCGCTGTAGGCCTGGCCGAAGAACGTTAGTCCGACCGGCAGATTGTCGCTGGTGAAACCCGAGGGGAGAGTCATCGAAGCGGCATACACCAGAAACGTGTTCAGCACCGGCACGCCCTTATTGTTGACGTACGGCGGGTTGATTCCATCCTTTATATATGTCGATTGGTGTTCGACGGTTTTATGGACGATGGCGTCGAGCCGGTTATCAGCCATTACTTTCGCAATGGCGATTGTGAGGTCCTGGCGCGCTTCCAGGTAAGCGCCCCACGCCGCCATATCCGTTTTTGCAAGCGGATTCTTCCACTGGTCCGCCTTGCTGGGAGGAATGCTCTTTACGAGATCCGGTGATTTGGCGATGTCTTCACGAGTCTTGAATAGCGACTCCGGGTTTCGTGCCAAATACAACCGCAGCGATTCGTCGGACATTGCAGGATTCGTTGCTCGCTTCGCCAAAAGCGCCTTCAGATTGGGAATGACAATCGGATCGACCAGCACGGCGCCTGCGGCCTTTAGCTCCTCAATGTTCTTCTGAAACACCAGATCGACTTTCTTGAAGTCCTCCGAGCCGGGCTCGGAATTCAACCCGATGGATTCGCGCAGCACGCCGATGCGCGCACGCTTGAGCGCATTCTTGTCGAGCAAGCGCGTGTAGCTTTGAGGCGCCTTTCCTATTCCGAGTGCCGTCACCGGATCTTCGGGATCGTAGCCCACCATCGCGTCCAGCAATTGTGCGAGATCCTTAATCGTTCGTGCCATCGGTCCCATTTGCGCTGTCGGAGAGGGATATCCGTCCCACATCCCGCTGCGGCTCACGAGGCCTGGCGTTGGCCGCAGTGCGGCGACGCCGTTCCAGCCGCCCGGCCGTCGAATCGACGCCAGCGTTTCTTCCCCGATCGCAACCGTCGAGAAGTTTGCGGCCAGGGCGCATCCCGAACCACCCGATGAGCCGCCAACCGTTCGCTCCAGGTCATAGGGATTCCTCGAGGCACCGAACATCGAGCCGTATGTGTCGCCGGCCGCGTATTCGCTGAGTGTGGTCTTGCCGAGAATGATCGCGCCGGCTTTCTTGAGTTGCTCGATTGGGAATGCATCGCGTACGGGGCGGTAATCCTTGAACACAACCGTGCCCAACGTCGTCGGCATACCGGCTGTGTCGATCTCGTCCTTCACGAGTACTGGGATTCCGTGAAGCGGCCCCATCATGCCCGACCGCTTGAATGCCGCATCGAGCCGATCGGCATCTTCAAGCGCCTTCGGGTTTAGATTAATGATGCAGTTGAGCGCCGGCCCTTGTTTGTCGAACGCAACGATCCGCTCGAAATAGGCCTGAACCAACTCGCGCGCCGTCAGTTTTCTCGACCGCATCGCCGCATGAATATCGTCGATCGTCGTTTCCACGACCTGGAATTTCGCGGCGGGCTTTTTACCCGGCGTCTGCGCGACTAGTGGGGAGCCGACTAGTGCTGCGACGGCTAAGATTCGAGCGTATTGACGCACCATTCGCGGTCCATTCTATATCATTCGCCGCTGTGGATCAGAATCCCAGCCGCAGCAGGAAGCGGAACGTGCGCCCGTCGTTGAGCGTATTCGTAATCTGTCACCGAGCGGGAAAGTACGAGCGTGGCCAGGATGTAGGAGCCAAAAGCGCGCATTGTGGCAAGGACTTTGACACATTCTCCCAGACCGTTCAACAATCCGAATGGGCGACGCGTTCATGGATATCTGAGGCAATCCCGAGCGAGTGCCGCAAATTTAATCAACTGATCCGCTTGACTACCGGCAGAACCGGGAATATTTTGCATAGCATCCACTCACGAGGTTGCCCATGAAAACAAGCCGACGCGAGTTCTTGACAGGCGCGGTCGGGGCCGCCGCTCATTTCGTTTATATCGATGTGTGGGACGATTACCTTGAACGAGCCTGAATCGACAAACCGAGAAAGGGACGTGCGATGAGATATCTGATTAGGGAATTGCTGCTAAGTACTGCCCTGTTGTGCGCCATCAGCGCGCGTGGAGATGCCCAGGCACAGGCGCCCACGCAGGAGCCACCCGCAGCACCGCAAAAGACCGTTCCGAATTTCGTGCCCGTTACCGATGCGATGTTGCGAGCGCCCAAGCCCGAGGATTGGCTGTTGTACCGCGGGAATTATCAGGGCTGGGGTTACAGTCCGCTCGAGCAGATCAACAGAGCCAATGTCAAGAATCTGCAATTGGTGTGGTCACGTATGATGGCTCCCGGTTTGAATGAGATCACACCCATTGTCCACGACGGAGTCATGTACCTGGGCAACCCGGGCGACGTCATCCAGGCGATCGATGCCGGCACCGGCGACCTGTTCTGGGAATACCGGCACCCACTGCCGCCGAGGGAACAGTTTCCAGCGGTCCACGGGCAGCGCAAGCGCTCCATCTCGCTGTATGGCGACAAAGTCATTTTCGCCACCTGGAACAATTTCATCGTAGGGCTGGACGCACGCACAGGGCGCCGAGCCTGGCAGAGCAATCGCGGCGGCAACCTCTTCGTCCAGAATTCCAGCGGGCCGATCGTTATGAACGGTACCGTCGTGGCGGGCAGCACCTGCCAGGTGGCCGGCTTCGGCTGCTACGTAACCGGCCACAATGTCACCGACGGCGAGGAGGTCTGGCGCAAAGAGTTGATCCCGCGGGCCGGTCAACCGGGGGACGAAACATGGGGCGGCGCGCCGTTTGAGAAGCGCTGGATGACCGGCGTTTGGGGCCTTCTCACCTACGATCCCGATCTCGACCTCGTCTATTACGGATCGAGCGGGGCCGGTCCCGCATCGGAGGTACAGCGCGGAACAACCGGTGGGACTATGGCGGGCACCAACACACGCTTTGCGGTCAAACCCAGGACCGGCGAAGTTGTCTGGAAGCACCAGACTCTGCCGCGCGACAATTGGGACCAGGAATGCACGTTCGAAATGATGGTCATCAACACGCCGGTCAATCCTGACGCGAACGCTGCCGGCATGTTAGCGACCAATCCGGACGCGCGCCGGGGCCAGCGCAAGACCTTGACCGGCATTCCCTGCAAGACGGGAATCGCCTGGAGCTTCGATGCGGCGACCGGCGAATTCCTGTGGGCGAAGCAGACGGTCGAGCAGAACCTCATCGCCAGGATCGACGGAAAAGGATTGGTCAGCGTGAACGAGGCTTCGGTGATTTCCGACGTCAACAAGACGTACCGGATCTGCCCGACCTTTACGGGCGGTAAGGATTGGCCGATGGGCGCCTACAATCCCAGGACCAACATCATGTTCATGCCGCTTTCCAATGCTTGCATTGACGAGACGGCGCGCACCGATCGCGAAGCAAAGCCCGAGTTTGTCTACAACACCACGAATGTCGGTCGTTTTCCGACGGGCAAGGACAAGGTCGGCCGCATCGACGCCATCTCGGTGGAGACCGGAAAAACCGTTTGGAGTTGGGAGACGCGAGTCGCGAATTACTCGCCATTGCTGGCGACCGGCAGCGGGCTGCTATTCGGGCCAGGTCATTTGGCAGACGCGCCTTCCCTCGCAGACTGTTGGCGGCGCCATCACCTATTCGATCAATGGCCGGCAATACATTGCCATTGCCGCCGGCGGAGGCGCGGTGGCTGGAACCCAGTTCAGCATGACACCCGAGGCCGACATGGCCAGCGGCAACAACGCCATTTATGTGTTCGCGCTGCCGCAATAGGTTACTCGTGATGCTGGGAGGATGTTCGATGGCAAACTCGGCCGTATCGCCCTTGTGTCCCGTATCGGTGGACGCAGTCATTGCAAAGTCTCCTTAAGATCCGTGCCGAGCAAAATATCAAAACACGTACTTCAGCGCCATCTGCATCATTCGAGGGTCGGCCGCCGACAGAATCCTGGAACTGATCGAAGACATCAGCCGAAGGGCAATCGGAACCAGCCGCGGATTACGCGTAATCCGCGGCTGGTTCCCCGTCTTCGTGCCAGAACCGCCTGCCGTTTGACAAACTTCTTGGTGTGATATCTACTCTCGTCGATCGTGGGTCAAAAGGGGGGCACTATGCGCAGAAT
>WNFT01002248.1_pt1 | contig 29716 bp, 30 predicted proteins | sample 5400191 | NCBI WGS metagenome assembly WNFT01 (sample SAMN13153359, study PRJNA577476) | soil metagenome | isolation source: 80 cm saprolite under Madrone tree | place: USA:California | collected 2016-06-14 | reverse complement strand
GCCGCTCAACAAGTCATGCCCAAGGCCCTCTTCTACGACGTCTTCGGCACGGTAATGGACTGGCGCACTGGCGTCGCCCGCGAATCCGAACGCCTGCTCGCACCCCGCGGCGTCAAAGCCGACTGGCTCAAATTCGCCGACGCATGGCGCGACCTCTATCAGCCTTCGATGGAGGAGATCCGCTCCGGCCGCCGTACCTTCACCAAGCTCGACGTGCTCCACCGCGAGATGCTGGAGAAAATCCGCCCGCAATTCGGCCTGCAAAAAATTCCCGACGACGTCCTCGCCGAGCTCAATCTCGCCTGGCATCGGCTCGACGCTTGGCCCGACGTGAAGCAGGGCTTCGCACGGCTCGGCGCCAAGTTCCTGATGGCGCCCTGTTCGAACGGCAATATCGCGCTGATGGCCGATCTCGCGCGCCGCAACGGGCTCCGCTGGGACGCGATTCTAGGCTCCGATATCGCGCGCGATTACAAGCCGAAGCCCGGCGTCTATCTCGCCGCCGCCGACGCGTTCAACTTGAAGCCCAACGAGTGCATGATGGTGGCCGCGCACTCGCGCGATCTTGAGGCCGCCGCGCAGCAGGGCCTGCACACCGCCCATGTCACGCGGGTCAATGAATACGGCCCCAACACCGGCGAGGACGGTCCCAAGACCAAGGTCGATTACGCCGCCAAGACCATGATCGATCTCGCCGACAAGCTCGGCGCGTGAGACGCGGGGCCGGCCCCGAGACCGTCTCGTTCACGGCGATTGCCGTCGGCGCGTTGGCGTTTGGGGCATTGGCGATCGGTGCGCTCGCCATCGGCCGTCTCGTGATCGGTCAACTGGCCGTGCGCAAGATGCGCCTTCACGCCGTTGAAATCGACAATCTCACCGTGCGGCGTTTGCGCGTGCTGGAGAGCGCCGGAGCTTCGATCGGAAATGTCGAGCCCCTGCGTCTTTCTTCGCCGCATAAAGACGCATGAAGGAAGAAATCCGCCGCGCCGTTGCATTCGCCGTTCTCGCTGAAGACAACGCCAAGGCCGAGACCGCGATCTACAGCTACGATCAAGACCGCCGCAGCAGGATGAGCGGCACGCGCAACGATTTCTTCGACCACGAGGCCGGCGCGCGCATCGCCGGCTCAGGCTCGAGGCTCTATCATTACGGACTGTGGCACCACATCGATCTCACCATCGATGGCGCGTCATTCAAGGGCTACGATTACGGCTCGAACTGCCATTTTGAGGGCGTCGTCAAGGAGCGAACCGTGCAGCTCTACGACCATTGCGAAGGCCGCTATTTCGAATATGCCGCCGCTGACGATGGCGCCACCGCCTGAGCCAAATCGCTCGTTTACTATAAGTTTATCATTGCGCACCTGCCGGCACCGTGCTATACGTTATTCATAGCGTGGAGTGCCGATGCGAAGCGAGCCTCCGCTCGCGAAAAAGCGCCGGCTTCGAACGAAAGCGATGGAAGATATGACGATGCCTGCGACCCTCGATTTCCATCAGCGAACGATCAAACCGCGACCGCGAGACGCGTTTGATAAATGTCCAGTTTTGGAAATCAGAAACTCCGCACTTTTCCTGGGTTTCGCCTTCCAGGATATCAAAGATATCAAACGCGAAATTGCGCCCGCTTGGAAATTTTGATTTTTGATTTCTTTTGAGGTTGGAAATCAAAAAACCGCCGTCACCCTGAGTTTTTTCGAGAGAAATGGAGGGAAATCAAAACTGCAACATGCGAGACGAATTCGGAAATCGGAAATTTGACGGAACAGACTGGTGATAAGGGAAATCACGTAACCAACACAGCGGCTTACCGGGACCGAAACAGGAGACATGACGATGTTGCGCTTCAAGCCGGCGGCGGCGTATCGGCCACGCGCAATTGCGCGGCCGCCCGCCGGCCACGATGCGGTTTCACGACAATCTCCACGTCCTGGCCAAGAGCGACAAGGAAACGCATCAGCCGTTCGACGGAAAACTGGCGGAAATCTCCGCGCAGCATTTTCGAAACGTCCGGCTGCTTCACGCCAAAGAGTTTTGCCGCCTCGACCTGTTTCATGCCCCGCTTCCTCAACAGACCGTCGATCTTGAACACGAGCTGTGCCTTGATCAGATGTTCCTCGGCATTCGGTAAGCCGATATCGGCAAAGATGTTGTCGCCGCCGACTTCGCAATCCATCTTCCTTTTCAACTCTCGTCTCCTTTTGCTAAGCGCTCAGAGCAGTTATAGTGAATTCACTATATTGTCCAGTGCCAAGTGGCAGGTGCCTTTTTTGATGTCTCGCACCGCATGACCGAAATTTCCGCCGCCGCTTTGTTGCGCACACCCGATCAGCGCGCCGGCATCAAGCGGCTGATGATCTTTTTTGCTCTCGTCTATTTCGCCGAGGGCATGTGTCAGAACGACGGCATTATCGCCCAGCCGCTGAATTACTATCTAAAGCAGGTCTATCAATGGACGCCGGTTCAGATCGCGGCATTTCTTACCGTCTTCAACCTGCCCTGGTTCATCAAGCCGCTTTACGGAATCGTCTCCGATTTTGTTCCGCTCCTGGGCTACCGGCGTAAGACCTACCTGATCGCCGCCAGCGGTCTCGCCGCCGCGGGCTACTTCCTGATCCTCGACGTCTCCTCGCCCGGCAGCCTGATGTTCCTGCTGCTGCTCACCGCCTACGGCATGGCGATCGCGAGCACGCTGTGCGGCGCGCTGCTCGTGGAAAAGGGCCAGAGATTCGATTCCTGCAACAGCTTCGTCAATCTGCAATGGCTGTGGTTCAATGTGGCGGCGATTTTCGCCTCGCTCGCGGGCGGCTTTCTCATCGAACGGCTGCTGCCTCTATCTGCGGTGCGCGGCGCCGCCGTGCTCGCCGGTCTTACCGCGATGCTGGTGATTGCCGGCACGTTCATGCTCGTCGACGAGGAGAAGAGCACCATGTCGCTGGCCGCGCTGAAGGACAGCCTCCACGGTCTCGCGGGCGCCTTCAAAGACCGGCGGCTCTGGCTGATCGCGTTCTTTCTCTTCTTCTATTTTTTCAGCCCCGGCATCGACACGCCGCTTTATTTCTATATGACCGACAGCCTCAAATTCTCGCAGCAATTCATCGGCGTGCTGCGTTCGATCCAAGCCGTGGGATGGATCGCAGCCGCGCTCTTCTACGCCATGTTTCTCGAGCATCTCTCGTTGCGCGCACTGCTCTATTGGAGCGTTGCCGTCGGCGTCGTTGCACCGCTTGCGTTCGCCTTCATGTCCAGTCCCGCCACCGGAGTCGTCGCCAATTTTTGTTATGGCGTGTCCGAGATGATGATCACCGTCGCAAGCCTCGGCTTGGCCGCGAATTATTGCCCCAAGCGCGCCGAAGGATTTTCTTTCGCCGCGCTGATGGCGATCGCCAATCTCTCGGGTTCGCTCGCGGACAATGTCGGCTCGTTTCTGTTCGAGCACATTTTCAACAACGAGCTCTATCCGTTGATCTTGGTCGCCGCCGGCGTCACCGCGATCAATTTCGTGCTCGTGCCGCTGCTCGGCCTCAAGGACGAGACGGCGTCGCAAAACTCGGCAAGGGTATGAAAGTGCAACAACAATTTGGCCGGGTCCAAAAGCCTATCGCTCGTCAATTTTGCGTGTCGGGGAGGTTGCCGCCTTTGCTCCCGATTGAGGCGGCAACGCCAGAGGACTAGAATCCGTCCAAACCCATAGGAGGGGTCATGGCCAACGTGACTTTGCGCGTCAACGGGCGCGCCCAAACGCTCGAGACCGACGATCCGGCGATGCCGCTGCTCTATGCATTGCGCGATTCTCTGTCGCTGCACGGTCCGAAATTCGGCTGCGGGCTCGGCCAGTGCGGCGCCTGCACGGTGATCGTCGACGGTCAGGCGGTGCGCTCGTGCCAACTCTCGGTCAGCGCCGTGCAAGGCCGAGAAATCACCACGCTCGAAGGACTCGGCTCCCCCGAGAAACTATCTCCCGTGCAAGCGGCCTTCGTCGCCGAACAGGCGGCGCAGTGCGGCTACTGCACCAACGGCATGATCATGAGCGCGACCGCGCTGCTCGCGAAGACCCCGCGGCCGACGGAAGCTCAGGTGCGCGAGGCGCTCGCCGGCAATCTCTGCCGCTGCGGCACCCATGTCCGGGTCTTGAGCGCGGTCATGCGTGTTGCGGCCAACGGGCAGGGAGGGCGTTGATATGAACCAGATCGCGATCGAACGGCGTCAATTCCTCCAGGCGGGCGGCGCTCTTGTTGTCGGTTTCGCGCTTGCGCCGATGGACGCTTTTGCGCAGCAGCTAGGGGCCCCGCAGGCGGCATTCCCCCTGCGCGGCGTTGCCTCGGATAACGTCGATTCTTTCCTCGCCATCGCGCGGAACGGCGACGTCACGCTCTACAGCGGCAAGGTCGACCTCGGAACGGGTTTGCGCGCGGCCTATGGCCAGATCGTCGCCGAAGAGCTCGACGTGCCTTATGAGCGCGTCACCCTCATCGAAGGCGACACGGCGCTCACGCCCGATCAGGGCGGTACCGGCGGCAGCACCGGCATTGTCGGCGGCGGCATGCAGATTCGCCAGGCGGCGGCGACAGCACGCCAGACGCTTCTTAAAATGGCGGCGACGAGACTTGGCGTCGACGCCAAGGACTTGACCGTCACAGACGGCGTCGTTCGCGCGCAGGGCGGGCGTTCGATTTCTTATGGCGATCTCGTTGCCGGCGGCCAATTCGACGTCAAAACCGATACCAAGGCCCCGCTGAAAGATCCCGGCCAATACAAATATGTCGGCAAGCCGCTGCCGCGGCCCGACCTGCCGGCGAAGATGACCGGCCGGCACACTTATGTGCACGATTTCAAGCTTCCTAACATGCTGCACGCGCGAATCGTGCGGCCGACCGCCATCGGCGCCACGCTGACGGATGTCGACGAATCCTCGATCGCCAACATTCCCGGCGCGCGCGTGGTGCGCATCAAGGATTTTCTCGCGGTCGTTGCCGAATCGGAATGGAACGCGGTCCGCGCCGCGCGCCAATTGCGCGCGCGCTGGACGGGCGGCGGCGGACTGCCGGGTTCGGACAGTGTTCACGCGGCGATGCGCACGACCGCGGCGGACAAAGACGAGGATTTGATAAAGCGCGGCAACGCAGCGTCCGTGCTGCAAGCCAATTCCGCACGGCTCCACAGCGCGACCTATGAATGGCCCGCTCAATCGCATGCCTCGATGGGACCGTCCTGCGCCGTTGCCGACATCAAGCCGGGCCAAGCCACCATCTGGTCGGCGTCGCAAGGCACCCACCGCGCGCGCCAAGTGCTGGCGCGCGGCTTGGGCATTCCGGAAGCGCAGCTGCGCGTCATCTATCTCGACGGCGCCGGCTGCTACGGCATGAACGGTCATGACGACGTCGCCGCCGAAGCGGCGCTCATTTCGCGCGCTCTCTCGCGGCCCGTGCGCCTGCAATGGATGCGCGAGGACGAGCATGGCTGGGATCCCAAGGGCCCGCCGCAGCTGCTCGATCTTCGCGCGGCGCTGGACGCAAACGGCAACATCGCCGCCTGGGAGATCGAAGCCTTTCTTCCGATGAACACGCCCAATCTGCCCAGCCGCCCGCTGCTCGGCTTTGTCGCGGCGGGCATTCCCCAACCCGACGGCCAGTCCGTGGCGCAGATTCAAGGCAATGCCTATCCATCCTACGATCTCGACAACATCACCGCGACCGTGCATTGGCTGAAAACGACGCCGTTGCGGCCGTCGAATCTTCGCGCGCCCGGCAAGCTCGGCAATTGCTACGCCGTCGAGTGCTTCATGGATGAGCTCGCGGCCGCCGCAAAGCGCGATCCGCTCGAGTACCGGCTGCATCATTTGAAGGACGAGCGCGGCGCCGCGATTCTGAAACGCGCCGCCGAGATGATGAACTGGCAGAGCCGTCCTTCGCCGAGGTCCGGCACTGCCAATGAGCGAGTCTCATTGGGCCGCGCCATCGTCTATGTGCATTACAAGCACGTCGACAATCGCATGGGCTTGGGCGTCGAAGTCGCCGTCGACCGCGCGACCGGCAAGGTCAAGGTCAATCGCGTGGTTTGCGCTTACGAGGCGGGACTGATGATCAACCCTGACGCAATGCGCAACCAGGTCGAAGGCAACATCATGCAGGCGGTCAGCCGCACCTTGTACGAGGAAACAACCTTCGACCAAGCCAAGGTCACCAGCGTCGATTGGCAGAGCTATCCGATCCTCACCTTCCCGGACGCGCCCGTGCTTCAGATCGATCTGATGGGCAGCCCACGCGACAAGCCAATGGGAGCGGGAGAGGCGGCCTCGGCGCCGGTGCCGGCCGCGATCGGCAACGCGGTGTTCGACGCGATCGGCGTTCGCATGCGCCGCGTGCCTCTGACGCCCGCCCGCGTCCGCGCCGCGCTCGCCGCCGGCGGCCAGGCGTGACGGTAACGAGCCGTTATTGCCGAGCGTTGCCCCTTCCGCTCTTGCGGGTTATCGTCCGGCCGGCGAGGGGTCGTTCCCTGATGTGCGATGAGAGCGGGCGGAAGAATGTTCCGTAACCGGATGAAGTTGGCTTTGCTCGGCGGCATGCTGTCCGCGTTCGCGGCCCTGCCCGCACCGGCGGCGCCGGGCAGCCCAACCGAAGTCGACGTCAAGCTCGTCATCGCGACCGACGTGTCGCGCAGCATCACGGAAGAAGAGGCCACGCTTCAGCGCGAAGGAACGGCGGAAGTCTTTCTCGATCCCGAGGTCATCAAGGCGATCCAGAGCGGCGCGCTGGGGCGCATCGCGGTCGCCATGCTCGATTGGTCGAGCCCCAGGGATGATCGGATCGTGCTCGATTGGACGGTCGTGAAGGACAAAGCGAGCGCCGCGGCCCTGGCCGAGAAAATCCGCAAAATTCCGATCGCGTTCGGCGAGCGCACCTCGATCAGCGGCGCGCTCGAACGCTCCACGATCATGCTCAACGACAGCGACAGGGACATTGTCGCGGACCGCAAAATCATCGACGTCTCCGGAGACGGCCCCAACAATGACGGCATATCGCTGCAGCACATCCACGACACGACCGCCGACAACGGCATCATCGTCAACGGCCTTCCGATCATGGACGAGACCGCCCCGGGCTATTACCCCGATCTCGACAAATATTACGACGCCTGCGTGGTCGCCGGGAAAGGCGCGTTTCTGATCGTGGTCAAGAGATATAAGGACTTCGGCATCGCCATGCGGCGCAAGCTGGTGCTGGAGATTTCGCAGAACGAAAGCCAGATCAAACAAGCACTGGGGGCGGTTCAGGCAAACCCCCTGCTGATCAAGATCGCCGCCGGCAACACGAGCTCACGCCCGCCGAAAGTCTATCCCGGCGGCTGCGATAAATACGGCGGCTGGGGCTACTGAAGCTACCCGCCAATACCAATAGCGTGCGGTCCATCTTGGGTTATCCGCGGAAAAGTCCTAAAACTCCCTTTGGGAGCTAGGGAGGGGTTACGATGATGAACCGGCGCAATTTTATCTCAGCAGCCGCGGCAGGCGCCGCGCTGTTGACCCGCACTTCAAACGCGTTCGCCGCGGCGGCGCGCGCCCGTTACGACCTGATCATCAAGGGAGGGCGCGTCATCGATCCCTCGCTGCGGATCAACGCGGTCCGCGACGTGGCGATCTCAATGGGACGTATCGCCGCGGTCGAGGAAAACATCGCGGCCGACGCTGCGGACATGATCGATGCGCGCGGCAAGCTCGTCGTTCCCGGATTGATCGATATCCATACCCATGCCGCCCGCACCAAGGAAGGTCCGGGGCTGTGCCTCGCGGACGGTGTGACGGGGTGGGTCGATGCCGGATCGCAAGGGGCCGACCACATCGCCGACACGATTGCCGTCGCCAAATCCTCGCCGCAGCAGGGCCGCGTCCTGATCAACATCGGGCGCGCCGGCATCCTACCCGATGGCGACACGATGGACATTGCCCGCGCCGATGTCGGAGCGGCGCGCGACGCGATTGCGAAGAACCGCGACTTCATCGTCGGCGTCAAGGCGCGGCTGTCGCGCGATGTCGCCGGCGCCAACGATTTCGAGGTGCTTACCCGCACGCAAGCCGTGGCTACGGCCTTCAATCTGCCGGTGATGATCCATATGGGCCAGACGGTTTCGCCGCTGCCGAAGCTGATCAATCTGCTCAAGCGCGGCGACATCGTCACTCACATGATGGCGCCGCCGCCGAACAGCATCATCGACGACAGCGGTCATATCCTGCCGGAGGTGCTTGCGGCCCGGCGTCGCGGCGTCTGGTTCGACGTCGGCAATGGGGTAGCCGGTCATATGAGGTGGGATACCGTCGGCGCCATCATGAAGGCGGGTTTTTGGCCGGACACGTTTTCCACCGACTGGAACGTCACCAGCAAAACAACCGGCGTCATCGACTTCCCCAACTGCATGTCGAAATTCTTCAATTTCGGCATGACGGTCGATCAGGCGGTCGCGCGCGCGACCGTAAACGCCTCGCGCATATTCCCGCTGTTCAATGACCGCGGCACGCTCAATGTGGGTGCGCCGGCCAACGTTGCGCTGCTCGAGCTTCGCGAAGGGAACTTCGAATTCCTCGACAATTATATGAACAAGATACAGGGCCGGCAGCGTCTCTTCCCAAGCGGCACAGTGCTCGCCGGCAAACGGGTTCAGCGGGCATAGAAAGTCTCGGTCAAGCTCGGGGGGCATGATGCTGAACTTGCGCGACCGTGCGGCGGTCGCGAAACTTTTCGCTTACAACTTCATTGCGTTGGCGTTTTTAGCGATGAGTGCGGAAGTCTGTTATGCCTACGGCCTCGCGGATTCCTCTCGGCAAAACGTGAGTGCCATATCTTTCGGCACAGTATCGATGCTGAGACTGTGGATTCCGTTCGGCGGATCGACTGCGCCGTCGCAGGCAACGCTAGGCTTCAGTTTCGGCTCGTCCTGGCGCGTAGCGCCCGGATCACATGATTCCACCGGCTATCATTTCGTTCCAAGCGTGGAAGCGGGTTTCACCTTCCGCGGCGATCCTGTTCTGAGACTGGGCTCATTCGAAGCAAGACCGGATGGCGTAAAGCTGGGGGCCAATGAAGACCAGAATGCAGGTTTTTGCGGGCGGAATCTGGCGCTTTGCATCATCGGCGGTGTCGCCATCGTGGGCGGCATTATATATGCGGTGAGCGACAGGTCGGGATACCACTCGTGCGAATATGCGGCAGGGTGCCCGAATTAGCCCCGCTTCGCGGGTCGCGGAAGAGCTCGAGCGATGGAAACCGCTGCGGATCTTGAACAAAGCGCTTCAGCCGGCGATTTGAACGCGCAGGTGCGGCTGGCGCGCCGCCTTATCAACGATGGCCACCCGGAAAAAGCCGTCGACTGGCTGCGCCGCGCCGCCGCTGCGGGCGCCACGGACGCCAAGCTCGCTCTGGCGGAACGCTTGTTGGCTTATGCGCCCTATGATGTTTTCGAGGGTTTCAAATGGGCCCGTTCCGCCGCCGATGACGGCGACGGGAAAGCAGCGCATCTCGTGGCGGCGGCGACCGCCGAAGGCCTCGGCACGCCGCAGAATTTACAAGCCGCTCTCGACTACCTGCAAATGTCGGCCAAGCTTGGACACCACGCGGCGCAACGCGAACTCTTGGCGCTTGCCGGCGATTGGAAGCGTGCGATGGATCCAGCTGCGGAATCGACTCCGGAAAACTGGAAACGCGTGCGCGATTCCATCGATGTCCTGGCCTGGCTCAAGTCGCCCGCAGCACAGATCGTCTCTGCCGCTCCGCGCATCATGGTAGTGGAGAAATTTGCCTCTGCCCAAATCTGCAATTGGTTGATCGAAGCAGGTCGTCCCGATCTCAAGCGGGCAAAGGCGTTCGATCCCAATACCGGAGGCGGCCGCTATGAAGCGGCGCGGAGCAACAGTGCCGCGGCAATCGGCGTCGACACGATCGACATGGTTCTCGTTTTCATCCGAGCGCGCATCGCGGCTTTGACTCGGCTTCCAATTCTGGGATTCGAAGACCCGACGATCCTGCATTACTCCCCGGGCGAGGAATTCTTGCCGCATTACGATTATCTCGAGAATATCTCCCCTGCTTTCGAGCGGGAGATCCAATCTTCCGGCCAAAGGCTGGTCACGTTTCTCGGCTATCTGAACGACGATTATGAGGACGGCGAGACTGCCTTTCCCGTGCTCGGCTGGCGCTACAAGGGCAAGAAGGGCGATGCGATGTTCTTCTACAATGCCACGCCGGACGGTGCCCCTGACCGGCGCACGCTTCACACGGGCACTCCGACCAGCCGCGGCGAGAAATGGGTGCTCTCGCAATGGATCCGATTCCGTCCCGCCGCGATGAGGTGAGGTTGCTCTCGCAGCGAATTTGTTTCCTGCATCTTCTCCCCTTTTCGCGAGGATGCTACCATCGCGCGAGAGGTTAAGGGGCACACGCGAGATGAGCGTGCTCGCGTTCGGCAATGACATTGAGGAGAAAGCGCTCGTCGGCGACGTCGAGGCGCAACTGCTGCTAGCGCGTCGTTGCGACGCCCACGGAAATGGCGAGAAAGCGGTCGAGTGGTTGAGGCGTGCCGCCGCCACCGGCGATCTCGCCGCGAAGACGGAACTCGGCCGGCATCTGCTGTCGGATCCTCCTTATAACCAGCGTGAGGGCGTGAAATGGACGATGGATGCCGCCGGCGAAGGCAGTGGAGAGGCCGCTCATCTGCTGGCCGTGCTGGCGGCTTCGGGCGTTTGCGTCGGGCAAAGTTGGCGTGATGCGCTCGCCAAGTTGCAGCGCTCGGCGGAATTAGGCCTTACGCTCGCGCAAGCCGAGCTCGCAATGCTCGCCGAGAATCGTGAAATCCCCGGCGCGCTCGCCGCCGGAGGCGAATTTCCACAGGAGACCTGGGAACGGCTGCGCCGGTCCGTCGACATCAGGAAATGGCTTGTCGTGCCGCAAGCAAAATTGGTCTCGAAATCTCCGCGTCTCGCGATCGTCGAAAAATTTGCCTCCGCGGAGATTTGCGATTGGCTGATTGAAAGAGGGCGGCTCCACTTGAGGCCCGCTCGAACCGACGATCCGGCGACCGGCAAAAGCCGTTACGAAACCGCGCGCACCAACAGCTCTGCGGAACTCGATCTCTCCCAGACCGATCTCATCACCCATCTTGTGAGAGCGCGCATCTCGGCGCTGACCGGACCGCCGGTCATGGCAATGGAGGGCACTGCCGTTCTGCATTACGCAGTGGGCCAGCAGTATTTCCCGCACTTCGATTTCTTCGACACCGATTCGCCGGGTTACGCCAGGCAGGTCGCTGAATTCGGCCAGCGCGTGCTCACCTTCCTTTGCTATTTGAACGATGGCTACGGCGGAGGCGAGACTGATTTCCCGGCCATCGGCTGGCGTTACAAGGGAAATAAGGGCGACGCGCTCTTCTTCTGGAACATTCAGCCGAACGGTCAGCCCGACAGGCTCACGCAGCACGCCGGGCTCGCACCCACGAGCGGCGAGAAATGGCTGCTTTCGCAATGGGTGCGCGGCCGCGTATCCTAAGTGGCAAGAGAGACGTCTGACCAGGATCGCGATGGACCAGATCAGCGCAGAAACCGCCCATCTCATGGCGCTCCGTGCGGGCGAAGGCTTGAACGTGCCGCAGGACTGGCAGGCAGCGTTCGACCTTTTGCGGCGCTCGGCCGAGCTCGGATTTCCGCTGGCGCAATCCTCGCTCGCAGCGCTTGCCGGCGAATGGGCGTTGGCAAAAGACATTGCCGACGGAGCGCTGAATCTCCCGGTCGACTGGAATCGTCTGCGCGATTCCATCGAACTGACGAATTGGTTGACATCGCCGCGTCCGCGCATCGTCTCGGCTTCGCCTCGCATTGCGGTCGTCGAGGAATTTGCCTCTCCGCAAATCTGCGATTGGCTGATTGCTCGCGCGCGGCCGAAGCTCGCGCCGGCCAAAGTCTATGATTTGGTGACCGGCGGTCCCACCAATGAGGCGGTGCGCACCAACAGCGAATGCCATTTTCCCGCATCTGAGGGCGACCTCATGCTCCAATTGCTGCGCCGACGCATTGCCGATGTGACCGAAACCTCGATTGCCGGTCTGGAAGCGACCGCCATTCTGCATTACGTGGTCGGTCAGGAATTCATGCCGCATTACGACTTTCTCGACGAGACGCAACCCGGGCCCGCCAAGAACATCGCCGAGAACGGCCAACGTGTGCTGACTCTTCTGCTCTCGCTCAATGACGATTACGAAGGCGGCGCGACAAGCTTTCCCGCACTCAGCCGGGCCTACCGCGGACGAAGAGGAAGCGCGCTCTTCTTCTGGAATGTCGACCCGGACGGCATACCCGACAGGCGCCTGCTGCACGCCGGTGTCGCGCCGACGCGTGGCGAGAAGTGGATGCTGTCGCAATGGGTCCGCGGCCGCCTTTGACCTGAGCTGACGGCTCAGAAGTCGGGCTTTTCGGCGGTCGGGATCGGGATTTCATAATCCGGTCCGGTCGGCCGGTTGTTCTCGGCGCAGACGATTTCCTCGAAGAACCAATTGTTGTCGGGCCTGTAGTCCGCGCGCGCCGACCATTCCATGGTGAAGGCGCCGGGATCGTCGACCGTGACAAGCACCTCCAGGCCTTTGCGGTCGGGTGCGACCCGATAGCGTTCGACCACATGAATCCGATCGGAATGCGGTGTGCCGAAGCGGTCGCTATGGGTCTTGTCGTTTTCGCCGATCGTGTCGACGACGAGCGTCTCGTCCTCGTAATGGCCGACCGATTCGCCGAGCCAGCTATGCCCCGGATTTTTCGAATGCGGCACGTTCATATAGACATGCCGCGATTGATGGTCGCGCGAGTAAAGAAACACGACTTCCTTTTGCGTCTGCAGGATCTTCAGATCGTCGCGCAGGTTGAGGATTTCGGGCACGCCCGGCGGCCGGCACATGGTGGAGAGCTCAAGATGAGGTTTTCCGGCCAATTCATCGTCCGAGATCCGCTTCAGCCTCTCTCGCGTCTCAGGCTTCAAAATCGGATTGGAAAGGTCGGCCGCCCAGGGATCCGCGGTGACGTTGGGATTGGTCGAGCCGTTTTCGGCGGTGTGGGGAATTCGCGCGTGAGCGGGATCAATCATGATCGGACCTTGGCCGGACGGCGGTGCGTCGAAGGTTCCCGGATCCTTCCAGGTTCGCGTCCACAGGCCGGACAAATCGGGAGTATCCGCTGCGCGCGCCGCCACCGCAGAGCAGATCACACACGCGCCGACAAGCACCTGTAGTGAAACCGCGGTTGAGCGGGACGTTGTCATTCTCATCGCTCTTGTGCGCCTCTTTGATCTATACCAAGCGCGATGATGCCTAGCAAACCGCTGACGATCTGCTCATGAAACGCCCCCTCATTCTCTTGCGCTCCAAGGAAGGACGGCGCGTCAAGGCCGGCGCGCCTTGGGTGTTCTCAAACGAGATCGTCATGGATGCGCGCGCGAAAGCGCTGCCGCCGGGTTCTTTGGTCACGCTCGCCGACGCCGACGGAACGCCCCTGGGCCGAGGCTATTTCAATTCGAAGAGTCTTATCGCCGTGCGACTCTTGGGGGCACCCGATCTAGAGATCGATGCGGACTTCTTTGCCGAGAAACTTCATCGCGCGCTCGCCTTGCGCGAGTCGCTCTTCGAACAACCCTTCTATCGGCTCGTTCACGCCGAAGGCGATCTCCTTCCCGGCGTCGTCATCGATCGCTTTGGAGATGCGTGCGTGGTGCAGATCACCACTGCCGGCATGGAGCTCCTTACCGATGCGTTTCTGGCGGCGCTCGATCGCGTTGTCGCGCCCGCTTCCGTGATCCTCCGCAATGATTCGCCGTCACGCGCCTTGGAAGGGCTGGAGACTTTCGTGCGCGCGGCCAGGGGAGACGTGGGCTCGCGGCTTACCGTGGAAGAGAACGGCGTGCGCTATTTCGCCGATCCAACTTCGGGCCAAAAATCGGGCTGGTACTACGATCAGCGGAACAACCGCCGCTTCGTCGCCGCTCTCGCCAAAGACAAGCGCGTTCTCGACACTTACTGCTACACCGGCCCATTTTCCGTTCTCGCCGCCGTTAAAGGAGCGGCCCAAGTCCTGGGTCTCGATTCCTCAGGCGCTGCGCTCGAGCTGGCGGCCGAAGCGGCCGCAGCGAATGGCGTCGGCGCGATTTGCACATTCAAAAAAGCCGACGTGCTCGGCAGCTTGGAAAAATTCGCGCTCGAAGGTGAGATTTTCGACATCGTCATCGCCGATCCGCCGCCTTTTGCTCCGTCGCGTAAAGACATCGAGGCCGGCGCGCGCGCCTATCGCAAGCTTGCGCGTCTGGCTGCCGGCGTGGTTGCGCCAAACGGATTTCTCATGCTCGCGTCTTGCTCGCACAATATTTCGCCGGAACGCTTCGCGAGCGAATGCGCGCTAGGAATCGTCCGCGCCGGACGAACGGCGCGGCTCATTCGCGAGGCCGGCGCCGGACCCGATCATCCGATCCATCCGATGCTTCCCGAAACCGCTTATTTGAAGACGCTGACCTACGCGGTAGATTAGATTTCCGTCTGCGAGCCCAGTTCGACCACGCGCCCCGCTGGCAGGCGATAGAATTGCGCCGCTTCCAAAGCCGAAGCGTACAGCTTCATGAACAGCTTAGTGCGCCATTTCGCCATCGCCGAGACTCGCGCCTCAATCAGCGTTTCGCGGCGAATAAAAAACGTCGTGGTGTCGACGTCGATGGCCAAACCGAAGGCGCGGGCTCCTTCCAGCGCGCGAGGCACGTCAAGGGCCTGGAAAAATCCGTAATGGATCTCGACGCTGTAAAAACCCTTGCCCAGCTTGTTGACGGTCAGCCGCTTGTCCTGCGCCACGAAGGGAACGTCCTGCACGTCGACGCGCAGCAAGATTACGCGCTCATGCAGCACCTGATTGTGCTTGAGATTGTGCAGCAGCGCCCCGGGCACTTCGTCCAGCCGCGGCGTGATGAAGATCGCCGTGCCGGCAACCCGGATCGGGGTCTTGTCGGCGCGTTCGAGAAAAAGGTCCGTCGATATCCCGCCGCCGTACGTTTTTTCGACCAAGACCCTGCGGCCGGCACGCCAGGTTTCCATGATCACGTACACTGCCGCCGCGATCGCCAATGGGAGCCAGGCGCCCTCGACGAGCTTCAACGACACCGCGCCAAGGAAGGTAAGGTCGGTCAGCACGAAGACGCCGAAAGCAAGCGCGATCCAATAGGGCTTCCAATGCCATTGCTTGATCGCAACGATGAGGCCGAGAAAAGTCGTGATCGACATCATGCCGGTCACCGCCATGCCATAGGCGGCGGTGAGCGCATCGGCATTCTTGTAGATCAGCACGATGGTGATGACGCCGATCAGCATCAGCGTGTTGGCGCGCGGCACGTAGATCTGGCCGTAATCGGTCGCCGACGTGTGACGGATTTCCATGCGCGGCAATTGGCCGAGCTGCACGGACTGGCGGGTGATCGAGAACACGCCGGAAATCACCGCTTGGCTGGCGATAACCGTGGCGACCGTCGCGAGTGCGACCAATGGATAATGGAATCCCGGCGGCGCCAAAGCATAGAACGGACTGTCGATCGCCGTGGGATCGCGCAGCAAAATCGCGCCCTGTCCGAGATAGTTCAGAATGAGTGCCGGAAAGGTCACCGCGAGCCAGCCCAAGCGTATCGCGGTTCGTCCGAAATGGCCCATGTCCGCGTAGAGCGTTTCTACGCCGGTAACGGTCAGCACCACCGAACCGAGAGCAACGAACGCGACCCATGGTTCGGCGACAAAGAGGGAGATGCCTTCCCAGGGATTGAGAGCGAGAAGAATCTCCGGCGTCATCAGGATCGACCGCACGCCAAGCGCGCCAATGGTAATGAACCAGATGAACACGATGGGACCGAACAGGCGCCCGATCTTCCCAGTGCCGCGACTCTGCGCCAGGAAAAGTCCAATCAAGATCACGATGCAAATCGGCAGCACCAGAGGTCCGAAACGCGGCTCCTCGACCTTCAAGCCTTCGACGGCGGAGAGTACGGAAACCGCCGGCGTCAGCATGCCGTCGCCGAAGAAGAGCGCGAGGCCGATCACCGCCAACACCGAGATCGCCGATTTGAGTCCGCGCGGCAACCGCGGCGAACGATGCGCCAGCGCCGCCAACGCGAGCACGCCGCCTTCGCCCTTGTTGTCGGCCCGCAAGATGAAGACGACGTATTTTATCGTCACGATGACGATCAGCGACCACAGGATCAGCGAGATGGCGCCCATCACGGCGACTCGCATCGGCAGACCACCCGTCGCCAGCACCGATTGGCGCACCGCATACAGCGCCCGGCCGGAATGGGGATCCCGTCCGGCAACGCCATGACGCGTAGACATTTCGTTCACGGGAAGATGCGCTCGCGGATCATCGCCATCGATTGCCGGACCAGGCCCGGGGGGCTTGCATGTACAACGTCTCGGCTATCGGAACGGTTTCGTTCCGGCTCAAGGGGGCGGAAAATACGCTTCGGCCACGCCGCCAGCAAGGGCGCCATAGGACGGCCCACAAGTGCAGACAAGATACTGAAAACAAACAGAAAACCGTCTTCTTTCCAACTAATCCAAGGTACGGCGATAGCGAAGCAAGGCGATGCTCCCGACAACCAGAAGGAAGATCAGAAGCGGCCAGACATTGGGCCAGATTTCCGCCGCTCCATTGCCCTTCAGCAGGATGCCGCGCACGATTCTCAAGAAGTGGGTGTTCGGGAGCGCCTCGCCCGCGTATTGCGCCCAGCGCGGCATGCCACGAAACGGAAACATGAAACCCGACAGCAGAATCGAAGGCAGAAGAAAGAAGACGGTCATCTGCATCGCTTGAAGCTGCGACTTCGCAATCGTCGAAAAGGTGAATCCAAGAGCGAGATTGGCGGCGATGAAAATACCCCCCGTCACCGCGAGCAGCGTCAGCGAACCGATGATCGGGACGTGGAAGACGTAACGGGCGCCCAGAACAATCAGCGTCGCTTGGATGTAGCCGACCACGACGTAGGGAATGATCTTGCCGAGCATGACTTCGAGTGGATGTGCCGGCATCGCGAGCAGATTCTCGAACGTTCCCTTTTCGCGCTCGCGCGTCATTGCCATGGCGGTCACCATGACCATGGTCATGGTCAGGATGACGGCGATGAGGCCCGGCACGACATTGTATTGCGTGATGCCTTCGGGATTGTAGCGTCGTTGGATCACCGTCGTGAACGCCGGTTTGTTTGCGCGGTTGGCAATCGGTCCGACGAGATCGTCCTTCAAGGCCGTCGTCGCGATCTCGGACATCGCGGCGAGCGCGATCGCCGAAGCCGCGGGATCGCTGGCGTCGGCCTGGACCAGAACTTCCGGTGATTGTCCGCGTACGAGATCGCGCGCGAAATTGACCGGAATGGTGATCGCGAAAGCCACATCGCCTTCATCGAGCATGCGCTCGGCTTCCTGGGGCGACTTCGCCATGGCAACGATGTCGAAGTATTCCGAATTCAACAGCGCCGCGCCGATGGAGCGCGCGTAGGCGCTGTCGTCGGCGATATGAACCGCGGTCGGAAGATGGCGCGGATCGGTATTGATGGCGAAGCCGAACAACAGAAGCTGCAAGATCGGCACGCCCACCATCAGGGCAAACGTCATCCGATCGCGGCGCATCTGGATGAATTCCTTCATCAGGATGGCAAACAGCCGTCTGAAGGAGAGACCGGTTGTCATTGCGCCGTACCTTGCGCTTGCAGATGGATGAACACGTCCTCGAGGCTCGGCACGGCTTCGCGAATGTCGTATCCTTCCTTGCGCAACGGCGCGAGAGTCTCTTCAAGCGCTTTGCGATCATGGCCGCTGACGTGCAGCACGGCGCCGAGCCGCACGTCGCGGCCTTCGATGAGAAACGTAATCAAGCCGGATTGCTTTATGACGTCGTCAACGGTGCCCTGCGCAATGATTCTGCCGAGGTTGATGTAGACGATGCGGTCGCAGCGTTCGGCTTCGTCCATGTAATGCGTGCTGACAAGAACCGTCAGTCCGCGTTCGCTCAAGCGGTGGATTTCCTCCCAAAAATCACGACGCGCCTGGGGATCGACGCCGGCGGTGGGCTCGTCGAGCAGCAACAGCCGCGGCTCGTGCAGCATGCAGGCGGCAAGCGCAAGCCGCTGTTTCCAGCCTCCGGAGAGTTCGCCCGCAAGCTGATCCTGGCGCTCCATCAAGCCAAGCCGCTTGAGCGTGTCCTCGACTTTCTGCCGGCCGTCCGGAACTTCATAGATGCGCGCGACGAACTCCAAATTTTCACGGATGGAAAGATCTTCCCAGTAGCTGAAACGCTGCGTCATGTAGCCGACTTCGCGCTTGATGCTGCCGGCCTCGGTCAGCAATTTATAGCCAAGACAGGTGCCTTCTCCTGCATCGGGCTTCAGCAGCCCGCAAAGCATCCGGATCGTCGTCGTCTTGCCGCTGCCGTTGGGCCCCAGGAATCCCCAAACCTGTCCTTCTGGCACTGCGACATCGATATGATCGACGGCAAGCTTGCGGCCAAAGCGCTTGGTCAATCCGTGCACGTCGATGGCAAGCGCGCTCATGGCGAGGCCGGCGCCAACGTCGGCGCTTCTTCGACCGGCCAGACTTCGACCGGCAGGCCCGGTCGCAAAGGTAGCCCCGCTTCGACGCGCGCTTCGGCCTTGAACACCAGCCGCTCGCGATTGCCGATGCTGTAGATGACAGGCGGCGTGAATTCGGATTGCGAAGCAATGAAGCGAATAGTGCCGACCAGGTCTGCTGCGCAACCGTCGCAGCCGATATGAACTTGGGTTCCCAATTTCAAATTCGCCACTGCCGGCTCGGGAACGAAGAAACGCACGAACACGTTTGCCGGTGGCAGCACCGAGACGACCGGCGCACCGGCGTTCGCATACTCTCCCTGACGGTAATAGACGTCTTCGACTTGCCCAGACAAAAGCGCGTGCACCGTGCGCTCAGATAGATTGAACTCCGCGGTCATAAGACTCGCCTCGGCTTGACGTGCCTGAGCATCGGCTTGGCGCCGTGCCGCCGCGGCCTGGGTTTGCTGCGCGCCGGCCTGATTGCGCTTCGCCACCGCGCTCTCGTACGCAGCTTGCGCGGCTTCGAGGTCGCGCCGCGGCGAAGCGCCGATCCTCACGAGCTCCTGCTGGCGCATGAGCTCTTTTGCGCTCCGCTGGATATCCGCTTCGATCGATGCCTGCTCCGCTTGGGCCTGAGCGATCTGCGCCGCCGCCTGTTGGCCCTGTTCCTTTGCAGCGGCGATTGCAGCCTGCGCGTTGTCGCGCGCGGCGATTTCTCGAATCGCATCCAGCGTGAACAGCGAATCGCCGACCTTTACGTTTGCGCCTCGCGTCACTTCGACCGATGTGAGCCAGCCCGGTTGTGGCGGCGCGATCAGTGCCGCTTCACCCTCGACGTAACCGAGCCAATGCGTATTCGGCGCCGGATCGCATGCGGCTAAGAGGACAAGCAGCAAGAGCACCAGCTTCGGTCTCATACCGCACGCTCCTCGGGTTGAAGACCGCGCAACAGAGTTGCGATATGGGTTTCGATGAGACCGGTATAGTCGTAGGGCTCCGCATCCATCGGCGCGAACGTGGTGCGCCAGATGGCGGCCAAGAGTAGCGGTGCGATGCACAACCGGATCGCATGTTGCAGCGGGACCTTGCGGAACTCTCTGCTTTCGATTCCCATCCGCAGCAGTCCGCCGAAGAGAGCGAGACCCCGCTCGGCCACTTCCTCGCGATAGATGCGTGCGAGATCGGGAAAATTTCCGGCTTCCGCAATCACCATCTTGGGCAGCACCACGAGATCGCTGGTGGCAATGAAATGACCGAGCTGACGCAAGATTTCCGCCAGCAGAGGCGCTACTGGTCCGCGATGATCGCGAGCGAGATCGGATAGAAGAGAGAAGCGCTTGGCGATCGTTTCCTGAAGGAGAGCCCTGAACACTGCTTCCTTGCTTTCGAAATAAAGATAAATCGTGCCCTTGGAAACGCGGGCGCGAAGCGCGATGTCCTCCATGCGCGCGGCGGCGAAGCCTTTTTTTGCGAAAATAAAAAGCGCGGCCTCGAGGATTTCCTGCGGCCGCGCATCCTTGCGGCGGCGCCAGCGAACACGGGAGGCGGGTACGTCCGAAAGACCAAGTTCAAGCCTGGAAGGCTTCGATTTCCGGGATGTCTGCATGCCGCCAAACCTATAAATAACTGACCGGTCATTTATATAATGGACGGCGCCCCAGGACAACACAGGCGTAGATTGTTTGGGGATGACGCCGGAGGCTGGGGGAGCTGCTGGAAGGTAAGTCCATGTCAGGGCAAGAACATTGGTCGGGATTGTCGGCCTCGTCAGTGCTCAAAAAGCATTTGGTGGCCGCCGCCGCGCTGACGCTGGTCGTCCTTGCAGGCTGCGAGACCGGTCCGATTTACAAGCCGCGCGCGGCCGGCCAATCGGTCGGGTACACCGATCAGCAGCTCACCACGAACCGCTATCGCGTCACATTCACCGGCCGCACCTCCACCAAACGCGAGGAAGTCGAAAACTATCTGCTGCGTCGCGCGGCCGAGGTGACGCTTGCCGCCGGCTATACACATTTCGTGTTCGACACGCGCAACACCGAAGCGAAGACCTATTACCGCCAGGACTTCGACACGTTCGCCGATCCGTATTTTGGTCCTCGATTTGGCTATGGACCGTATTTCGGCCCCAGCGCCTGGTACTGGTCGACTTGGCCCTATGAGCCATTTCCGCCCTATCTGAGCAACAACATACGGCCCATCACAAGCTATTCCGCCTATTCGGAAATCGTGATGCTGAATGCCGATCAGGCGGCGGGAGATCGCAACGCGATATCGGCGCGCGAGCTTCTCGATCGCTTGGCGCCGCAGACACCGGCGGCATCGGAGCCACCTGCTCAGCCTCGCGGCTGAGGATCAACCGCGGGCCGCCGCAATGTCATGCGGGCCTGCGAGCCGATGCGCTCTACCGCAATCACTTCGAAACCTTCATTGGCGCACATATGGGGAATGTCGATCGGAGCCATCGGGTCGTCGGCCAGCACGACGATGCTGCCACCCGGCCGCGCCCGGTCCAAGTGCCGCCGCGCGATCAACGCAGGCAAAGGACATTTCAGTCCGCGCAGATCGAGTGTCTCGGTTTCGCCGCCGCTCATCGTGTTAGCCTGTCCATCGTGAGTATCGCTTCTTGACCCCCAAAGCCCCGAACCTATGCTCGCCCGAACCTACCGAATCGGGGGCGATTCGCCGATGGGCTTGGCCGAAATGGTGAGTCGCGAAGCCATCTACATCGCCGCGGTGGGACGAACGCTGGCGATGACGCGGCCCGTTCATCCCGATGCGAAACTGACGATTGCCGACTGGATCGAGCGCTGGGCGAGAGAAAGACCCAAGAGCCCGGCCGTGCTCTACGAAGATCGCATCGTCACCTATGGCGAGCTTGATGCCGGCGCCAATCGTTACGCGCGCTGGGCCTATGCCTTGGGTTTGCGCAAAGCCGATGTCGTGAGCCTTTTGATGGAGAACCGTCCCGAATACATCATGGCCTGGCTCGGCCTCGTCAAAAACGGCTGCATCGCAGCGCTGGTCAACACCAATCTCACCGGGCCCGCGCTCAGTCACTCGATCAACATCGCCGGCGCGAAGCATTTGATCCTCGGCGGAGAACTGCTGGACAATTACGGCACGGCAATTCCGGGATTGGAGACGCGACCGCAATTGTGGGCGACCGGGGGCGGGTGCGAGGGCTGTGAGGATTTGGATGCGGCTCTCAAGGTGCAGTCGGGCGAGCCCATGGGCCATGAATCGCGCGAGGATCTCTATTGCCGCGACAAGGCGCTCTACATCTACACCTCGGGGACGACCGGTCTTCCCAAAGCCGCCAACATCAGTCACATGCGGCTGCTGCACATCATGATGTCGTTCCAAGGCGCGGTGAACGGGAAGCCCGAGGATCGCATGTACGACGTGCTGCCGCTCTATCATTCGGCTGGCGGACTCGCGGCGCTCGGACCGCCGCTCCTTGCCGGCGGCTCGGTCGTCGTGCGCAACAAATTCTCCGCCACCGAGTTTTGGGACGATTGCTATCGTTACAAGCCGACATTGTTCCAATACATCGGTGAGCTTTGCCGCTATCTGCTCAACTCGCCGGAACGCGAATACGAGCGCGAGCATCGCTTGCGCGTCGCCATCGGCAACGGCTTGCGCCCGGAAATCTGGCCCAAATTTCAGGCTCGCTTTCGCATACCTCACATCATGGAGTTCTATGGCGCGACTGAAGGCAATGTCGGCATGATCAATTACGACGGCAGGGTTGGCGCTATCGGCCGCGTGCCCTGGTACGTGCGGAACATCCAAAAAGTCCGACTTGTGCGCTACGATATCGCAAAAGGGGCACCTGTGCGCGGGCCGGACGGTTTTTGTTCGGAAACCGCCAATGGCGAAGTCGGCGAGGCGGTCGGCAAGATCGATCCCAACGATCCGCGTTTCCGTTTCGACGGCTACACCAAGAAAGAAGACACCGAGAAGAAAATTCTGCGCGATGCTTTCAAGAAGGGCGACGCCTGGTTTCGCACCGGCGATCTGATGCGCCGCGACAAGCACGGCTATTTCTATTTCGTCGATCGCACCGGTGACACCTTCCGCTGGAAGGGCGAGAACGTCGCGACCTCGGAAGTGGCCGAGGCCCTCTCGGTCTTCCCCGGCATCAACGAAGCCAATGTTTACGGCGTCGAAGTGCCGGGCGGCGAGGGCAAAGCCGGCATGGCGGCTCTGGTCAGGGGGCCTGAACTCGATCTCGAGGCCCTTTCCGAATATCTCGAGAAGAACCTGCCGTTCTTTGCGCGGCCGATATTCCTGCGCTTTCGGCCGGAGATCGAAACCACAAGCACCTTCAAGCAGCGAAAAATAGAATTGCAGAAAGAGGGCTTCGACCCTTCGTCCATCGCGGATCCTATTTACGTTCGCGATGCCGCGACAGGACGCTATGCCGAACTCACGACTTCGCGCTACGATGACATCTGCAACGGAAAGATGAAGCTATAGGGGGTTTCTTTGCGCACGCTTCATGTCGCGATCATTTCGGCCGCGCTGATCGTGGCGACCGCCATCGCCAGCGCCGCCGTCGCGTTGGGCAATCGCTATACGATCGTTTCGATCTCAGGCAACAACGTCGCCTGGAAGCTCGATCGGCTGACCGGCCTGGCGTATGGCTGTGAGGAATCCGAATTTGGGCCGTTCTGCATTCCAGCACCCGACCGCATCAAGCACGGACCCTAAGCGCTACCGTTTATATGCCTGCATGTAGCTCCGCAGCACGGCATTAATTCGCGTTTGATAGCCCTTGCCGTGCGAGCGGAACCATTTGAGCACGTCAGCGTCAAGCCGAACGGTCGTAGAAATCTTTTTCTGCGGCCATACGACAACCGCATTCTTCCAAAATGATTCGTCTAGAATTGGCGGCGCATCGGGGTCTTCCGCGGCCGCTTTCTCGATTTCCTCATCGGTCATCTTTTCCAGACGATCCCAATCCGTCTTGCCTGCCAACCTCGCGCCAGTAGCGCTCACGTTCACGATGACTTGCTTTCCGTGCCGAGATGATGCGCCGGAGATGTTCCTCTTGCTCGATGTAGGCGACAAAGATTTCTTTGTTTTCGCTGAGGCGGACCGCAAGCCAACGTTCTTCGTCATAAGCAAACCTCTCATCCGGCCATTCAACCGTCTTACCGTCGAAAATGCGAATTGCGTCGCGAAAGTCCACCCCGTGTTTGGCGAGGTTGCTTGCCGCCTTCCGCTCGTCCCAGGTGAAGCGCATTGTATGTACGATTTGTATTTACGTCAAGAACGGCGCCGTCAGTTGAAATCCTTGGCCAGTTCGGCGCGCACGTCCGGCGATACCACCGCCATATGGCCGTAATTGGGATGCGTCAATCCAAGAATGACGCTCACGGCGGGGTTCTTGAAGCCGGCGATCTGTTTATCGGTGAAGGCAAAGCGCACCCAATGCACCGACGAGGTCTTGCCGTCCTCCGTTGTGCGGTCTTCGTATTCTGTCGGTTGGGCTTCGATCCGTTCGCTGCCGACGGAGAGATAGACGCTCTCCTCGATGCCGGCGAGCTTCAGAAGCGTCGCGGCCCGGCGTGCCGGCTCATCGATTTCGAGCATCAGAGTCGCGATCAACTCCGAGCCTTGCGGGATCAGTGGATTGTAGGTTTCGAGCTCACCGGCGATCTGTTCTCTTCCACCTTTCTCGATGTGCAGCATCTCGTGGACTTGCGCCAGCATGGTATCGTAATTCTCGAAATAGAAGGTTGCGTAGGGTCCGACTTCGATGCGGCGATTTCGCTTGATGGGAATGAGCGCGCGCCGCCGCGCCTCGCGTTCGCGGGCATAGATTTCGGGGGCGACGATATCGGCTTCGAAGATGCGGTGCTGTGACGCGGGCATGACGGCCTCCTAAATCAGACCATAACTGCGCGCCAAGATTTCGATCGGATGCTCGGGAGCACGGGCAGGCAGAGCCTGTCCATTAGTCTCCGCAATCTCGCGCGCGCCTTGCAGGATGTGTTTGGCGGCCAGCGGACAATCCGAAACGACGTGACCGCGCGCTTGGGCTACGATCTGGCGCATCACCGGGCGGCCGACTTTCATCGCCACCTTATGCGTTTCCTTCAACACGCCGAACGTTCCGCCATGACCGGCGCAACGCTCGATTACGTCGATTGGCGTTTCGGGTATCAGACGCAGCAATTCGGCCGCCTTCGAACCCATGTTTTGCGCGCGCGCATGGCAAGCCATGTGCACGCTGACGCCTTCGGGCAAAGGCTTTAAACCATCGGGCAGACCGTGGCGCTTGGAGATGGCGATGACATATTCTCCGATGTCGAAGGTCGCTTCCGACAGGCGTTTCACGTCTTCGCTCTCTGGAACGATGAGCGGCCATTCGAATTTCAGCATCAAGCCGCAAGAGGCCGTCAGCGTGACGATGTCGTAGCCATCATCGATAAGGACACAAAGCTCGCGCGACACCTTTTTTGCCTGCTCGGCGACACGGCTCAGCTCTGCATGTTCGAGGAAGGGCATGCCGCAACATCCCGGATAGGCGGCGCGCGTTTCGATGCCGATGTGGTTCAGGACGGCGCGCGCGGCCATGCCCGTGGCGGGCATGTTGTAATTGACGAAACAGGTGGCAAAGAGGGCGGCTTCGCGCTGACCGAAGGCTGGAGCGTTCTTATTCGGCGCGATCGGCTGACGGCGATCCTGAGAAAGAAAGGTGCGGCTGACGAATTTCGGCAATTCAACATGGGCATCGATGCCGAGCGTCTTTTCCAGCAGCGGTCGCGTGAGCTTGTTCTCTTTGTCCGATGCCCAGTTCACCACCGGCGCCGCCAGTTTCGCCAAACGTCCGTTGCGATCCATTTCCGCCAATTGGCGCGCGGTGAAACTTTTCTTGCCGGCGCGCGCCTCGGCGGCGCGCTGGCGCAGCATGAGGTGAGGAAAGTCCACTTGCCAAGGGTGCGGCGGCACATAAGGGCACTTGGTCATGAAGCACATGTCGCAAAGGGTGCAGGCTTCGGTCACCTTGCTGAAGGCCTCCGACTTCACGCCCTCGACGTCTTCTTTCGGATTGGAATCGATCAGTTCGAACAGCCGCGGGAAGGAGTCGCACAGATTGAAGCAGCGCCGGCAGCCATGGCAGATCTCGAACACACGGCGCATCTCCGCGTCGAGCGCGGCTGGGTCGCCGAACTCCTCGCTGCGCCAATCAATCGGATGGCGGGTAGGAGCTTCCAGACTGCCTTCGCGGGACATGTGAGATGGCGAGCAGCGAACAGGGTTGCGAATAGGTGTTCCTATTCGCTACTCCCTATTCGTTCGCGTTTCCTAGCTGCCCAGCGAACCTAAGGCTTTTTGGAAGCGCCCCGCGTGGCTCTTTTCGGCTTTCGCAAGCGTCTCGAACCAATCGGCGATTTCGTCGAAGCCTTCCTCCCGCGCGGTCCGCGCCATGCCGGGATACATGTCGGTGTATTCGTGGGTCTCGCCGGCGATCGCGGCTGCGAGGTTCTTGTCGGTCGGGCCGATCGGCTTGCCGGTCGCAGGATCGCCCACCTCCTCCAGAAATTCGAGGTGGCCATGCGCATGTCCCGTCTCGCCTTCGGCGGTCGAACGGAACACCACAGCGACATCGTTGTAGCCTTCGACATCGGCCTTTTGCGCGAAATAGAGGTAACGCCGATTGGCCTGCGATTCGCCGGCAAAGGCCTCCTTGAGATTCTCTTCGGTCTTGGAGCCTTTCAAACTGGCCATGGGGATTCCCCTTCGTTGGAACTGGATCGGGCTAGGCCCGTCATGGCCAAGGTGCCAATCCGCAGGCCCGGAGTCAATAGTTTAGAATAGTTCTAAAGAAAGAATCTTGCGGCTTCAGCGCCGCTTCAGCCGCACGATCACGTCCACACGCTCAACCTTGGCGCCATGGGGCGGGACGGGCACACCGACAACCGCGATGGCTGCGCCGTCGATGTCCATCAGCGAGCCGTCCTCCTCGCAGTAGAAATGGTGATGATCGCCTGTGTTGGTGTCGAAATAGATGCGCGTACCGTCGACGGTTACTTCGCGCAACAGCCCTGCGCGCGTGAACTGATGCATGGTGTTGTAGACCGTTGCGAGCGACACGCGTACGCCCGCGCGCACGACTTCCTGATGCAACGCCTCTGCCGTGACGTGGCGGTCGCCACGACCAAAGAGCAGGGCGGCAAGCGCCAAACGTTGGCGCGTCGGACGCAGACCGGCGTTACGCAACTTGTCGATGTGGTTCTGAGACAACCGAGCCATTAAGCATTCCTTACTTCGCATGCCTTCGGCGGTGCTTTGTTGCCCAGGCAAATCGCCGAAAAAAGAGGCTTGGACCTTGCACAACCGCAGTTCACAGACCATCCTATAACAGCAGCCGCCAGAGGACCAGGTCTTTTAGAATATCTCTAAATTGGCCGAAGGTCGGCTTTTCAAGGGCGGGTGGCGCCAAAAGCACGCCCGGCAGACACGTGGATAAGCAAGTGCGCAAAGCCTCGTTCGACTTGCAGGCCCTTCTCGCCTGTGCGCGAGGCGAATTGTTCGGGCCTGGCAATGCCAAGCTGCCACTGCCACCGCTTCTGATGTTCGATCGCATCAGCCATATCTGCGATGTCGGGGGCCTGTTCGGCAAAGGCGAGATCAAAGCCGAACTGCAAATCAAGCCCGATCTCTGGTTCTTCAAGAGTCATTTCGTCGACGATCCGGTGATGCCCGGTTGCCTTGGGCTTGACGCGATGTGGCAATTGGTCGGGTTTTTCCTGGGTTGGCTCGGCGGCCTCGGCAAGGGCCGCGCCCTTGGCGTCGGGGAAGTCAAATTTACCGGCATGGTGTTGCCTTCGGCAAAGATGGTCAGCTACGCCATCGATCTTAAACGCGTGGTGATGCGCCGTTTGGTGATCGGCATTGCCGACGGCGTAATGAAAGTCGACGGCAAGCCGATATACGAAGCGAAGGATTTGCGCGTCGGTCTTTTCACCAACGGCAATGGCGCAGACGCCGCGGTCGCCTAAATTCTTGCGCAAGGTTGAGTGAGATGGAACAGCGGCCATGAGACGCGTCGCCGTCACCGGGCTTGGCATCATTTGCCCCATCGGCAACAGCTCGCAGGAGGTGATCGCCTCTTTGCGCGAAGGCCGCTCGGGCGTGACCCAGGCCGAGGATTATCGGCGCATGGGCTTCCGCTCACAGGTCGAAGGCAGTCTGAAGGTCGATCTCGAAAGCTCAATCGACCGCCGCGCACGCCGTTTCATGGGTGAGGGTGCGGCTTACAACTTCCTCGCCATGCAGCAGGCCATCGCCGATTCCGGGGTCGAGGAGAAGGACATCGTCAACGAACGCACCGGTTTGATCATGGGCTCCGGCGGGCCGTCGACCAAAGCGCTCGTCGCGGCCGCCGATACGGCGCGCTCCGAGCCCGTCAAGGGGCCCAAAAAGGTCGGACCCTTCGTGGTGCCCAAAGCGATGTCATCGACGTGCTCGGCAGTGCTTTCCACCTGGTTCAAGATCAAGGGTCTGTCCTATTCGATCAGTTCGGCCTGCGCGACCAGCGCACATTGCATCGGCAATGCGGCGGAGCTGATCCAATGGGGCAAGCAGGACATCATGTTTGCCGGCGGCGGCGAGGAATTGGATTGGACGCTGTCGGTTCTGTTCGACGGCATGGGCGCGATGTCGAGCCACTACAACGACACCCCCACGCGCGCCAGTCGCGCCTTCGATAAGAATCGCGACGGCTTCGTCATCGCAGGCGGCGGCGGCGTGGTGGTGCTCGAGGAATTGAGCCACGCACGGGCGCGCGGCGCCAAGATATATGCCGAGCTCACCGGCTATGGCGCGACGTCGGACGGGTACGACATGGTTGCTCCCTCCGGCGAAGGTGCCGTCCGCTGCATGCGGCAGGCCATGGCAACGGTCAAAGCGCCGATCGACTACGTCAACGCACATGGGACGTCCACGCCCGTCGGCGATGCCACCGAAATCGCCGCAATGCGTGAAGTTTTCGGAAAAAACATGCCCAAAGTGAATTCCACCAAATCGCTGACCGGGCATTCCCTGGGCGCCGCCGGCGTCCATGAGACTATCTATTCCATCCTGCAAATGCAGAATGGCTTCATCGCCGAGAGCGCGAACATCGACGAGATCGATCCCGAACTTTCCGACGCCCCGATCGTGCGGAAAAGGATCGACAACGTCAAAATTTCCACCGTCATGTCGAACAGCTTCGGCTTCGGCGGCACAAATGCGACGCTTGTGTTTGAACGTTATGACGCTTGAGCCTCCGTGTTCGAGTGAGCGAGGGGAGAGAATGGCCGAAAGCGCGACGCTGAGGACCTCACGCCTGATGGCGGGTAAACGCGGACTCATCATGGGGGTCGCGAACGACCACTCCATCGCCTGGGGTATTGCGCGCGTTTTGGCCGCCGAGGGCGCCGATCTTGCCTTCACCTTTCAAGGCGACGCGCAGGCCAAACGCGTTCGGCCCCTTGCCGAGAGCGTGAGTTCGAAGATGGTTCTGCCATGCGACGTAGCCAATGACGCCGAGCTCGGTACGGTCTTCGCCGCGTTGGCCGAGGAATGGGGCAGCCTCGATTTTGTCGTTCATTCGCTCGCCTATTCCGACAAGAACGAGCTCAAAGGCCGGTATGTCGACACCAGCCGGCAAAATTTCCTCAGCACACTGAGTATTTCCTGCTACTCCTTCACCGACGTGGCGCGCCGTGCGGCCGCCCTGATGAAAAACGGCGGCGCGCTGGTGACGCTCACCTATGAGGGCGCAAGCCGCGTCATGCCGAATTACAACGTGATGGGCGTGGCCAAGGCGGCGCTTGAGGCCAGCGTTCGATACCTCGCCGCCGATCTTGGCAAGGATGGCATCCGCGTCAACGCAATTTCAGCCGGCCCGATGCGCACGCTCGCCGGCTCGGCCGTCGGCGATGCCCGCATGGTCTTCAAATGGAACAAGGCGCACAGCCCCTTGAAGAAGAATGTCGAGCTCGATCACCTCGGCGGTGCGGCGCTTTATCTGTTGTCCGACTTGTCCGCCGGTGTGACCGGCGAAATTCACTTCGTCGACGCGGGCTATCACGTCGTCGGCATGCCGCCGAC